>WNFT01000162.1_pt1 | contig 49079 bp, 45 predicted proteins | sample 5400191 | NCBI WGS metagenome assembly WNFT01 (sample SAMN13153359, study PRJNA577476) | soil metagenome | isolation source: 80 cm saprolite under Madrone tree | place: USA:California | collected 2016-06-14 | reverse complement strand
CGCACAACTCCCCAGCCACCACGGGCCGATGAGGTGGCTGCGCTCTATAACCGGTGGGCCTTTGAAGCTGCGCTTGCCAATGCCTCGAACGTGCGTATGGTCATCGATTGCCATGCATTCAGCGAGACGCAGCGGATGAACTCCGCGAACAGGGGAACAATAGGGGCGGGTGTAGGAGCAGTTATCAAGCGCCTGAGCTATCTAGCCCGTCGGCTGGGAGTGTATTATGATCTCGCTTATGCTTCCACTGCATCATTATTGGAACTCACATTGTATGGACCGCAGGAGATGACGGGAGCACCGCAACAGTATGGTTTGCGACTGGCCCGTCTCTGTCGTGCGCTGCTGGGTTACGGCGTTGCTCAGCCGAAGGCCAGGGGATTATCCGGGGCAATCGTTGAGGCTGAGGCAACAGTACATTTTTTGCAGCGTTCATACCGTTTTCGTATGGATACGAATCTGCTACAATTATTGCCAACGGCGTCGTCACATGAACAAGATGTCACTGGCACATCATCGCTCTTCGATAGTAGTATTGAGCAAGCCTTTGCCGAGGCTTTTGGGGCGCTGGAGAGGAGCCAGGGAGCCGATGGGTGGCGACTAGAACGCGAGCCGGAACCACTGTTGTTGGAACACGGAATTCTCATTCCCGATTTTGCAGTGACCCGCGCTGATCGTCGTCTCTATATAGAGATTGTTGGTTTCTGGACACCCGCCTATCGTGAGCGAAAAATACGGAAACTGCAACAGTTGCGTGGACGTGCTGACCTGATATTGGCGATTCCTGCGGAGGCGCGGGCTGCCTTTGCGAGTATCGTTGCAGACTTTCCTATAGTCTGGTACAATGGTCAACTGTCTGTTACGGAACTCTTACAAATGCTGAGGAGTCGCTACGATGATTTCGCACAGCGCCTGGCCCTGGTGGATGCTGCCCAGGTGCGTGAGCAGGTGCGAAGTAAGGGGCTGTTGTCTATGGGGCGTTTACCCCAACTATTGCAGTGTTATCGTCGGTCGGAGTTGCAGCAAGTGGCTGAGCAGATTGTCTGCGCAGATATCGCGTTTGCCGCGGGTGTGGGCCTGTATCACATCAAGACGTTGGAACAATTGAAGTGCTCATTCGTAGAATGGGTAGGTGCTGTAGCACCCTTGCCGCTGGCAGATGTATTGCGCGAGTCCAGGATACGTTGGCCGCTGTTAGCGCAGTGCGAAGATGCTACAGTAGAGGCACTGCTGGACCTCTGGCCCGAGATACATGTGCGCCGTGACTCGATCTTTGATGTGACGGTGGAAGTTCCTGAGGAATTATCAGAGAATATGGATTAATGCATGGACATAAAAGAACTTATCGGAGTCACACTAGGTAACTGCACACTTGAGCGGGTCATTGGACATGGCGGGATGGGAGCTGTCTTTCTGGCTCAGCAAGCGCGCCCCATACGCACCGTAGCATTGAAGGTCCTGATCCCTTCTATCAACTTTGACCCCGACCAGCAGCGTATCTTCCTGGAACGCTTCCGTCGCGAAGCCGATACCATAGCGAAGTTAGAGCATAAAAATATCTTACCCGTTTACGAGTACGACGAGGCCATGGTGGATCACCAGCGGCTGGCCTACCTGGTCATGCCCTTTATTCGTGGAGGCACACTGCGTGAACGCATTGACGAAATGAAACGCGACGGTATGCGCTTTGATCTAAATGTGGTTGCCAGTTATATCAGCCAGGTGGCCGATGCTCTGGATTACGCGCACGGGATGGGCGTGGTGCACCGTGACATCAAGCCCGGCAATCTGCTGTTTCACCTGGATGGTCGTTTGCTGCTGAGCGATTTTGGCATTGTGCGCTTGCATGCCATGCCTTCGCTCACCACCGTGGGAAGCTTTCTCGGCACTGCGGAATACGCTTCGCCTGAGCAGGTGAGCGGGGGTGAAGTTGATGCGCGCTCAGACATCTACTCGCTCGGCGTTATTCTCTACGAACTGCTGACGGGGAGTCTGCCATTTACCGGTCCGAATCCGTTTGCCGTGATGACCAGGGTCCTGAGTGACCCGGTGCCTTCCGTGAGGAATATTCGTCCTGAACTTTCGCCTGCTATTGAGGCGGTAGTGATGAAGTCTCTGGCGAAGCGGCCCGAAGATCGCTATCAGAGCGCGAGTGAAATGGCTGCTGCCTTGCGTACGGCGGTTGCAAAGACCGCTGTGCCTGCCTCTGCAATACGTATCGCTGGTGATGCCAACAACACCGATGCGACTGTGGCTGGGAGTGCCTGGCAAGCGCAGGCTCCATCAGCATCAGGGGCTGGAGTACACCGAGGGGCTACGGTGAATATGCTGCCGCCCACCAATCCTGCCATCCCCGTGGCCCCTCAAGGGGTTGCTCCCTGGCAGCAGGGGGCAAGGCCGTGGCAATGGCCCTCCCAGGCCCAGGCGCAGGATTCTGTAGGGGGCAGTCCCGGAAACCTTCCCGGTTTGCCTGCCACACCAGCTATTCCCAAGCAGAACACCCAGGCTGATATCGGCGGACCGGATGTGAAAACGTATCACCAGGGACGGCGACTGTTTTACTATAGCGTGGCCCTGGCAGCTCTGCTCCTACAACTTCTGGTGCTCTTCCTCCTGTTTGGCTCAATGAATGGTGGGGCCGTTCTAGGCGTACTGGCAGGCACGGGTATCAACCTGTTAGCGTTGGTAGCACTCGGGTTTGTCGCGGTCACACGCAACACTAGCAGTGGCAAGTTTTTCTATCGTTGCCTGACTGCCGCTCTGATTGCACCTCTCGTGAGTGGTCTTTTCTTCAATGCTAGTCCAGGCACCCGTAGTGTCTTCCTGCATTTGCTGGCATATGTGGTGCTTGTGGTCAGCAATATTTTTGCCATTCGTCAACTTGCTCTGGTTGATGTTGCGGGTGAGCAGGTTGAGGTTGCACCTGTGCTCTGGCGTCCAGCCGTGGTAGGTGCATCGACTGGACTGCTACCGCTCACGATTATCCTGTTTTTTGCTCTGGCGCTTTCGTCTTCAAATGGTCCTCTTTTGCCCAGTGTGTTTGTCTCGTTGTTCATTGCCTTCATCGGAGCACCAACGCCGGGAGCGATGATGGCCGTCTGGCTTTCAAAGAAGATGTCACATGCGGTACTGGTGCGCAGCAGCGCTGTTGCCGGTATGCTGATGTTCCTGGGAGCATTTCTGCTCGTGGTGCTATTCGGTGTACTGCTCACAAAAAGTTTGCAGTTCTTTTTCCATTTCGGTCAGCTCTGGCTAGCATTGTTGCTGATGGCGGCTTTATTCGGGTTGATTGGTTTACTGCGGGGCGTGCTGGATGCGTGGGTGTATCAGATGGTGACCAGAGGGAAGAGGGATAATCCGTGAGCCAAGGGGAAAAGTAGGAGGTACCAGCGGAGGTGCTCTTGCAGATGGGCTGGGCAGGTCTATTGCCGTTGGTGACGTTGACAAAGGGCGGGAAGCGGCCCGAGGTAGTGAAAGAGATGATAGAGACGCTGGCGTCAGCGGGAGAGATGGATTTGCTGGCGCTGGCGCGGCTGATAGGAGGCTTAGCCTTCAAGAAGCAGGACGAACAGGAATGGTTCAAAAGGAGGTTTAGCATGTTTCAGGATATTCTGCGGGAGTCGTGGGTCTATCAGGAGATAGGGCAAGAGTTTCTAGCAGAAGGGCTAGAAAAAGGGTTAGAAAGGGGGCTAGAAAGAGGGCTAGAAAGAGGGCTTAAGAAGGGACGGGAGGAAGGAAAGTTAGAAGGGCAGCGACAGGTGCTGATGAGTTATGTGCAGATGCGCTTTGCGGAGCTGAGCGAGCTGACGAAACAGCAACTGGAAGGCATCAAAGACTCGGAGGTGCTAGAAGCAGTGACCCTCAAACTATTCGCAGCTCAGACGGTTGAAGAGGCTAGAAAGATTCTCTTTGGAGTGGGCAAGCACTGATCGTCGCAGAAAGCGGCGAGAGTTCTTTTAATCTTCGTTGGAGCCGGAGGCTCCACCGATGACCAGCATCTCCCCTGGGGCAACCTCCATGTCCAGGCCTTGCAGCGCTACGACTTCCAGGTCCGCTACCTTGTAGATTTTAACCAGATTGTCACAGCAGGTTGATCACTTCTGGTGCAACTCGCAGGACGGTGTCCATTGCTCGTCTTCCGACGTGTCCAGGTATGATTCCCCTCGTGCTCATGGTGTGAAGCGGCCTACATCCATCGTCGCTCCCACTCAGGACTCTCAAGCTTCTCGGTACTGTCGAACCCCCAATGCAAAGCGGCGAGGTCGAGGACGATGAACAGCAGGATCAGGATGAGTAGGGTTTCCATCATGACCTCCTTGCAGGTGAGATCGTCTCCTCCTGTCGTTTCCCTCTTGGAAGAGGTGGCTTCTTCCTAAGGTGGATGCCCGTTACACACCACAGACTGAAGAGAATGCTCCCTAATCCGACGATCCAGCCGACTGAGAGCGGCTCTCTGAGGAACAGTGCTCCCCAGAGCAGGCCAAAAACGGGAATGAGGAACGTCACACTCAGGGTACTCGTTGGGCCAACCGCGCTCAGCAAGTGGAAATAGAGCAGATAGCCCACCGATGTCGAGAGCAGTGCCAATGCAAGCATGGCTAGGACGACGAACAAGGGAGGAACCTGCGCAGGAAGGCTTGCGCTAGCAAACGGCAGCAGGAGCACACCAGCCCCCAATTGCTGTCCAATGGCCAGCGCAAGCGCAGACTCTTTCTGGAACGCGATTTTGCTGTACACTCCACCTACCCCATAACAGCATGCCGCCAGCAGCGAAGCCCCCATAGAAAGCAGGACCAGAGGCGTCAGGGGAAATGGACTCCATCCGACCAGCACGCTCACGCCCAACACACCGACCAGCAATCCGAGGGCCTTTTTCGCCGTCAACCGCTCATGGAGCCAGATAGCTGCAACCACTGCGGTAAAGAGCGGCGTGGTGGCATTGAGAATGGCTGCCAGTGAGGCTGGCAGCTGTAATTCTGCAAACGCAATCAAGGTAAAGGGCAGGGCAGCATTGAGGCCCCCCAGGAGGAGATAGGCTTTCCACCGGGTCCAGACAGGGGGAAGACGAGTGAACAGGGCCGCATAGAGTACCAGCGCGAGGCCAGCAAGCAGGACGCGCACGTCCATCAGCACCAGCGGCCCGACGATCGGCGAAGCCATGCGAATGAAGAGAAAGGCTCCTCCCCACAAGGCTGCTAACAGGAGGAGGAGCAGACTATCTCGGCGTTTCATGGTGATCCTTTCTCGGGAGTACTTACAGGAACTAAGCAACACGATCTCTCTTGCACCAGTGTAGCGGAGATGGTAAGATGAGTCAAATTAATACAAAAGATAGTATCTATGAGGAAAAGCTCATATGACTTTGACACAACTCCAGATCTTCGTCACCATTGTCGAGACAGGCAGCTTTACGCTAGCCAGTGAACGATTGGGCATGACCCAATCGGCGGTCAGTCATGCGCTCGCTGATTTGGAAAAGGAATTGCAGGTCACTCTCCTGCTCAGAGAACGAACTGGACCGGTCCTGACGGAGGTGGGACAACGCATTGTGGTCCTAGCGCGAGAGATGCTTGCGGCAGCTTCAGCGATCCAACAAACAGCAGCCGCAACGCACGATCTGGCTGTCGGGAAACTGCGAGTGGGGAGTATCTCGAGTGTCTCGATGCGGATCTTACCTGGAATGGTGCGCGCCTTTCAACGACGGTATCCAGGGATTGAGATCGTGGCGCTGGAAGGAACCGATCAAGAAGTGCGTGAGTGGATCGAGACGCGCACCGTTGATCTCGGGGTCGTCACCCTTCCAGCCGAAGGAGTGGATGTCACTCCCATTGCCTCGGACGAATTCCTAGTAGTGCTTTCAGCAGCCCATCCGCTTGCGAGCAAAAGATCAGTTTCTCTTGAACAGCTGGCAAAAGAGCCCTTTATTCTCTCAAGGGCCGGGTGTGAACCAGTGCTCCTGGCACTGTTTCGCGAGGCCAAGGTCGCGCTGTGCATTCAGTTCGAGATCCGCGAAATCCCCACTATTCTTGCCCTGATCGAGGAAGGAATAGGCATCTCGATTGTGCCAGAAATGGCACTACCGTCACCACGCTCGGGGTTGGTCCTCCTGCATCTTCGTCCTATCGTGCGGCGACAGTTAGCATTCGCGACCCTTTCGCTGAAGACCGCCTCACCTGCTGCTATCATGTTTCTCCAACAAGCGCAGCAATGGGCACAGGCACAAGGACTTCTGCCCATTCCCTCATCAGACGACCGCGACCTGACGAATCAAACAACCGAGCACCCGAGAGCGCAAGCGCCTCCGTGTGCTGCGGAACAGGAAGCTTGAAGACTATAGCATCCTGATAGAACCCAGCAAACGCCTTCCCATTGTTTTTGAGGCAGGGCATGCCAAACATCTTCCCCAAAATCGTGGGCGATGTCGCCGCAAGCTCCGCGGCAACCGCATCGTACTGGACACGTGGATCGGTGGGCATAGTAGTTTTCTCCTCCATGCGTATAGGCCAATAGCCAAGACCTGCGTTCTTCTGTCCAAGGCAATTATAGTACACCTGTTCAGGTGCCACAATGGCACACAGCGGATCGGTTCTATCCAAGATTGGGGGTCGAAATCGACAACACCCGAGAAGCCGCTGGGGCCGCAAAGCCGTAGTATGGTAGGGGCAAGGGCGGCGGAGTGGCGCGGGGTGGGCCCTTGCGGACGCAGTCCGGGGGACTGTGTGGCCCTGGTAATCTGATCCTTCGATTTTTACCGCCGTACATTATGTCAAGAGGAAACAAAAGAATTTTAGAACACAAGTACTAATACCCCGCAAAACCCTTGCACTTTCCCGCTCTTACGTGTATACTTCTTCTTGTTGATTAGAACATTAGTTCCATAAAACCCTATCATACCAACCACGAGAGGACGGTAACGATGTGGATCAGAAGCGCGTACAGCAGCGCAAAAGAGTAATGGACCACGAAGTGCCGAACGAGGACGATTTCGATTACGATGATGAATGGCCAACGCGTATGCCGAGCAGTGCACTTCGCTACCGGACGGACGTGAGAACCGAGAGAGAGCGTCTGCGCAGTGACGTACAGCCTGCGCCCAAGCGGAGTAAGCGTACTGACTATGCCGAACGTGATGTCGTCATTCCTCCTCGACGCACTGCAACACAGGCCAATATGCCAGCACTCCAGGGTGATCGGCGACGCACAGAACGAGAAATAGCTCCGAGAGAGCAAGAAACCGAGGGGCTGGAGGTTTCAGGTCGGTTTCGCCCCCATTGGCTGGTCTTCGTTGGCCTGGCGATGCTCGTCATGGTAATGGGATGGGTTGTGTTCAGCGCGGTGGCAAACTGGTGGCAGGTTACTCAGGATGACTGGCACTACGGTCGTCCCAGGACGTTCCAGACGGATTTTGTCGTGGGGCATGATGACTCGGTGACTAATCCAAGCCATTTCATTGCCCTGAATTTGAATCGTCATGTAGAGATTATCGAATTTCCTGGAGGAGATCCGACGAAGGCCAGGATCTTTCTTGGACCCACGTTGCTTGGAGATGGACAGGACCTGGCACCGGTGACGCTCACCTTCAAGGATACCAATGGGGATGGGAAGCCCGATATGATTGTCAACGTAGAGGATAGCCACTTTGTGTTTATCAATGAAAATGGAACATTTCGCCCCGCACGTCCTGGCGAGAATGTGCAGCTATGAAGAGGACGCAACTCGTGACGGGTGAGACCTGGCTGAAGCAAACTGCAGCCAGATCTCACCCGTCACGAGCATTTTGTCTAGCTGACCGACGTTGCCCCGAGATCGCTAGCGGATTCGGAACTTACTACTCCGACACGCGGCTGCACTGGTGGAGAAGCTATGACTTGCAGTAGTACTGGTGCAGAAATCGCTGGAAGCGGTTGTGAAGGTGTTGGTACATCCTCCAGCGTGACTTTCTTACCTGGGTATGGGCGTATAGCGAGTATTGTGAAAGTGGCCATCCAGATTAACAGAATTCCCAGGAGCACCCATGTCAAGATCAACTGTGTTGTCGCCATCAAGAATGTCCCGTCCTCTTTTACGGTTTTAACGTTTGTATTGTAATAGACGAATGTGGTGGGTGACATTAACGTAAATTGTGGCATCCTTGAGTTAGTATACCTCTGGGTTAAAGTGAAGAGGATGTTCCCCTGGCATGCCTACATAGATAACGCTGTGATGCTGTGAAAAGTTACTTCCTTACGAGCCAGAGAGAAACCCACCTTGTGGTACAGCAATCGCTACTGTATAATAGCTTGCAACTGAGTCCCACCCTAAGGGGTGAGAAGCCGTAGCGAGGAAAAGGCAGGAGCAGCAAAAACATGGCCAAAACAAGCTGGGTCGAAATTTGCGTCAGCAACTTTGAACAATCCATCACATGGTTTGAAAACGTCCTGGGCTTCCGCATCGCAGCCCGCGATGGCGACGAATATGCCGAACTGCAACAAGGCGAAACATCCATCCAACTAGCCGCAGACCAATCACCATATTGGCAGTCCGAACGGCCGCGCCTGTCCCCACCTGGACAACGCGGCAGCGGCGTTGAAATTGCCCTCCTCGTCGATAACATAGATGCCGTGTATCGCCGAGCCCAACAGGCCCGCGCAGACATCGTACGCCCAATAGCCGACTACCCCTGGCACATGCGCCAATTCTGGGTACGCCACCCCGACGGCTACCTCATACGTCCTGCGCAAAGAATTCTCTCCGTCAACCCTGCCACCTACCGTCGCCAGGTAGCCGACGCCTTTCAACAAGATAAACCGCGCATCGCGCAAGAACTGCAAGCAGTCAAAGAGACCGCTGACAGACTTGCGCAGCAGCAAGACTATCTCGGCGCGGCAACCATCTACGAAGCATTGGTAACGGAAATATTCGAGCAATCCCATCTCTACTACGACGAGGAAGACTATGATGAATACGAAGAAGAAGGGTATTATCCCGAAGAAGAGGGATTAGACGAACTTGTCGGGGAATGCATCCAGGCACTGGGCGGCTGCCTGGCCGACGAGCGAGCCGATAGAGTAGCACGTGAGAAGATCATACAGGTACTTTTTGACATTTACCAGCACGACCTGCACGCCGACAACGGCATAGGTCTCACCACAGCGGCAGCGGAACCGCTCATCGAGGATACAACGCCGTTGGAACGACAGACCATCGCAGACTGGATTCGCGACACGCTTGCCGACGAAGAGGAAGAAGTCACAGCCTCCGAGCGCAAAGCATACGGCAAGTTCTTGCTGGACCTGGAGAAAGACACGCTCGATGACGAAGCCTACCTGCGCATCTGCCGCGAGACTGGTCGCACCGCAGATGCAGTAGAGCGACTGCTAACGCTCGGGCGAGTTGACGAAGCAGCCAGGGAGACACAACACGTCAGCGATGATGCTCTGCTTGGGCTGGCCGACCGCTTCATCCAGCACGGCCAGGATACCGTCGCTGAGCGCCTGGTCAAAGAACGTATCAAAGAGAAACCGGACTGGCGTGTCCTGGAATGGCTCAAGAAATACTACCAAGCAAGAGGCAACTATGCCGCTGCACTAGAGATGGCCGAGACCATCTTTCGCGCACGCCCGTGGCTTGCAAGCTACAAAGAGATACGCGATCTCGCCAGCCAGCTCGGGCACTGGGAAACCAAGCGGTTGGAGTTGCTCGATTTCCTGGACAAGGCACATGACACCACAATCCTCATCCAGATTGCGCTTGACGAAGGTGACATCGACAAAGCGTTGGAACTGGTGCAAGCGCAGGAGAAGGGCGTCCCCAGCTATGGAGGTATGTATCGCTACGATTACAACTACTTCAACAACTCGCTCAGCGTCGCCAGAGCCGCCGAAGAGAGGCGCCCGCATGCGGCCATAGAACTCTATCGCCAGCATGCCGAATGGCTGATTGCTCAACGCGACCGCAAAAACTACCAGCTGGCCTGCAAGGACCTTGCAAAGATGCGCACGTTGTACCAGAAGCTTGGTGAAGGCGAGGCCTGGACGCGGTACATTGCTGATTTGCGCGAGAAGAACAAGAATCTCCGGGCTTTGAAGGAGGAGCTGGCGAGCGCGGGGCTGTAGGGCTCCTACCGACCAGCCACCCCTTGTACTTCTCCCGCAAGACTGGCATAATATCTAAGAAGAATACGGCGGCGTGATACACAAGGGAAACATTGTATGGACCAAGTGAACTGGCAGCGGGTACGTGACATCCTCATTAGCATTCTCTGTATCGGCATTTTGCTATGGGCAGGGTGGTCGTTTCTGAGCCAATTCTTACATGCAGTTGTCTTGCTGCTCCTTTCGATGGCCGTGGCATTTCTGCTGACACCAGCCGTGAACTACCTGGCAAGACTCAAATATATGCCGCGAGTGCTGGCAGCGCTGATTGTGTATGTAATCGTGCTGGCAGCGTTGGCTGGTATTGGTTATGCGCTGGTCTTCTCACTGGTCACCCAGGTGCAAACCTTTTCCAATACGGTCACACAGTATGTGACGCTAGACTTGCCAAAAATACCAGGAGAGGTAGAAGCATTCCTGAAAGGGCAGGGTATCTCACAAGATACGATCAATCAGGGTATTAACCAGGCAGTAAGCCAGATTCAGCAGCAGGCGACGACCTTTGCGCAATCGCTGGTAAGCAATATTGTAACCATCATCCTGGGTGTGACGGACGCCTTCGTGAACATTTTGTTGGTGGCTGTATTGGGTTTCTATCTGACGCTGGATGGTAAACACATCCGAGATAGCCTGTTCCATATTGTACCCCAACACTCGCAGTCTTTTTTCCTCTTGTTTGAGGACGCCCTGAATCGTGTAGTGGGCAACTACATTCGGGGGCAACTGACACTTGCGCTGCTTATCGGCTGCCTGGCTGGCGTGGGATGTGCTTTCCTGGGGTTAAAAGATTATGCCCTGATTATCGCAGTGCTGGCATTCATCTTCGAGACTATTCCGATGGTGGGGCCTGCCCTGGCTTCCATTCCTGCGATCCTCATCTCGCTCCTGTTGCCTGATCCTCTGCACCATACTCCCTGGGTCATCGTATATTTTATCGTCATTCAGTTGGTCGAGAGTAACATCCTGGGGCCTCGCATCGTGGGGCATGCGGTCGGCCTGCACCCCGTCGCCTCGATCTTCGCGTTAATCGTGGGAGCGCAGTTATTCGGGGCATTTGGGGCCTTGCTCGCTACGCCGATAGTGGCGGCTGCCTGGGTGGTCATCGCCAGTGTCTACCGCTCGGCGCGAGGAGAGACCGCTGATCAGGTGCTTGCTAGGCGTGCTACCTGGGGGCTCCCGCTTTCGCATAGTCATTTGCTCAGGGACAACACAACACGGCCTCTAGAGGACGCTCACTCGGATCAAGATGCTCCTGGCGCTCATGTGAAACCAACACACATCAGTGCGATGATGGACCAGGTTGATCTCTTGCGCCCTGTCCCCAACCTGCACAAGCAGCAGGAAAAGAGCGTTCCTCACGGACAGCCCGACAAGGACGACGTGGGGAAAGAGGATGGCTAGGTCGATCGACCTACTAGTCCATCACACCGAAAGTCTGACGCAGTGCCTCCTCGCCTTCGCGACTTACAAGAGCGAACACATCGTCGTCGGCCTTCATTACCGTGTCTGCGCTTGGGATGATGGGTTCCTTGTTGCGGATAAGGAGGGCAAGATTGCAGCTCCTTGGCAGGTTAATGTCACGCAGTGCCTTCCCCACGACCGGCGAATCTGCTGGAATACGCATCTCGATGACTTCCAATCCGGCGTTTCTCAGTGTTATGAGTGACACGAAATGGGAGCTGGGCAGTTCGGCCTCGACGAGCGAGAGAATAGCCTTGGTAGGGCTGATGGTCACAATGCCCAGTCTCTGAAACAGTGTCTCGTGCTTCGGGTTATTGAGTCGGGCAATGATGCGGTCGACTTTGAAGTAGCGCTTGGCCATCTGGCAAATGACGAGATTATCCTCATCGTGGCCGGTGACGGCGATGACGACATCAGCCCGGTTGGCCCCGACCTCTTCCATGATTCTGGCCTCACATGCATCGCCAAGGGCTATGGCTTGACCAAGTTCATCTTTCAGGGTTTGCAGACGAACTGGGTCTTTCTCGAGCAGCAAGACTTCGTGTCCCCGGTTCAGCAAGCTTTTGGTGAGGTAGTAGCCAATATCGCCGCCACCTCCGATGATGATATACATATGGCCTCCTCTATCCTGGATGTGCAGGAGGCATTAGCTCCCTGGCAAAGTGCTGTGCCCTCTGCATATCCAACTAGCACGACTTGATTGGCTTGTCGCTGGATTTAGTGCTGAGAACCGCATCGAAGAGCATCTGTGCCCCTATGGCTGTGGGGCAGATTCCCTCAAGGCCAAGTTCACAGTAGGTGGATTGGCGGATGGGGTCGTAGATGCGGCAAACGACTTTTTTGACCTTGAAGATTTCTCTGGCTATCTGACTTGCCATGATGTTACGGTTATCGCCATTGGTTACCGCGGCAAATGCATCGGCATCCTTGATGCCAGCACGGATCAGTACGTCTTCATCGACGCCATTGCCTACCACCGTCTGGCCATCAAACTGCGGGTCGAGGCGCTGGAACGAGTCGCTACTACTATCGATGATGGATACGGAGTGCCCTGCTTTATCCATCATGCTAGCGAGCATTGCACCAACACGGCCACATCCAAGGATTACAATTTTCATGGGGTTGCCTCCCGTCGGTCAGCATGACCAACTTCTTTCAACTGATATATCTACTAGTCCTGGTATATTATCCTACAGATTCTGCTAATCTATCTTATTATCCGTTCCTGGTAACTCTTCAGGTGTCTAACTCCTCAAATCGGCACTCTACCTACGGCGGCTCTTTTCTTCTTTTTTGGCAGTGGGCAGTGCAGCCTGTGGCTGCACTGCCCACTGCCAAAAAATCTGGTGCGAACTGTCGCAGACAATGAGAAGTTCTGAATAGTTACGTTACTCGTTATTATATCATATATGTACAGGATGCCGCTGCTTTCTTCTGTGGAGGAAAGAGTTTCCCCTATGAAGATGGAGACGAGAGGAGCCAATTGTATGTTGCGTCAATCGGATGATATGAAGCCTCACCGCTATATACTGCGCCCCGCTGCTGAGCGGCGTGAACAGTGGGATCAGTTTGTTAGCGAACACCCCGGCGGGCATCTGCTGCAAAGCTGGGGCTGGGGAGAACTCAAAGCTAGCGTGGGTTGGCATCCGCTGCGGCTCGCACTCTGGGATACGCAACAACAGCGCATGGTCGCCGCTGCTCAGGTGCTACGTCGCGGGGGTGCACATGTTCCTCTGTGGGCAGGACATCTGGCCTATATTCCCAAAGGACCGGTGCTTGACTGGTCACAACCCTGGTTGTGTGATGCGCTGTTCACGCAACTGCATTCGCTTCTGCGCAGGCAGGGTGCACTTGCTGTGCGGATGGAGCCAGAGGCCGTGAATAGTGAAAGTATGACGAAACAACTGGCCGCACTGCGGTTTCAGCCCGCTCCTGCTATACAGCCGCTGCGCACAATCCTGCTGGACCTTACTTACGATGAGGAGACCTTGCTGGCACGCATGAAGGAGAAATGGCGCTACAATGTGCGACTTGCTGGGCGCAAAGGGGTGACGGTGCGCGTGGCACAAACGCTGGAGGATGTGCAGGCCTGGTATGGTTTGCTGCAAACGACGAGTGAGCGTGACTGTTTCGGCATCCATACGCTCGACTACTACCTGCAGGCGTGGCGTATCTTTGTTCCACGCGGGCAGGCACGATTACTATTGGCAGAATATCATGGGCAACTGCTCGCGGGTATTTTTGTTGGACTCGTGGCGAAACAAGGTATCTATCTGTATGGTGCATCCAATAATGAGCACCGTCATCTGATGCCTAACTATCTCTTGCAATGGGAGGCTATACGCTGGGCCAGGCAGCAAGGCGCACGACAATACGACTTCTGGGGTATTCCTGAAACGGACAATGAGGATGAAGCTATGGCCGGCGTCTACCGTTTCAAGCGTGGCTGGGGGGGAGAAGTGGTGCGCTTCGTTGGGTGCTACGAGCATACCTATCGTGCTGTAGCAATGCGTTTGGCACAAAGATTTTTCGCGGTCTGAACAGAACATATCCTCTATTTACCTGTGACTGATAAGCCGATATGCATAGAGAGACATATCTGTTAATTAGTTCAAAGAATGGAGGATATGATGCGACGTGTATTGTCGATGGCTTTGTTGCCGATCATACTCATAGGAATAGTAACGGCTTTTTGTCTACAAAGCGTTGTACAGGGCACCCGTTTGCTTCATACCCATGCGCAAGGGCGCGAGGCAACGGATTCCTACGATTCAGCAAATCCATACGTCTACTATACACTCAAGCAATCTGACGGTTTTGTGCTGGCACGTGCTCCCAAAGGCGCTGATGGTCAGCCACTTGCTACACCTCAACCAGTTGCACATTTCAGTGATGGCTTTGGGCTTGCAGAGTCGGACAACGTGTTGTCTATGCAACTTTCGCCCGACGGACATTTTCTGGCGATTGATGGGACTCGCGACCACGGTGAGCAGGTGTGGATATACGATACGCAGCATGGAACGATCAGTCTGACGCCACCGGACGTGATGGGGAATTTTCTGCACTGGCTTCCTCAGGGGACGGGCCATATGTTTCTCTATCGCCCGATGTTCCCACTGGGTCCCTCAGCACCGATGGATGGAGATGGGTGGAATCCAGGCCTGTGGGAGGTCGATGCGGCGACGGGTAAACATATAAATATCGCTCTTGGTGTGCCCTCCGCATTTGTCATCGACGCCACCTCTTCACCCGATGGGACACGCATCATCTATTCGACCACGACTGGCCTGGGTATGGGCAGCGACACCTGGTGGATGAATAGCGATGGCAGTGGCCGCACACACCTCTTCCATAGTGGGAATGGAGCACAAGCTATTGCCGGTTTCTTTACCTGGTCGCCCGATGGTACAACGCTTGCATACGAACTTCTTTCGGATAGTCCCAGGCCATTCCTGCCCGCAGGCTTATGGGTGATGGATGGTCACGGGGGGCAGCAACATCGTCTGGCCGACGTGGATGGAGGCCACGGGTACGCGCCCGCCTGGTCTCCAGATGGCCGCAAAATAGCTTTTATCATGCGAACAAATATGAGCGATCACCGGGCCGATACAAACGCGCAAAGCCTACAGAGTGCGATTGCTGTCGTGGATGTGACGACCAGGCAATCGTGGGTGGTAGCCTCGTCTGCACAGACAGGTGTGCCGGTGAATGTGAATCCTGTGTGGGCACCTGATGGCAATAGCATCACCTTTACTGCATTCAATCCGCTCAACCGCCTTCTGGGTGGTATGCCACGCTACTGGTCTGCACGTGTCGTAGGCGCAGGTGAACAACCAAAGGTAGTACCACTTGCTCCCGCTCTGACACATGTGGTTGCTGTCGGATGAGTCGCTAGAAAGGAGCCCAGGATATCATGAGATCACGAATGCGTGCAATTCATATAGCCATTTTGATAACACTGCTGTTAAGCATCGTAGAAGGTCCCACGATAAATCGGGGACCTGGATCGGCATATGCTGCACCCGTGCAGGCTGTGCAGGGTTATGATCCGTACCATGCACCTTTCATGTATCGCCCATACTATGGAAAGCAGACGATTCTCGATCGCACCGTCTCATATGTTGATCATGACAAGCCATGGTATGTCAACGATGGCGTTTTTGTGCGCTACGATGGAAAGAGGTGGACGGGCGTCAGCATTGGCTCCTGTAGCGGCGGGGTGAACTGCTATGATGGGCATAATGGCTACGACCTGAATCTGTGGTATGAGCCGGTGTTGAGTGTGGCGGCGGGAACAGTGATCCGTGCGGGCTGGTACAATCCCGAGAATCATCTCAGTGCGTTGGGTTTGTGGGCTGCGGTCGATCACGGCAATGGGTATACAACGGCTTATGGTCATCTCAGTGCCTTGCTTGTGGGTGTCGGTGACCATGTGGGGACGCAATGGCAACTTGGCACGAGTGGAACGTCAGGTTCTTCGACGGGGCCGCACCTGCACATGGCAACCTACTACCTTCCCAAGTGGAGTGCGACAGACCCTTTTGGTTGGACTGGCGACTATCCCGATCCGAATGTAGTACCGGATCACCTCCTGTGGGTCAAGGATCCTGGTACGAGTAACACCATCCCTGTCTTGAGCGGCAATGGCAGTGCAATCTATCCTGGTGCAACGCTGGTGGATGATGGGGATGCAGGTTGGAGCCACACAGGGAGCTGGCATAGAGCCTCCTCGTCGTCTGATATCAACGGCCACCTGCATTGGGCGGCGACCACCAGTGGCGCCGCTACGGCTACGGCTAGGTGGCAGGTGAACTTGCCTGCTGATGGCTACTACGAGGTGGGTGCCTTTGTTGATGATACCCATGCGAGCAGTGGCTGGGCACCCTATACGGTCTATAGCATTGATCCTGCGGATCAGAAAACGCAGGTGCATCATACCGTCTATGTTGATGAAGAGCACATCGGCTCTTTTCAAGGGCCATATGGTTGGGAAAACACAGGTCCCCAGTGGATCAGCCTGGGAACCTATTACTTCACCGCCTCAATGGCTGCTCGCGTGACGCTCAGCAATGCGACCGGCGAGGATGGCTTGCAGGTCGCCGCAGACGGCGTGGAGTTCGCTCCGATCTCAGCGCAATCCACTCCTGTCTACAGCTTTTCTGTGACCAGTGACGATACGCCTGCTACGATGCTGCCATCCAGCACGACTACGGTGCATCTAACATTGGAGAATACGAGTAGTTTTAGCTGGGATGCAAGCGGCTCGCGGGCTGTACAAGTGGTCTATCGTTGGCTCGATGCACAGAATCGCGTGATTGCGACTGGTAGCGCTGTTGGACTGCCGCAAGATGTTGCTGTCAATGCCTCTGTAGAACTGGCTGTGCCTGTGCAGACTCCCATGGCAACCGGTTCATATACACTGCAATGGGATCTATTGCAAGGGTCAACGGCGTTTTCACAGCAGGGGGCTTCTGTGCACAATGACACAGTAAATATTACGTTGCCTCCAGGGTGATCGCAAAAGATCGCCCTGGAGATCGGTCACTACCGTTCTGGGTGGTGCGGCATGATGTATTCTTGACCACCCAGGTAGGGGCGGAGCGCTGCGGGGATACGCACTGTACCGTCGGCCTGTTGGTGAGTCTCTAACAACGGCAAGATGATTCGTGGCGAGGCAATGGCAGTATTGTTGAGCGTGTGAACGAACTTGACCTTGCCATCCTCGTCGCGATAGCGTATATTCGCTCGGCGGGCCTGCCATTCATGGAAGTACGAACATGAATGGGTCTCGCGATACCTGCCTTCGCTGGGGAGCCAGCATTCAAGATCATACATGCCGACTTTGCCATCGCCCATATCGCCGGTGCAGACGTTGACAACGCGGTAGGGCAGTTCCAGGGACTGTACCAACTCTTCCGAATTTGCCAACAATTGTTCGTGCCAGCGAACCGACTCTGCATGGTCAGCCTTACAGATGACGTATTGTTCGACCTTGCTGAACTGGTGGATGCGAAACACACCACGAGTATCTTTGCCGTAGGTACCTGCCTCTTTGCGGAAGCAGGGACAGTAGCCGACGAAGGTCATGGGCAGATCTTCGGCCTTGAGAATGTCGTCCTTGTACATCCCCGTAATCGAGACTTCGGCGGTACCGACGAGAAAGGTATCTTCATCTTCAATGGCGTAGACCTGGTCGCGCCCCTTGGGAAATTGCCCGTTGCCGATGAAGCAAAATTCGCGTGCCATGGCTGGTACGATGAGCGGCGTGAAGCCTTTGCGTGCAATACGATCAAAGGCGAAATTCATCAGCGCCAGTTCCAGTCGTGCTGCGTCTCCTTTGAGGATGTAGCTACGGGCACCCGCGATCTTGGCGGCGCGTTCCATATCCACGAGGTCGAGTCTCTGCATCAGAGCATAGTGGTCGAGCGGTTCAAAGTCGAAGGTTGGCAGCTTTCCCCAGTACTTGATGGGGACATTGTCGTTCTCGTCGTTGCCGATAGGGGCGCTCGGATCGGGGATGTTGGGGACGAGGTACAACAACTGCTGGCGTTCTTCCACGAGTTCGTTCAGCCGTGGCTCCAGGGCTTTGACCTGCTCGGCGAGTTGTTTGCCTTCGGCGATGAGTATGTCGCGCTGTGCTTTGTCTTTCCCAGCCTGTTGGATGCTCTTCGAGAGTTTGTTTTGCTGGGCGCGCAATTCTTCTACCTGGCGCTGCAAACTCGTGACCTGGCGATCGACTTCCAGCAAGTAGTCGATGTCGATGGGGTTGCGTTTGACCCGGGCCGCTTCTTTCACGGCGTCTGGATGGCTACGAATAAAAGCGAGATCAAGCATGGTTGTGTATACTCCTTCCAAAAAAACATCTGTTGATACGGTGGGAAGCTAGCAACAAAAAAGCGCCGTCGTCCACGAAAGGACGACGACGCTGAATGTATGTTGCCGTGGTGCCACCTTGATTTACCTTTCTCTGAAGAAAGGCCTCAATGCTGTCTTGTAACGGGGACGGCCGTTGACGCTTCTCGCGTGGGCTCGCGGGTGGATTTCGCTCTTGCTGGCTGCTGCGTTGCACCGGCCCGCAGCTCTCTGTTGCTCAGCAACAGGTACTTGTCCCGTTCGTTGCCTCTTTTTCGTTGCTCTCAGGATAGCAGTATGAGGCTGATCTGTCAATAGCGGGACCATGCATGCGGGTGGTTCATGATAATTTCCACAATTCTGCGTGGCTGAAGGCGACATCGCCGGAGGGATCAAGGCCTCTGAAGCCGGACAGGCCGATCCCACCGGATCGGTAGGTGCTGTCACTAGCAGTGACCACGTATTGCTTGTTGATATACAGGTACAGGTTACTGCCGTGTGCTATCACCGTGAGTAAATTTGGCTGGTTCAGACCGGTGTTGATGGCGGAACTGGGACCGTAGCTCAATACTTTCGGAAGGCCGGTGTCCGAACGCACTTGGAGACCGTAGACGCCATCGCGACGGATGAAAAACAAGTAATAGTTCGACTGAGTCGTATCGACGCGGAAAGTGATACCACCCGAAGGGCCTTGTGTAATCGTCATCTGGACCTGGAAGGCGAAATCGCTCAGGTTGTTAGTATTGGAGAAGCAAAGAGTCTCAAGGTTATCGCCTGATGTGCTGAGATGATAAGCTCCGCTCGTGAAGGTACACTTGCTGCCCACTTTGCTGATTTCGCTCCAGGAACTCTTGCTGGAACTACTCAATGGGTCGTTGATGACTGGCTTGCCACTGGTGGCGTTGGTGTAAATGCCTTGCGGCGATGTGGTTGTGAGGAGGGTTTGAGCGATAGCCGTTGCTTGCGCCCGGAACTCGGCAGGGCGACCAACGGCGACATAGTAGATCAGTCCACTGCCACCGATGATGAGTATGGCGATGATAGCGAGCAGCAATGCTCTGGCAAGCGGGGTAGCTCCCCGCTTTATCGAGGGAGGCTGCGGAGATGGTTGCTGTACAGCTGGCGCTGGAGCAGCGGGTGGTGGTGATGGTGGTTCAGCTGCTTGTTGGGCTGGTGGTAGCTGGGACCATGTTGGTGCAGAAACAGGTTGGGGGAGTGTTTCTGGCTGATAGTCGTCTTGCTCTGGAGGCGGCTGAGGCTCGCTAGATTGCTGCCACGATGTTTCAGCAGTGGGTGATGATGCAGTGACGTTGTAAGGCGTGGATGCGCCGCAAGCAGGACAGGTTGCTATTGCTGGTGGAAGCGCTGTGCCACACTGAATACAGTGCATGATACGTTTCTCCTTGTGATTATGAGAGCTTTCAATACAGCGATGCTATGATGACTCTAATAGTTTCCTTACAATATCCACGCCTGTGCATTGCTAAAGCCTATCTCGGTAGGATTCTGGCTATCAAGGGCGAAGAACCCAATGCCGCCAGATGCGAAAGTCTCATCACTCATGCTGGTAATGAACTGCTTGTTCACATACAGGTAAAACGTGTGTCCATGTGCGATCACTGTCAGTAGATTCGCTTGATTCAAGCCGGTTGTTGCTGCCGGGCTGGTACCCCGCCGCAGATTGTTCTGAAGGGTGAAAAGTTGATAGCCTCCGGCAGAATCAATGCCGAAGAAATAGCTCTGTAGCTGGTTGGCAGCATCAAAATTGCTGCGGAAGATCAGTCCGCCTACGTCCCCCTTGAGAATAGTCACCCGCGCCTGGAAAGCAACGTCGTGGAAATCGGTGCCGAGAACGAGAGCGAGACAGAAGGCAATTTCGTTTTTGCTTGGCACGCTGGCCTGGTAGGTTCCGTTCGTCACGGTACAGTGAGGCCCGATATCCCAAATGGTGCCCACAAGAGGATCACTGATGGTTGGGTTGCGGCTCGTAACCTGGGTATAGAGTTCCTGGGGAGACAGAGCCTCGATATGAGCAGTGGCTTCTGCCAATACGTTCTGTGCAACGGCGGTTGCCTGGGCGTGTAGCTCAGCAGGGTGGAAGACCGTTGCGTAGTAGGTCAGTCCGCCTCCACCTCCGATAAGAAGCAGGACCAGGATGATGAAGAGTATGGTCACGCCTGCTGAGGGACCTCGACGTGGCGGGGGCGCTGGCTGTGTAGGAGGTAATGGTTTCTGCTGAACAGGAGGTGGTTCCACAACTGTATCGGCTAGTGGTTCTGAATTGATAGGTGTTAGCTCGGAAGCTGGTGAGTCCTGGTTTGCTGTGGGCTGCTCAGCCTCTCTCCATACAGGAAGAGTTTCTGGTAACGCTGCTACATCAGCAGGTGAGTCTGGAGTATAAGCGCGTTGTTGTGACGTGGGTGTCTCAGACGATGGTGGTCCGGCGGGTTTTGAGGCTTCTGCTTCTGAGGGAACGCTATAAGGAATATAAGGGACTGTCTCGTTGTAGGCCTCATACCGTGATGCATCAGCAGTATCGGTGGATACAGAAGCACCGCAGGAAGGGCATGTCGTCACTCCTGGTTGAAGTGTAGTTCCACATGAGGTACATTGCATGGCAAGCTCCTCCCATTGATCGTGAGCCCGGCAAAACGCCACTGTAAGGCACAAACAATATTAATAGCATATCACAATTGCCACACCTGTGCATCGTTAAACGCGACGTCCGTGGGGTCCTTACTGTTAGCGGCATACACGCCGATCTCGCCGGAATGGTAGGTCGTGTCTGTGACTGAGTCAACATACTGCTTGTTGATGTAGAGATACATGGTGTCGCCCTCCACTATCACTGTCAGTACGTTGGGTTGGTTCAGGCCGGTATGGATAGCAGAGTAAGGACCATAGAGCAACGTTTTGCCCGGGTTAGTGTCCCGGGAGACAATCAGGATGAAGAGCCCATCACGGTTTATGCCGAAGCTATAATGTCCTGAGTTTGCACCAGCAGCACGAAAAAGGATGCCTCCCTCGTCACCTCGGACAATAGTCATCTTGACCTGAAAGGCGAAGTTACTGAAATTGGTAGATTGAGCAAGGCAGGTCAGGTAATAGTTCTTATTTGGCTCTACCACATGATAGGCTCCGGCTATGAACCCACAACTCCCGCCGAGGCTTGCACTGCCCACCTCCCAGTTGTTGATGTTATTCCCATTCAAGGGGTCGTTAAAGACGGGATTGCCACTCGTTGCCTGGTTGTAGATATTTTGTAGTGCGGTGGTGGTTGCGACGGCTTGCGCTGTTGCGACAGCTTGAGCGGTAGCAGTGGCATGGGCATTGGCTTGAACGGTTCCGGTGGCCTGGACATTCGCTATGGCAGTAGCCTGTGCCGCCTTTGTTTGCACCGTGGCAATGACCTGAGTATGCAGTTGCGCAGGACGGAATACCGCTGTGTAGTAGATGAGGCCAATGCCACTTGCCATCACAGACAGTGCCAGGATGATAAGCAGGATGGTCATAACTCCTAATGAACCATGCGATGGTGCTTGATTGACGGAAGATGTTGCCATGAAAACGTTAGATGGTACGGACCTGCCACAGGAAGGACAATGTATGGTTCCAGGTGGGAGTGTGGTTCCACACCAGATACAGTGCATAGTGGGTTCCTTTCAGGTTCGCCATATTTTTGCATTGCTAAAAGCGACCTCTGTAGGGTGTGAGTTGTTACCAGCAACCACCGCAATGCTGCCGCGACCATAGGTTGTATCGCTGGCAGTAGCAGCGAATTGCCCATTCACGTACAGGTAGAAACTGTCACCTTGCGCAATAACCGTAATCAGGTTGAGTTGATTCAGACCGGCATTGAAGGCTGCGCTTGTACCACTGACCAGTTTTTTCACCTGTTTGTCGTTCCTGTAGACGTTGAGCGAGTATGCCCCGGCCTGGTTCATGGTCAAGAAGTAATAGTTTGAGACCGTACTGTCGGAGCGGAAGAGCAAACCAGCATAGTCGCCCTTGATGATGGTCATTTGCACCTGAAAGGCGAAGTTATTAAAGGTGGCAGGGAGAGTATTAGGGCTGCAACTAAAGAAGCTGTTTGGTTGCGATTCTCGGGCATGATAGCTTCCCCCGACGAAGGTACAGTTGGCGTCTTCGTCCCAGTGGTTGCTATCTTGATGACTCAATGGGGCGTTGAAAGCTGGAGTTCTTCTGGTGACCTGGGTGTAGATGCTCTGTATGACAACGATGGTGGCTGTTGCTTGAGCATTGGCTTGCGCCACGACAGTGGCCGCAGCCTGGCTCGTAGCTATTGCTTGAACTGTGCTGATAGCAGTCGCCAGTTGGGTGGGTTGGGATATGGTTGCGTGGTAGATGAGTCCGCCTCCGCCTATGAGAAGCAGTGCCACGACAACAATCAATATCACCCTGGCTGCCGAGAACCCCTGTTGCTGCTGTGAACCTGCTTGCATGGTTTGCTGTAGCCATTCGTATGGTGATAGCTGGGAAGTGGTCTTACCTGCGTTTAGACCATGCCCAGCTCCCACTTGGCATCTTCTGTCATGCGCTCAGGAGACCACGGTGGATCGAATGTCAGGTCACATTTGCAGGACTTGACGTTCTCAACCTCTCCCACACGCATCTCAACTTCGGAAATCACTTCACCGGCCATGGGGCAACCCAGCGCGGTCAGGGTCATGGTAACATGAACATTGCCGGTGTCATTGTCAATGTCAACACCGTAGACGAGACCGAGATCGACAATGTTGACTGGAATTTCTGGATCGTAGCATTCGTGCAGCGCATCCATGACTTCTGCTTCGTTAATCTCTGGCATGATATATATTCCTCTTTGTCAGCACGTTTGTTGATAGAATCTGGACGTGCCAATACTCGCATGCTTACAGACCCTATGGTATCACATGCAGGCCAGGCAATCAAGATGCCTGGAAAGCCTCCACCTCTGCTCGTGTGGGCAGACCTGGTTGAGCACCGAATTTTGTCACTTTGAGGGCACCGGCAGAGACGGCAAAGCGTAATGCTTTCTCTGGAGTCTGGCCTTCGGTCAGGGCAACGGTCAAGGCCCCGACGAAGCAATCGCCGGCAGCGGTTGTATCGACGACCTGTACCGTGGGTGCGGGCTGGTAGATGCTGCTTGCGCCCCCGGCCCCGTCGTCGGTGACAAGGATAGCACCTCGCGCTCCTAGCGTGATAGCTACCTGGGATATGCCCTGCTTGTGGAGCAGCGTTGCCACCGTTCGTGCATCGTCCATATTGTCTACCGGCTGACCGCTGAGCAGGCTTGCCTCTGACTCGTTGACGATCACGAGCGCTACTTGCTTGAGTATCTCCCATGGTAGGGTTTGCGCAGGTGCCAGATTCAGTACGACAGGAATGCCTGTATTGTGGCCAGCAGTGATCAACGTCGTCACCGTTTCTAGCGGTATCTCCAATTGTAATACCAGTGCTTGCGCTTGAGCGATAGCCTCGAAGATAGTGGCAAGTTGGGCGTGGTCCTGTCCGACGCGCATATTGGCGCCAGAGGCAACCACGATCGCATTATCACCATCAGGGGTGAGAAAAATAAGGGCTACTCCGCTACTGTCTTCCTGATCGATAACCACCAGACCTGTATCTATATTGTCGGCCTGCAGCGAACGAAGCAATTGTCCCCCAAAGGGATCGTTGCCCACACGCCCGGCCATCGCGACAGGTGCACCCAGACGTGCCATCGCTACCGCCTGATTGGCACCTTTTCCGCCTGGAGCGAGCTTGAGCGAGCTGGTGCTCAGTAACGTCTCTCCCGGCATAGGAATATGCGAAACCTGCACAATCTGGTCCATGTTCAGACTACCGACCACAAGAATGGTGTTATTCGGCACGGTTGCCTCCTGCTTGCTGGAATGCAAAAGTACGATACGGGATGAGCGTGGTCAAGCGCTGGCAGTAGGTGAGAAGACGCTGAAAGATGGGTAACTGTGCCAGGGCGGGAGCGCATCCTACCAGAATGAGCTTGCGTTGAGCGCGGGTGAGAGCCACATTCAGGCGGTTAGGGTTCGTGAGGAAGTCGTGCTGCAAACTCTCGGCTGGCGGTGGCGTGGTGGTGGCAAATGACATAATAATCACCAGGCGCTCACCACCTTGAAAGCGGTCCACGGTATCAATGGTCATCGACGAGTGAGACATCAGCGCTTGCCAGCCGCTCGCAGGGTCATCGCTAAAAAGGTGGCGGCGTAGGTTTGCCACCTGTGCCCGGTAGGGTGCAATAATGCCAATGCTGGCTTCAGGAATGCCTTGCACCAGGAGTTCCGCTACGATCTCGCGCACAGTACGTGCCTCTGCATTGCTCGTCTTCGCCCCTGCATATTCTGACTTACTACGCACATCCAGGAAGACCAGTGGATAGCCTGGGTGAATGGCGCGTTTGATAGCAGGGGTCTCTGTGGTTGACCACATCCCCGCTGTTTTTAGCACGCGGTTTGCCACTGACCGATCTGGCTGCAGGAGGCCGTTGTAAAAGGTCGCGGAGGCGAAATCCGATATCTGCCTGTGCATACGGTATTGAATACGTAGCGCGACGCAGGCGCTGACTGTGCCAGGATGAATTTTCTGATAATCTTCATCTCGTTGCTTCAAGTCGCTGAAGAGGGACCTGGCAAGGCCTGCTGCTGCTGCTTCTTTGCTGAGGACAAGAGGAGGCAGTTGCTTTTCATCGCCGACGAGGATGAAGCGTTTTGCGAAGCGCAGTGCACCCAGGATAGCAGGGACGGTGAGTTGTCCAGCCTCGTCGATGAGCGCAACATCAAATTGCAAAGGGGAGTCGCCGTCATTACTCGCCGTGGCAACGTATTTTTCCGACGACCAGGTGGCTGTGGTCGAGGCGACGACGGGCATGGTGCGTAGTAGCTCGTGCAAGGGGGGAGCCTGTTCTTGCGCTGCAAGCGTTTTCAGCAGTCGCTTTTGCACGCTGCCATCCACGCTGCGCTCGTGTCCCAGGCGCACGTAGTCATGAAAGCCTTCTGCGTCCAGTCGTTTGAGCATGTTATCGACGGCCTGGTTGGTAAAGGCAGCAAGCATGACACGTTGGCCCTGTTGGCAGAGGTGTTTGACGATCTCGGCTATGACCCTGGTCTTGCCGGTGCCAGGTGGTCCATGGATGAGCAGGTAATCCTGCATCTGCATGGCGCGTGTGATAGCCAGGTTTTGCTCGATGTTGAAGCCTGTGCTCGGTGAAACTGGCTGTGTACTGAAGTGTGGCTGTAGTGTGCCCCCTACCAGGCCACGCATGCGCGGGGGGGCTTGTAACCAGCGCAGAAGATTCTGGAGGGTGCGTACGTGCACGATGTCGGTGCCGTAGCGATCGATGAGCACAGGGTGGGCGATAAGTTCTGGGCTCCAGATGATCACCTGCTCTGCACTGATGCCGACGATGGTGCCGGTCACGACCTCGCCGGTGACAGGGTTTCCGTCGCTGAGGAGGATTTCGTCGCCCTCGCGTAGTTCTGAGGTGTTTGTGCAGCGAAACGTCTGCAACCATTCGCCCTGACTGTTTGGTTCTGGTTTTCCCAGCAGTTGCAGGTTGTTGATGGCTGTGCCGCGCTCGACACGCTGGGTCACGGTTGTTTTCCAGAGCGAGGCCTGTTCTTGCTCGCCTGCACGGCCCTCCAGTTGTAGCAAATGGTAATAGGTGGCGAAAAACGCACCATCCTCGGTATTGTGTTGTGGTTGGACGTTTGCTAATACCGGCGTGCTTGCAACCTGGGGTTCCAAACGAGGTTGCGGTGGTTGCCAGTTCAGAAGCGATGAGACGTGTGTGCATTGGACGAGCATGGCACACTTTGTGCAGCGTGCTGCGCCTGGCGGGGCAGGTGGTATGCCGCTGACATGACTGAGCGCGAGGATGTTGCGTGTCTCGTTGACGAGTTGTAGCTCTCGTACGCTGAAGGGAATGCCAAAGGCCTGTGCCTCGACGGGTGTACCACTGTAGAGGAGGGTGGCAAGGGCCTTCTTCATTTTGGAATCTCTACGTACGGTTAAGAGGGCGTGATAGCCATGAACCTGCCAGCGATGATCGCGTTTGGGCAAGTCACCATTGCCGCCGCCGGTTTTCAATTCGAGCAAGCGTTGACGGCTTGACTGTTGCCAGAGCACGTCGAGTCGTCCCTTGAGGCCTATCTCTGGGGCCAGCAGGAAGGTTTCCGCACGTACGAAATGTTCGCTATCTTGTCTGTTGCCTTCCTCACTCTGATCGTCAGAAGGAGGGGGAGTGGGAGTATCCCAGAGGCTGGCCCGCTGATTCTGATACCAGGTGGCCAGACTCTCTAAATGTGGGGCAACTTCAGCGCGTATGGCTTCGGTTGATATATTCGCCAGGGCCAGGTCAAGCCTGCTGCGCTCCAACGCTTGCTCAAGGTGACGATGCAGGGTCGCCAATGGTGGTTCCTGATCGCTGGTCCCTGGTTCACCGCGGTCGTGCTCCTTAAGGAGTTCTTTGAAGCAGTTGTGTACCAGGTTCCCACGTATAGCAGCAGCTGATGTTGGTGATGCGGCGAGGCGCCGCAGGAGATACTGCCGGGGGCAGTATTCAGCCTGGTTGAGGTCGGTGATGTTGAGCAAGGTGTCAGGTTCCAGGACGGCCAGGGTATAAGAGTTTGCCTGGTAGCGGTGCACTGGCCGACCCTTGTACTCCCTGATACTGGGAGGATTGGGTAGATGATAGACCTGCAAGCTGAGGCTGGGCATGGCGCTACCGAGGGCAATGAGCCCCTTCACCAGGCTACGATAGTAACGTGTGAGAGCCAGTGAGACCAGCATGGTGCCGGTATCGAGCGTGATGAATGGGACGGTCTCGCCGTTGATGCTCTGTTCTCTAGCGGCAATGATACGTCCTTCAAGCTGTATTGTCGTGCAGGGGTATGGATCGAGTGCACAGAGAAAACAGTTTTGCTTTGTCTCGTCTTGTGCTCTTGCTTCCAGGGTTGCCATTGAGTTCACCAAAACTCCTTTTCTGGCACGCCTGTGCCGCTTCTGTACGATATAATAACAGCTAAGCGCTACGAACGTCAACTTGCCCGGCATGCCTAAAAGGTACCATAGACTCAGAAACGAGGTAACATACATACATGCACACTCCCCCTATTCGCACTATTACGCTCGGGGTCGCCCAGGCCCATCCGCTTCCAGCAGAGACTATCAGGCAAGCTGCTACGATGCTACAGGATGCGAGTATGCGCTATGCGGATGCTGGCTATGAGGTGCAGACCGTTCGTCTCTCGACGCGACCGATCTTTGACGACCTGGCCGACTGGTCTTCCTCTGCCGTGATGAACTATGTGCAAGAGCTTCAGCACGTGCTGGATGATGTTGGGTTGAGTTTCTGCTCGTTGGGTACTGCGCAGGCAGCGCATCCCGACTTTCCCCTCGAACGTGTTGACCTCATCGCTGATCTGCTGGCTGCCAGTAGTGCGCTCAATGCGACGGTGCAACTTGCAACGTCGGCACACGGTCTGCGAGCGTCTGCGGCGTTGCCTATTGCACGCGTCATGAAGCGACTGGCACAAGAAACGGAAGAGGGCTTCGGCAATTTTCGCTTTGCGATGTTGGCCTGTGTTGCGGCGGGCTGTCCTTTCTTTCCATCGGCCTATCATGCTGGCCCGGCAAGTCTTGCCATCGGCCTACAAGGGGCCAATGTCGTGACTGAGGCACTGCAAGCTCGTTTAGGCAGCAAACCAATGCCTGTCGATCTGCTACAGGTGAGTGCATGCGTGAGGGAGGCCCTGGTCGAGCAGGCGACGCCGATAGTGAAGCTGGGACAGGCGCTTGCTCAAAAACATAACTTGCTCTTTGGCGGTATTGATCTCTCGCCCGCTCCTATGGGAGAAAAGAGTGTTGCTGCTGCTCTGGAGCTTTGTGGGTATGGGCCGGTAGGCTCGCCTGGAACACTGGCTGCGGCGGCTGCACTCACGTTTGCGCTGAAGAATACAGAGTTACCCACCTGTGGCTACTGTGGCTTAATGTTGCCGGTATTGGAAGATGCAGTGCTGGGACGGCGATGGGAAGAAGGGCTATTGAGCGCACACCTACTCTTGTTGTATTCAGCGGTGTGTGGCACTGGCCTGGATACAGTGCCCCTTCCAGGAGAGGTGGCTGCGGAGACGATAGCTCATCTATTATTGGACGTAGCTACGCTGGCGTTACGTTTGAACAAGCCTCTCTCAGCACGCCTTTTCCCTGTTCCTGGAAGGCGTACAGGCGAACGCACTGCATTTACGTCGCCCTATCTAACGAATACATTGATCAGGTAACAAGTCATCTACTGAGCTAACTGTGAGTACCGCTTCCCCACAGGACATCCATCACGCCGTCATAGGAGCGTTTGAGATTATCGTAGAGGTTGGCGTTTTCAATGGCGAGTGCAGCCAGGCTGGCGAGGACTGAGAGAAACTGGATATCGTCCTGGTGAAAGGTAGATGGCGTACTTGTGTAGACACGTATGATGCCGATGGCATTGCCGCGTACTTCCAGTGGTACACACAATGCGGAGACGATGCCCTCGTGCCTAGCAGCTTCCTGGTATTGGAAGCGTGGGTCGACTCTTACATCCTGCATCACAACAGGGGTACCACTGAGGGCTTCGCTATCGATAGGGCTAAAGCGTACTTCGACGGGACCTTTTGCCAGGTACTTATCACTCAGCCCATGGACAGCACTCAGTGCGAGTTGGCCCGTGCGGGGATCAAGCAAGCGTAGGAGGCAGGCCTTGACCTGCATGGCTTCAGTGATACTTGTTACGACGCTTTGCAGCACCTCGTCCAGCTCGAGGCTGGATGAGATGGTCAATGCTGCTTGGTAGAGCGCGGTATAGTAGTCCTCGTGTGTGCGCGCTGGTGGACCAGCGGAATTGGGGTCGATGTTCATAGTTTTCCTTTCTTCCGTATAGGTGACGTCAGCACGAAAGTGACGCAATGAATCATGAAGAACAATAATGATACATGACGATATAATTATATCAGACGATGGAGAAAAAAACCGCAAACATCTCGTGCCCCATCGGTCTGCAAACCGGAGGTAAAAATAAACTGCCACGGGTTGGTGGGTCAAACGGACCCAGGATCATACCGGGTCTTGAACAAGCCAGACGCGGCACGGCGCATTGGCGAGCACATACGGGACGGTCTTGCCGAGATCATTGTGCGCCTTCTGTGTATTGCGTACCAGGCCAAGCAGTATGAGGGCGCAGGAATGGTCTTTCGCCTCGTCGACGATAGCGGTTCCGGCATCACGTGCTTGCACTACCTCGGCCACAGCTGTGCAGCCGGATTCGTCTGCTATCGCCAGGGCCTCCGAGAGTAACTTATCGGCAACCTCAGATTCTTTGGTGAGTACCGCTTTAAGCGGCAATGTACGAGGGACTTCAATGATGTGGACAAGATGGACTTTCCGTTTGGCTTTTTTCGCCATAAGACAGGCCAGCCGTACGAGTTCGATATCCAGTTTTTTCCCTTCAACGACGACGGCGATGTCACCGGTGGCTCCCACACCAGGGGCCGCTTTGAGTGTGTCTGTTTCTTCTTTAGCTTTCGAGCGCCAGATGTGAACCATTCTGTCTCTCCTCCTGGAAGATCATGACAAAACAGCATCATTTCTTACCTTATAAGGGAACTCCTCAGTCTGTTCCTTCCAGGTTATGTCAATTTTACTTCCTGGAGTCCAGGCACGTCAATGGTAGGTCACTCAGGTTCGATGGTTGCTGTTAAACCATAGCTCAGCAAGCGCTCTTGATAGTACTCGGCGATTTCCTTCGGGCAGACAATGACAATGGCACTCCCGGTGAGGTGTGCAGTCAGCATAATACGTTCAGCTTCGTGCGCACTGAGGCCGTTGATGGCGTGTAGGAGTGCGGCGACCACATAGTTCATTTCGTTATAATCGTCATCGTATAGGACAACCTTATAGGGAGGAAGCAGTTGGGCACGGAGCCGCTGGAGTTCCTCGGTCTCTGTTTGAGACAGCATCAGCAGATTGTCAGGCATGGTGAGTGATCTCCAGGTTATAAGATCTCGCGAACTAGTTCCATCTTCTATTTTAAACGAGAGTTTCCAGGATTACTAGTCCTCTAGGAAAACTAGTAACTGTTCAGGACTCCTCACTGCCTGCGGCAGTTCGCAGGAGTTTGGTGTTGAGTGCAGGCTGTGCCGCCTGCGGCGGCACAGCCTGCACTCAACACGAACGGGCGAGTCGCCCCAGGCGACGAGGAGTCCTGAACAGTTACGAGCTTTTTCTGCTGTGGGCATGACAGCCTGCGGCTGCCATGCCCACAGCAGAAAAAGAGCAAGAAGATTACTCCCGTCCAACGCTTCTATCGATTTTGCCCCCGTTGTTGAGCAAGATGGCGCGCGCGCGCGACTTGCGTGTGATATTATCAGGGTCGGGGAAGCGCAGAGCGATGACGGTGCGTGCTTCCTGGGTCGGCCTTGCAGTGCTGGCTGGTGGGATGTTTTGCCCAATTGCTCCGCGTACGCGGCCACGTTGCAGGAGCCCTAGAATCGCTCCTAGCACGATGCCGACTACGGCTCCTGCCACAGCAGAGACTGGCTCCGGTAGTGCAGGGAAGGCGAAGTGTGCTACGAACAGCACAATGCCCAATACGAGACCGAGTATGACGGCGAGCGAGATGACCACTACGGAATTCGGTCCTGTGCGAGTTGTTTGCAGGAAGACGTTGCGGCGTTCGCGGTTGGGGCCATGTTCGCGAAACTCGCCCCCAACGACGGAACTTGCGGATAAACGATGGACTTCGTCCTCGCCAAAGCCTTCCTTGCGAAGTTTTGCTTCTGCTGCGTCGGCTTTGCTGTCATCGCTGAAGACGGCGAGCAGGTCATAGTTGGCGTCTTGTTGCTGTTGTTGCATAGCAATCGCTCCTAGAAGTTGTATAGTATGTGATTATTATAGCGAATGTGTGGGGATATGGGTAGCGTCTGGAAAGAGTGTCAAGTTAAGGCGGCACGAACGAAAGGAGACCGACATAGTTATTCTTGTCCTCCTCTCTTTTATCATTTCTCTGCTATTCGTGATAGCCGCGGCTGCGTGGTTTACTCGCCGGCTGGAGACTGTCTGTGATCTGCTGGCTCTGCCTGCGAGTGTTTTGAGCCTGCTGGGTGCGCTTGGGGCCAATATTCCCAATTATGCCGCCTCGATGGTAGCGATTGCTGGTGGTCACATGGATGTGGGCCTGGGTATCATCGTTGGCTCCAACATTTATAATGTTGCCATTATTCTGGGTATCTCCACGTTTGCTGCAGGTGGTCGAGGTATTGTGCTGGTGCATAAGGAAGTGCGAGATGTGCGTTCTATAGCAAGGTACGCGCTGGCAATTGTGCTCACCGTTCTGCTAGGAATCTGGTTGCTTCCAGGAACGCCGTTCGCTGTTCGGTTACATGGAACGGCATTGGAATTCTCCTTGCTCATTGCGGTAATTGTGCTGGCTCTGGGGATATTCGGCGCTCTCGTGTTGCATGTGTTACAGCGTCCTCACGATACGGATGAGGAGGTTGCGACTGATGATGGGGTTGCGGGGGCCCCTGGCAAACCATCATTGATAATGCTCTTGCGCCCGGTTGGCGAGGCTGTACTGGCGTTAGGGCTTGCCCTTGGTGGAGTGGTTGTGATGGTGCAGTCGGGGCAAGGCTTGACGCTGGCGTTACATATGCCGCAGGTGCTGGCTGGCTTGCTCGTGCTGGCGGTGGCGACTTCATTGCCCAATACGGTGGTTGCGGTTAGTTTGGTGCGTACTGATCGGGTGGCGGCCTGTGTTGAGGAGATTTTCAGTAGTAACAGTATCAATGCGGCGCTTGGTATTGCGCTGCCCCTGTTGATCTGGCGTGAGATGCTCAATGATCGTTTCTTGCTGATCCTTGATGCGCCGTTGATGGTGCTACTCATGCTGGGTGCGTTGCCTGGTGTGCTTACTGGCCGCATAGGTCGCCTTATGGGTGTGCTGCTGTTGCTAGTGTATGCTGTGTGGGTGGGGGTACATGTGTGGCTCTAGAAGGCAATGTGCTAGAATGGGCGTACACAAGAGGCCAGGACTATTAAAAAAGAGAGGCGTATGAGCGTATTTGAGGTCATAAAGCGGCGTCGCAGCATCGGCCAGATGGCGCAAGAACGACCGACACGTGCACAGATTGAGCAGATTTTGGAGGCTGCCACGCATGCACCCAATCATCACAATGTGGAACCCTGGAAATTCCTGGTGCTGGCGGGTACGGTTCGTGAAAAGCTAGGTGCGGTGATGGCGGAGTCGCTATCCGCTCGCTTAGATGAAACGGTGAGTGAGAAGGCAGCACAGGCCATGCTTGAAAAAGAACGTCGTAGATTCTTGCGGTCGCCGGTGGTGATCGTCGTGGTGGCAGAGCCTCCTCGTCAACCCAAGGTGCTAGAGATTGAGAATATTGAGGCTGTGGCCGCGGCTGTCGAGAATATGCTGCTAACTGCTGAGGAGATGGGGCTGGCCGGTATGTGGCGCACAGGTGGTCCCGCTTATGACCCAGGCGTTAAGCAGTGGCTGGGGCTTGCAGAGGATGAGCATATTGTGGCTTTTGTCTATCTCGGTTTTCCGGCTGTTTCTCGCAGCGAACGTAACCCGACTCCCTTCGAAAAAAAGACGACCTGGTTAGGGTGGGAAGCATGAGGATATAACCTTTCAGGACACCTCGCTGCCGCCGGCAGCGAGGTGTCCTGAAAGGTTATATCTTCTAGTATTTAATGAGCGCGAAGACATCATGGCCCTTGAATTGCTCGCGGCCTTTGAGGAAGGTTAATTCGACCAGGAACGCAATACCTGCGATATGTCCTCCCAGCTTCTCCACCAGTTCCATCGCTGCCGAGACAGTGCCGCCGGTCGCCAGGAGGTCGTCGACGATCAAGACGCGCTGGCCAGGAAGGATGGCATCGTTGTGGATTTCTACGATGTTGGTGCCGTACTCCAGGGCATATTCTACACTGACCGTCTTGTATGGCAGTTTGCCAAATTTCCGTACCGGCACAAAACCACAATTCAGCATGTAGGCTAGAGGAGCGCCGAAAATAAAGCCCCGGGACTCGACGCCAACAACGGTTTGAATGCCAGCTCCTGCGTAGTGGGCAGCCAGTCGTTCCATCGCGACATGGAATGCTGCGCCATCCTGCAATAGCGGGGTGATGTCTTTGAAAAGAACACCCTTCTGCGGAAAGTCGGGAATATCGCGAATCCAGTCTTCCAGGCGTAGCGGCTCAGGTGTTGACGACATAAATACTCTCTCTTTCGTGAAATACATACAAGAGGGACGAGACCAGTGCGTGTTTCGTCCCTAATGTGGGCAGGATTGCTCCAATACCGGAATGCCATTATCCGCTAATAAGTATATCATAGAAATGTGGCAAAGATACCCACCCCTTTCTTTTGATATTCGCGTGTGGAGGTGTCCTGAGTGCTCTGTCACCCATGACCGTGACCACAACGCTGCCAAGAATGTGTTGGCCGCGGGACTCGCGGTGTGTGTAGACTCCCGATTTATCGAGGAGCAATCCTGCCTGGGGGGCAGGTAACGAGTAGAGGAGCGGATTTATCCAGTACGTCCTGCGGAGAGGCTGTCAGACCTGGGGCGGTGAAAGCCAAACCTGGCAGGACTCAGTGAAACAGGAAACCCAACGGGTGACCGTTGGAATCCCACCCCATTGAATGGGGTGGGAGGATGTCAAGTTATGCTCTTGCCGTAGGAGTGGGCACAGGCACCTCAGCAGGTGGTAATTGAGAGGTGCAGTAAGCGCAGCGCGTGGCTTTAATCGGCACATCGCTCAGGCAGAATGGGCACTCGCGAGTGGTAGGGGCCGCCGGTGTTTCTTTGGGCTTGTATCGCGCTGTCAGGGCGTTCACCGGTTTGACGACAAAGAAAAATACGACCAGTGCGAGTATCAAGAAGCTAATGATGGTGTTGATGAAGTCGCCAACCAGCAATTTGGTTCCAATGACCGGGATTGTGGGGGCGAAGGTTGAAAGACCGGATGTACTAGGGGTGGGGATGAGAGGCGTGATAATGTCTTTGACAAGCGCCTGGACGAGGCCACTAAAAGAAGCGCCTATAATGATGCCGACGGCAAGATCGACGACGTTCCCGCGCAGAATGAATGTCTTGAAATCGTTCAATAACCCCGTAGCGTGTTTCTCTGCTCCTGCTACGGTTGGATTGTTCCATACAGCCATGGTTCGTTCCTCCGTTTGTCTAGTGTGGAATGGACGAAGCCGAGCAACTATACCCGGTTCTCTTTATAGAACGTATATGGTGGCATGATTGATGACAGAGTGGATAGCATCTCCTACTACCTGGCACTCACAAGGGGTGTATTCGACCCGCTCCCCACACGTGCACCGTTTTGTCATCGCTGGCTGAGGCAATGCATGTGCCATCGGGGGACCACGCTGCGGCCCACACCCAACTGGTATGGCCGCGATAGATGTAGGTAGGGCTGCCAATAACATCCATACCGTGGCTCAGTGTCGGGGTGACATCCCACACTATGACAGTCTTATCGTGGCTGCCAGATAGAATGCGGAACTTGCTTTGCCTGTTGAGTCCTCCAGGGTTGTCGACGGTGGGTGACCACGCTAGCGAGTTCACATAGTTCACATGACCCTGCAGAGTGAAGAGGAGGTCGCGCGTTTCAGCATGCCAGACCTGCACCGTTCTATCGTTGCCTGCTGAGGCGATATACTGTCCATCGGGGGACCAGGCTACGGTACGTACGATGCTGGTGTGACCGCGATAGGTGCGGATATGCGCTCCAGTCGTAGCATCCCATATGCGTACCCTTTTATCACGCCCCGCCGAGGCGATGCGGGTGCCGTCAGGGGACCAGGCCACGGTATAGACCCAACTGTAATGGCCACGATAGGTGGCGACGGTGCGTTTGGTGTTGACATGCCAGACATGCACAGTGTGGTCGTTGCCGGCCGAAGCGATGAGTTGCCCGTTGGGGGACCACGCCAGGGCGCGTACGGCATCAGTATGACCGTGATAGGCGAAAACTTTGCTTCCTCCTGCGAACGAGGAAAATGGTGCCGGCCAGCGAGTGGCAGTCGCTATGTTCCAGACCTGCACCGTCTTATCGCGTCCCGCCGAGGCGATGCGGGTGCCATCAGGAGACCAGGCCACGGTATAGATACTGCCGATATGGTTGCAATACGAAACGACCTTGCGTCCCGTCATATCTCCGCCATCTTCTGCCTGCCACACCTGCACCACTCCATCCTCACTGCCGGATGCGATACGTGTGCTATCAGGGGACCAGGCTACAGCACGTACAGGAGCAGCGTAGCCAGACTGCCTCGAGATTCTGGCTCCCAGGGGCAGCATAGGCTTCACGGACTGTGGGTGCGATGAGAGGGAGTATGCAGCCCTCGCCTGTTTGTTGGAGTGCAGAGCAGTAATGCGTTCCAATTCCTGCTTGACGATAGCCGTGCTGGCGGGCCTCTGGTTTGCATCCATGTCCAGCATCTGCATGATGAGCGTTTGTAATGCTGCCTCTAACGTAGGAGGACATGCTGGCAATTGCGGAGGGGCAAAGCGAAAAGGCGTGAACGAGGGGTCGTTGCCCGTGAGCATGTGGTGGAGCAGGGCTCCCAGGCTGTAAATGTCGGAGCGTGGGGTCGTCTGCGCTTTGCCGTATTGCTCTGGAGCAGCGTAACCTGGGGAGCCGAGGGCGATGGTGTCTTTCGTCTGTCCCGGCTTGAAGTGGCGGGCAATGCCAAAGTCGATCAGGTAGAGGTGCCCTTCGGAAGTCAGCATGACGTTAGCAGGTTTGAGGTCGCGAAAGATGATGGATGGCTGGCGTGTGTGGAGATAGTCCAGGACAGTGCAGAGTTGCACGCCGACTGCCAGGGTATTCTCAAGGGAAACGCTTCTGTTGTTGAGATGTGTTTCCAGTGTTTGACCTTTGATGAACTCCATGACGACGTACCAATGGCCTGCATCGGTAAAATAGTCGTAGATGGCGGGGAGGTTGGTATGTTTCAAACCGGCGAGCAGGAAGACCTCGTGCTGAAATGCCTCGGTGGCTGCGACGATTTCTTGCGGGCTGAGACCACTCTGACTCATCTCTTTAACGGCCACTATGCGGTTGCCAATGTGTGTATCTACCGCCTGGTAAACCGCTCCAAAGCCCCCTTTGCCGACTTGCTTGAGCATGTGGTAGCGCTGCTTGAGCAGGTGAGCCGCAGGAAGCAGGCCGGTAGGGGATAGCGCAGGAGGATGCTGGGCAGCAGGGGGCAGGATGGCAGTGGTTTTGAGGGATTGGCCGCAGATGCCACAAAAAGATGCGTGTGGCGGGACTGCGGTTCCGCAATTAGGACAATTCTTCATGGCACCCTGCTCCTTTGTATGTTTTCCCTTCCAGGGTGAGGACAGACCTCGCAAGCTCTCTACGCTACTATGATAATAACACAAAGGCTAAGAGGATGCTATGTCGTAGTTCACAGGATCGAACCCTCTTGCGGGTCAGAGGCAAACTCGGATAAGATATACTATATCACTGGTGCTCTGTTTGCCGGTGGGCTATTTGCTCCCCAGGGAGCTTCGTAGGCTACTGCATGCGCACACTCAATCTGCATCAACTTGCTACATTCCAGGCGGTCGCCAGGCACCGCAGTTATGTACGTGCAGCCAAAGAACTGCATTTCAGTCAACCTGCCGTTTCCGCGCAGATGCGCCAACTCGAAGAGGCGCTGGGCGTCAAGCTATTTGACCAGATTGGGCGCAGTACCCATCTGACACAGGCGGGCGAGGAACTTTACCTCTACTGCGAGAAAATTTTCTCGGTGATCGACGAGGCGGTGGAGACCATGGAGGCTTTGCGCAGCCCGGAGACGGGTCGTCTGAGCGTGGGGGCTGATACAACGGTGGGAACGTACGTTATTCCAGGCCTGCTGGGCAAATTTCGCCAGAGCTTTCCTGATGTTGAGATCACCCTGGATGTGTTGAATCGTGCGGCTCTGGTGGACGCGTTGGTCGAGAACCGCGTCGATATGGCGGTCATGGGTACCGTTCCTGCCGAGGTGCCGGTGATTATCGAGCCATTTGCGCCCAACGAACTGGTGTTAATTGCTTCGCCCTCGCATCGCCTGGTGGGGAGGAAGCAGATTCCCTTCGCGGAACTGGCGCATGAGTATTTCTTGCTGCGTGAGGCGGGATCAGGGACTCGCGCTGCACTAGAGGGACTTTTTCAAGAGGCAGGGTTGCCCCTACAGGTGAGCATGCATATGGGGAACAACAGTGCAATCAAGCAGGGTGTGATCGCCGGTCTTGGGATCGCTTTGATTTCTCGCGTCGCCCTGAGCCTGGAATTGGAGACCAACCGCCTGGTCATTCTTGATGTCGAGGGTTTTCCGGTCATGCGCCAATGGCGGCTGGTACACTTAAAGGGCAAAAGCCTCTCCGCCACGGCTCGAGCCTTCAAATTGTTTCTCCTGCAACACGCGGATCGGCGTGTACGCAGGAGCCAGCGACTCAAGTAAAGGGAGTTGGTGCTTCATGGACACAACGCACGAGATGGTTGTTGCCGAGGTTCGGCGTTTTGTAGAGCGTGAAGTGATGCCTGTTGCGCATGACCTGGAGCAGAGCGATACGTACCCCGTTGAACTGATCGACAAACTCAAAAAACTCGGCGTCTTCGCCGCCACGATTTCGGAAGCGTATGGAGGTCTGGGCCTCGATTTTATCACCTATGTCCAGGTCGTGGAGGAGCTTGCACGTGGCTGGATGAGCCTCTGTGGCATTGTGAACACGCATATTCTGGTGGCATATATGATCCAGGCGTATGGCACAGAGGATCAGCGGCGACGTTTTCTGCCTGCGATGGCTGAGGGCGAGAAGCGGGGAGGCATCTGCCTATCGGAAGCCAACGCGGGCAGCGATGTCCAGGCCATTACGATGACGGCGCTGCGTGATGGCGATGAGTATGTGCTCAACGGTGCCAAGCTGTGGGTCACGAATGGCGTCCATGCCAGCATCTTTGCAGTGCTGGCACGCACGGATACGCATGCTCGGCCACCTCATCGTGGGATGAGTCTCTTCCTCGTCGAGAAGGGCACACCAGGCTTGAGTGTTGGTCATACCTTTGATAAGCTGGGCTACAAAGGCGTCGAGACCGCCGAACTGGTGTTTGACCATGTGCGTGTTCCTGCTGTTGATCTGCTAGGTGGTCGCGAGGGCGAGGGTTTCAAGCATGCCATGAGCGGCCTGGAGGTGGGACGGATCAACGTGGCTGCACGAGCAGTGGGTGTTGCGCAAGCTGCGTTCAATGATTCTATCAAGTATGCACAGCAACGCTATACCTTTGGCCAGCCGATTGCGCAACACCAGGCGATCCAGCTCAAACTGGCGGATATGGCAACGAAGATTGAGGCGGCTCGTCTGCTCTTGCAGAAGGCTGCGGCGAAGAAGGATGGCGATGAGCGCTGTGATCTTGAGGCTGGTATGGCGAAGCTGTTTGCCACGGAGATCTGCCAGGAGGTGGCGCTGGAGGCGATGCGTATTCATGGTGGTTTTGGCTATACCAAGGAGTTTAATGTGGAGCGGTATTATCGGGACGCTCCCTTTATGCTGGTGGGTGAGGGGACAAGTGAGATTCAAAAGCTGGTGATTGCTCGGCAATTGTTGCAGAGATATAGGGAGTAGAGAGCTGTCATGCAGGAAACTCGCCTTCCAGTGCTTTGATATAGCGATTCGCCGAGTCGATCACTGCCTTCCTGGCCTCATGGTGTACGATGGTGTCGAACCAGGCACTGTAGAGGCGCTCAAATTGATACGGGGCAATGCTATCGCGTATGCGACGTACCGTAGCAGCGGGTAAGGGAATCAAATTCGGATAGCTGTACATGAAAGTGACCCAATTGCGATCGGCGACGATGTAAATGGTATCGCCTGCCAGCAGCGCGCCCTGGCCGTTCATGCCACTGGCCCAGTGGAGTACTGTGCTGCCTGGAAAATGACCCCCTAGACGCACAACAGTGACACCATGCGCCAGTTGCAAGGTTTCGCCAGGCCAGAAGTGAATACACTCACTGGGACGCATAACCCAATGCTGATCAGCCTAGTGGAGATAGATCGGCACGTTGAAGTGCTCGGCCCATGCTACCATCGTTGTGTAATAGTGCGGATGAGAAATCGCGATGGCCTTCAATCCGCCGAGGCGCTCAATGGTTGTAACGGTCTGATCGTCAAGCAGCGTGATGCAGTCCCAGAGGAAGTTCCCTTGTTGTGTCTGCACCAGCAAGGCGCGCTGGCCGATGGCAAACTTCGGCTCTGTGCCGATCCCTATCAGGCCAGGTTCGTGCTCCTTGAAGACGTTATGGAAGCCTTGTTCCCGCATCGCGGCAAGCGTTGTCCATTGTTGCCCCTCATGGCCGACATACTGACGTTGGTCCAGGCAGATAGGGCAGCCTTCGGGCGGCGTCTGACTCTGGGGAAACTGTGTCCCACAAGTAACGCAAATCCAATGTTCCATCTGACCCCATCGAATCTTTTTTATCGAATGCCTGCAAACAGTTTGCTGACCGGGCATGTGAAGCCGGGGAGCAACGGAGACTGTAGGGTGTCGGTTTCATAGAGTGTGCTGACAAGTGTGAGGACAGTTTCTACACGCCGATAGATTTCAATCCGTCGTTCACGCCAACTCACGATCCAGTATTCTAAGACGCCACGTTGAGAGTAGAGTTTCAGCTTGATCTCACGATCTCGATGTTCATTGGTCACACCAGGTGAAAGAACTTCCACTACTAAGTCGGGTGCGGCATGCAACTTGCCATCTTCTTGCAGTGCTGTAGCCAGGCGTTCGCGGCTGATCCAAATCAAATCGGGAGCCACATCGTCATTTTCGCCAAAGATCAATCCTGGTGCAGCATTTGCTTCTCCGGCACCTGTCTCAAGGCTCCATGCGTCGAGTAACCCGCCTAAGCGCAGGCAAAGGTGCTGGTGATGATAATGTGGCTGTTTGGACACGTACAACTCTCCATCTACAACTTCATAGCGCTTGCCGTCATCGGGCATCATTTCGATGTCGCGTGAGGTCCAGACTAAACTCTTCACAGTTTTCTCCTGTCGTTTGTGGGTCGATGCGAGCTAGAAGCAGTTTGTATATCTAGCACTCATTATAACTGAGTGAATGCAGCTTGTCTAATTGTGCCGTAGGCTAGCAGGCTCTGACGGTCGTGGTGAGCGGCCTACAGCGGTGTACACAAAGATTGAGCTATAAGCTCATCATTTTCTAATCCGGAAGGCGACTCTCTTTGCGTAGGTGGAGCATAGCCACAGTGGATAAACCAACCACGCGCATCCTGCGCAGTGATCGTGAGGAACGCTTGAGCGATTGCTTCACAGAGTGCCTCATGAGTACGCGCCCCCACCCGCCTCAGATACGCCTTCAGCAACGAATGTGTAATTCATCACCAAAAAGCCGCATGTGAGAAGCGACAGTGCGAATGTTCAACTGGCTTGCCGGGCTGCTACCATGCGAAATGGACAGAAGAAAGCCCGCAGGTCCTCGGTCAGCAGTTCGGGCTCCTCCCACGCGGCAAAGTGTCCGCCCCGTGGCATGTGCGTCCAGTGCTGCACGCGCAAGAAGCGCTCCCCCAATTCGCGCGGCGGCAGGATGGGGATCGGCTCTTTGGGGAAGATGGCAACCCCCGCCGGGACTTCAATGTACTGCCCTGCCTGGAGCTGTGATGGCATGCGAGCGTCCTCGTAGTAGAGGTGAGCCGTGGAAGTGATCGTCTCGGTCACCCAGTAAATCATCAGGTGGGTCAGGAGTTCGTCTTTGCTGAAACGCTGCTCAATGTCGCCATCGCAGTCGCTCCACGCGCGGAACTTCTCCACGAGCCAGGCGGCCAAACCAACGGGCGAGTCGTTCAACCCATAGGCCAGCGTTTGTGGCTTGGTCGATTGAAGCAGCGCAAACGCTCCCTGCTGCATGACCCACTGCTGGACAGAACCAAGAAACTGCTGCTCGGCTTCGGAGAGGTGAGACAGGTCAGGGGGAAAGGCCATCTCTCCTGGAAAGCCAGCGTCGGTCAGGTGGATACCAACGAGCCGATCAGGATGGGCTAATGCCAGCAGGCGCGTGACCCGGCTCCCGATATCCCCGCCTGCTGCGGCAAACTGCTGGTAGCCCAGCTCATCGGTCATCAACCGCGCCAAGAGCTCAGCGGAGCGCGTTGACCTCATACCTCCAGCGCCTGGACGGTCAGAGAAGCCAAACCCTGGCAGTGAGGGAACGATCACATCGAACGAGTCTAAAGGCGAGCCGCCATAGCTGGCCGGGGCGGTGAGCAGTGGAATGATCTTGTGCATGCGGTAGAACGAATCAGGCCAACCGTGGATGAGGAGAAGCGGCGTCGGGTTCGGTCCTCGGCCTGACTCGTGAATTTCGAGTACATGTAAATGTTTCGAGATCGCCGGGACGGATATCGAGAAAGGCTGAGCTAGTTCCGCGTGTACACCGCTGTAGTGCAAGACGGCTCCAAATTGTGTCGGGGACAGAGGGCGGTTAACCTGGCAAACAACGTGATGGGATAAAGAAGTGGGCGATACAGAACTCGAATCTGTGACCTCCACGATGTCAACGTGGCGCTCTAACCAACTGAGCTAATCGCCCTTGAACATGTGCAATAATATCACCACCTCTGCCGGTTGTCAAGAAGATTGAGACCCAAACCTGAAACCCTGGTAAAGAAACCGCTTGCTCGTATATAATGGATCAGAAAGGTTGTGAGTCTTCATTAGCAGAAGAAAAGAAGGAGTATATGGCGACAAGCACACATACTGAGACTTCCACTCCGCACCAGATCATCCAGCACCCCCTTGACCCGCTCACCGAGGAAGAAATCCATCAGACCACGAAAATCCTCAGCTCTTCCGGGCACCTTTCGCCACAGATGCGTATCATGGCCTATAGCCTGCATGAGCCACCCAAGGATACTGTCCTTGCCTTTCGACCAGGGCAACCCGTGTCGCGCGAGGTGTTCGTGGTCATCCGGGACCATGCACGGCGCCTGACGATCGAAGCAATCGTCTCCCTGACTGATCAGGCGATCCGTTCCTGGCAGGAGCGCGGCGATGTCCAACCCGCCCTCACCTACCCCGAAGTGTTCGCGGCCCAGCAGGCAGCGCTTGGCGAGGCCGTCGTCCAGCAGGTCCTTGCGAGACACGGTATCACAGATCTCTCCTCTGTCGTCCTTTTTCCCTGGACCAACGCGAACTGGGGACCTGAAGATGCAGCAGAACAGGGGCGTTTCTTACGCCTGCAAGCGGCTATCAGCCAGGGCCCCGAGGATAATTACTATGCCCGCCCGATCGAGGGAGTGGTTATCACTGTTGAACTGGATCGTATGACGGTCAGGGTTGAAGATCACGGCACGGTTCCTATCCCGCTGCGTTCTGGCAACTACACCGCGACCGGCATCACCTCACCGGAAAATGTGCCCTCTTTCCCAAAGGGCCCACGCACGGACCTGAAACCTCTCGCGATCACGCAGCCAGAAGGCCCGAGCTTCCAGGTTGAGGGACAGCAGGTGACCTGGCAGAAGTGGCGCTTCCGCGCCGGCTTTACTCCACGTGAGGGACTCGTACTGCACCTGGTGGAGTATTTCGACCAGGAAAGGTGGCGCTCCATTCTCTATCGTGCGGCGCTCTCCGAAATGTATGTGCCATACGGGGACCCGACGCCCACGCACAACTTCAAAAACGTTTTCGATGCAGGAGAGGTTGGCATTGGTGTGCTTGCCAATAGCCTTGTCCTTGGCTGTGACTGCCTGGGAGAAATACACTATTTTGATGCGGTCGTCAACGATGCTCAGGGGGAGTCGCAGGTAATAGGCAATGCGATCTGCATGCACGAGGAAGATTTCGGCATTCTCTGGAAGCATCTCGAATATGCCGAGGATGGGTCGACGCGGGTGGAGGTACGGCGGTCCCGTCGACTGGTGATCTCTTCCATCTCAACAGTAGGAAATTACGAGTACGGTTTCTACTGGTACCTGTACCAGGATGGAACCTTGCAGTACGAAGTCAAATTGACGGGGATCATCGCACCGGCGGCTATTTCGCCAGGTGAGCAGCCTATTTCAGGGACGTTGGTCGCTCCTGGACTCTATGGGCCGAACCACCAGCATTACTTCAATGTCAGGCTCGATATGATGGTGGACGGTCTCGAGAATTCGGTCTACGAAGTCAATTGCGAGCCTCTCCCCTGGGGATCAGGCAATCCGCGTGGAAACGCCTGGGTCGCGCGAGAAACACTTCTGGCCAACGAGTCCGAGGCCCAACGCACCATTGAGCCTCAGACAGCTCGCTACTGGAAGATTGTTAACCCTTCGGTGCTCAATCTCCTTGGTAAACCCGTTGCCTACAAGCTCGTGCCAGGGGCAAATGCTTTTCCCTTCTTCCATGAAGGATCGGCCCAGTGGCAGCGTGGAGGCTTCGTCAGGAAGCACCTCTGGGTCACTGCGTACAATCCGCGAGAGCGCTATGCTGCCGGAGATTACCCAAATCAGCAGGCTGGCAACGATGGACTCCCGGTCTACGTGCAGCAGAATCGTTCCGTGGAGAACACCGATCTCGTTGTCTGGTACACCTTTGGCTCCAATCATGTCACTCGGCCCGAGGATTGGCCTGTCGCGCCGGTGGAGATGGTTGGCTTTTCTCTGAAGCCGGTGGGCTTTTTTGACGGCAGCCCTGCTCTTGATGTGCCAGCAACGGAGCATTGCCAGCATCCTGCGGGATGAAGACCAGTTTTCTCGCGGGCAGTCGTGTGGGGAGACCATTCAAAACAGGGGCTAGCAGGTCTCATCTTTGAATGGTCTCCTGGAAGCGTCCAGTCATCTCAACCGTATCACCCGTATGTCAGGATCATCACATCCTCTCCACCTATCCAGATTAGCGAGCTGCTGAGCCGCCTGGAAGCGCTGCTCACACACCCAACGCTCAAACTCCATCAGTTCCAGCAGCGTTTGCGTAGGCATCCCGAGGCTTTCCAGGTATGCATTGAGATGCCTTTGAAACGTTTTGTCACTCATCCTAATGAGCATCGTCTCATCGTGACCAACCCAGCACCGTCCATCGTATGTCAGTTTTCCCATGTGTTCCAGTTCCTCCTACTCTCGTCTAAGAGCAACCCGCATGGTCGCTCAGGCTTAACTAGACTTTGCTCCTCTTTCCATACTCTTTCCCTTCAGAAGAAGGGAGTTATGTCTGATGATAATTATATCACAATGATTGGTACTTTGTATAGATACCAATCATTTGAGGGCTTTTACAAACTTATACCTATATAAATATACTCCTTACATGACAAAAGACGACTCCACTCCGAAAAACATAGCATATGTTTCGACCAGGGAAGCAGCAGAAATTCTTGGTGTCTCGTATTACAGAGTGTATGAGTATATCGAGACAAAGCGTTTGCCAGCCACCCTTGTAGGTCACATGTACATGCTGCCCAGAGAGGCGGTTGAGCAATTCAAGCCTAATCCTACGGGACGTGTGCGCAAAAAGCCTCCTTCGTGGCGAAAGTATCGCGGTGGAAGTATGCTTTTCGCTACAGACATTCGGGTGAGGGTACATGCTGGCCAGCAGAAGAGACTTCTAGAGAAGTTGCAGGCCATCCAGGAAGGGAATCGACATGCCTTTACAGGCAGCATTCAACGCTACGTCATTGAGGGAGATGCATTATTGACAACGATCATCATCTCGCTGATCTGGAAAGACATCGAAATGCCGGATGAGGCAACACGCCAGCGAGAACTTGCGGCGTTTAAGCAGGAACTGGCCGATGTGCTGGATTGGGACACCGCGACGGAAAGCACAAATAAAGTAATTATCTATACCTGAAGGCATCTTTCAAACGAAATGCAGCCTCTCCCCTACGGCCTCAATACCCCAATCTTATCGCTCCCCGCCTCCGTAAACCACAACGTGTGATGTGCACCCATCACCAGACCCAGCGGCAAACTGTTCTTCGTAGGAAGCACATAGTAAACGAAACGACCTCCCGCCACATCCAAGCGCGCAATCATATTCTCCGCCGAAACCGTCACCCACACCTCGCCGCTCTCCGTCACCGCCAGCCCATACAGCCCACCCGTACCATTGCCAGAGGTGGGCGCATAGTAGGTCGTGAACGACCTCGAGCGCGGATCGAACCTGAGCAAGAGACCAGTAGCAAAAGAAGTTGCCCAGATCGTCCCATGTGCGTCACTAGCAATCTCCATCAACAGTGTATCTCGCCCAGGCATCGTGAAAAGACTGATCTTGCCGGTTGTAGGGTCAAGGCGACCGATATGGTTAGTGCTAGACTCTGTAAACCAGACCATCCCCTGTGGGTCAACAGCCACTCCATAAGGATCAAGCGTCTGCACACTCCTCTTTGCCGAAAGAGCATACTGCCGGATAATGCCCCTGTGCGGATCGAGCCGTGCCAACGAGTCGGCATTCAACTCGGTAAACCACACATCGCCATGTGCATCCAACGCCACATCGTTTGGCGCACTCGGCAACGTGAACGTCTTACCCGTGTTGCTGGGATCCGGTACCCTCAGCGTCGGTAGCGGGTAAATCTTATACTGCCCCGTTTTGGGGAAATAGTGGCCGATATAGTTCGCGTATTGTTCCGCGAACCAGATCGTATCGTCAGGAGCCACCAGCACTCCCATAATGCCAGAGCGCCCGTGTGGCGGCGTCATTTGCTGAAATACCTGCGAACGTGGATCGAAGACTGCCAGGTAATTGTGACCCATCTCGCCAAACCAGAGACGTCCCGCGTGATCGATGGCCGGTCGCATCAACCCGCTATCCGCCTGCGGCAATGCATACTCACGAAAACTTCCTATAGCCATAATAGCAGACGTGGTTGTCGGTTGGGTGTTTGTGACGGGTGGGATAGTGGGTGATGTATTGGTACCGCTGCAAGCTATGAGGAGGAAGGTGAGGAGGATGAGGAATATGTAGTGACACCCCTTGTGGGTGTCAGGTGGGGTGGGAACAGCGGAACTCATCATGTTCACCCCACCACAATGCCGCATACGCCATCATCGACCAGGTGAGTCAGGCGTGCATTGACCAACGTATGCTGCCAGTTGTGCATTTGCGTATCGGGCAGACCATCGAGCTCGACACGCAAATAATTGTCGGTCAATCCTTCCCAGCGCCCGTGTTTGTCGCTTTCGATCAGTACCTGCACCGTCTGGCCCAGGAACTGCTCGCGGAAACGTCGGCTATCGGCTTCATTCAGCGCGAGCAAACGCTCACTGCGCGCCTTCTTGACCTCCTCCCGGATTTGCCCTCGCATACGCGCTGCCGCCGTCCCCTGACGTGGCGAGAAGCGGAAGACGTGTGTTTTGGCAAATTGCAGCTCGGCGGCAAGCTGGTAGGTCAGCGCAAAATCCTCGTCGCTCTCGCCCGGAAAACCCGTGATGATATCGGTACTGATAGCGATGCCCGGCACCAGTCGCTTAGCCGTAGTGATGATGTCCCGGTAGCGTGCGCTTTTATAGCGGCGTGCCATGCGCCGTAGGATGGTATCGGAACCGCTCTGCATCGGTAAGTGGAGATGGCGGCACATACGCGGATTCTCCCACAGCTCCAGCCACTCCAGGCGAAAATCCTCTGGCTCCAACGAGGAAACGCGAATGCGCGGGATAGCCGTTTCGCGCAACAGCGTGGTGATCAGGTCGCCAAGGTCACAGCGTGCGTCGTCGTCGGGATGGTAATCTCCCAGGTGGACGCCTGTGAGCACAATCTCCTGAAAGCCCGCGCGGACTTTGCGCTGCACGTGCTCCACAACGGAAGCGATACTGCGGCTGTGTGATCCCCCGCGTGCATAGGGGACAATGCAATAGGTGCAACGGTTATCACAACCATCCTGCACCTTGATCTGGGCACGAGTGCGCCACGCGGGCCTATCGCTGGCCGTTTCGGACGTAGCCACTCCATGAAACGTGAAGGGCGAGAGGCGGGATGGGTTATCAGGTTGTGGGTCTCCTTCACTAAACGACACGTCGCTGCCAATATGTTGCATATCAAGCGGGAACATCGGCAGTGTACGCCGCGTTGACAGCTGCCCAGGTTGCTCCGTAGTATGGTAGGGGCGACCCTTGCGGTCGCCCTGGTGCCATTGCTCCCGAATCACCTCTACCAGCGACTCCTTGCCTTTATTGCCCACGACGAGGTCAACCCCTGGCAGTGCTGCCACCGCCTGGGGATTCATTTCAGCATAGCAGCCCGTCACGACCAGCAGCGCATTCGGGTGACGGCGACGTGCCTGGCTAATCAGTTGGCGCGAACTGCGGTCGCCCAGGTGCGTGACCGTGCAGGTATTGACGATGTAAATATCTGCAACCTCGCCGAAGTCTCGCTGCGCGAAGCCCGCGGCGCTCATCTGCTCACCGATGGCCTCGCTATCAGCCTGGTTGACCTTGCAACCCAGGGTCGCGACGGCAAAGGTTGTTTCTGACAAAGCATAATCGTGCATATATTCCTGAAATTCTGGCGGTGGCAAGCTCACGCACTCCGAGCCGCTCGTGCGATACGATTCTGTCGTGCTAACGTCGTTTCAATCAGGCCGACGAGGGCAAGTGCCAGTATAAGATGGCTCAGTGTCGCTGCCAACCCGGAAAATAGTCCGCTATATTGCAGATACCCCACGAGCATAGTGCAGATTGCCAGCAGGACGACGATTCCCTGAAACAGGCGTATGTTGCCGGTGGCAGGAACGGGCAAGAACAACGATACTACTGCCAGTACCAGCACGATGATCGCGCAGGCAATATGAATATAGATCAGGACAGGCAAAGCCAGGTTGAATATCCACATCACCAGGCCGAGTAACAAAGTGAGTGTGGCAAATGTGCGCAACGACATCTTTATAGCAGTCATGGTTTCTCCTCATGTTGATATTTGATAAACGATACTGTGATACAGTGCCGCTTACCTCTCCAGGAGATTGTAGCGTGTTTGCTCTCTCTTGCCAAGGGGTATGGGTGTATGTATTGTTTGTTGGCAATCAACCACCCGCTCCCGAGTAGCGAAAGCAGAACAGATAAGCCCTGTCCTTACGCTCGTTTGCCAACAAAGAATTCATACATCCAAGAGGTACCCCAATCTTGACATCAAGTGCTATAATAGTCTTAAGAGAAGTCATACGTATGACTTACGAGGGAGAGCCAGGAAAGCCGAAGGGGTCCCATCTCTCACTATGCGTCATCGTGCATGCAGCGCGTGGAACGGTGCATGCTGCATGGAAAGGCGAGTAAGGTGCATATGGCACACGACGAGGCTTACTCCCCTGCGACGAGTGTCGATGTTGCTCGTCGAGCAGGGGTTTCGCAATCAGCGGTCTCTCTTGTCTTTGGGGGGAAAGCAGCTGGTCGCGTCGGGAAACAGACCCAAGACGCGATTCTGCGTGCTGCTCGTGAATTAGGCTACCACCCCAATAGCGCTGCACGCACGCTGCGCTCAGGTCGATCTCGCCTCGTCGTCCTGGCCGTTCCCGACGTGAGTAACCCCTACTTCGCCGCCGCGCTTCAAGGGGCTGAGCAAGCGGCACGCAAGCATGGCTATT
>WNFT01000161.1_pt1 | contig 49154 bp, 56 predicted proteins | sample 5400191 | NCBI WGS metagenome assembly WNFT01 (sample SAMN13153359, study PRJNA577476) | soil metagenome | isolation source: 80 cm saprolite under Madrone tree | place: USA:California | collected 2016-06-14 | reverse complement strand
TCTTGCTGCTCGGTGAGCGCGAAGTCCATCGTGGCCTCCCTGACCCTCTCTGGCCGAAGAATAGCACGGACTTGCTCGCGCGAGAGCCCCGGGGGTATCCTCGGGGCGTGGAAACGACCCACGCCATCCAGGACTACCTGGGCGCCATCTACGATCTGGCCGGCAGCGACAAGCCGGTGATCGGCGCGCGTCTCGCGCGGTACATGCACCTCTCGGCGCCGTCCATCACCGAGGCGCTCCGCCGCATGCAGCGCGAGGGCTACGTCAAGGTCGCGGGCAGGAAAGAGATCCGGCTCACCACCAAGGGCCTCGACATCGCGCGAACGATGGCGCGCCGTCACCGCCTGCTCGAGCGCTGGCTGACCGACGTGCTCGGGCTCGACTGGTCCCGCGCCCACGACGAGGCGCACCGGCTCGAGCACGCGCTCTCCCCCGTGGTCGAGGAGCGCCTGGCCGAGATGCTCGGCATGCCCTCCACCTGCCCGCACGGCAACCCGATCCCCGGCATGCCCGAGCCCGAGGCGCACAATCCCATCCCGCTCTCCCAGGCGACGAAGGGCCAGGCGCTCGTCGTGGAGCGCATCACGGAAGAGGCCGAGGCAGACAGACAGCTGCTCAATTTCCTGTGGGAGAGCGGTGTTCGGCCGGGCAGCCGGCTCACGGTGTCCGAGGTGGCGCCCTATGCCGGGACCATCTCCGTGCTCCTCGACGGCCGTACGGTAACCATGGGGCTCGCCGCCTCGCACAAGATCTGGGTCTATGACCCGCAGCAGCTCACGCTCGCGGGCAAGCCCGCCCGCGCCCGCGCCACGCGCAAGAGCGCCAGCGCGAGCAGGATCAAAAGCTAGATGGCGGTCAAGGGGCTCTACGCGCTCCAGAATGGCTTCATCGGGTTCGAGAAGACCGGCCTCTTCTTCGGCGAGCGCTCGGCCGAGAAGGTACGCATCCCCATCTCCTGCTACCTCGTGCGCACGGGCGACACGACGATCCTGTTCGATACGGGCGTCTCGCCTCGCGCCGTGCCCGGGCTCCTCCGCGCCGATCCGATGGCGGGTTTCACCGAGGCCGACCTGCTGGTCCACCGCCTCGATTCGATCGGGCTCGAGCCCAAGGACGTGGACGTCGTGGTGCTCTCGCACCTGCACTTCGACCACGCGGGCGGCGCCTTTCTCTTCCAGGATTCCGAGCTGGCGGTCCAGCAGGACGAGTTCGCGTATGCGAACTATCCGGCGGGCTTCTTCGCGGGCTTCTACTACAAGAAGAACTTCGACCTCCCCGGCTATCGCTGGCGGCTCCTCGACGGCGACGCGGAGATCGTCCCGGGCGTGACCGCGCTCCGGAGCGACGGCCACACGCCGGGCCATCAGTCGCTGCTGGTCGAGCTCCCCGAGACGGGCCCGGTGATCCTGGCCGGCGATTGCTGCTACTGGCAGGAGTCCATCGACAAGGAGATTCCGCCCGGCGTCGTGTGGGACCCGACGCGGGCCATGCACTCGATCAAGCGGCTCAAGACGGTCGCCCGTCTCATGGGCGGCCGCATCTTCCCGAGCCACGACCCCGCGTTCTGGGCGTCCGCCATCAAGGCGCCCGACGCCTACCGCTAACCACCCCTCACCCTGCCCTCTCCCCTGAGGGGAGAGGGGGTCCAAATATCCCTCTCCCCCACCGGGGGAGAGGGTTGGGTGAGGGGGCATCGGCAAAGGAGGAACGAATGGGAGTCCTGGACGGGATCAAAATTCTGGAGCTGGCGCGCGTGCCCCCGGCGGAGATGCCGGGGATGATGCTCGCGGACATGGGCGCTGACGTCCTCAAGATCGAAACGCCGTCGGAGACGCAGGAGGACCCCGACTGGCAGCGGCGTTCGGCGTTCGTCTACGTCAACCGCAACAAGCGCTCGCTGGCGTTGAACATGAAGGAGCCCGAGGGACAGGCGCTCTTCAAGAAGCTGGCGGCCGGAGCCGACGTCATCATCGAAGGCTTCCGCCCGGGCGTCATGAAGCGGCTCGGCGCGGACTATGAATCGATCCGCGCGATCAACCCCCGTATCGTGTACTGCTCCCTGTCGGGCTTCGGCCAGAACGGCCCCTACCGCGACTACCCGGCCCACGACATGAACTACCTGTCCCTGGCCGGAGTGCTCGCGCTGATCGGCGAGCCCGACCGCAAGCCCGTGATCCCGCTCAACCTTGTCGCCGACTACGCGGGCGCGAGCATGCACGGCGCGCTCGGCATCATGTTCGCGCTCTTCGCGCGCGAGCGCACGGGCAAGGGGCAGCTCGTGGACGTCTCCTACCTCGACACTTCCATCGCGCTGCTCGCCGCCACGCCCAACATGCGCTTCTTCTTCAGCGACGGGCTCGCGCCCAAGCGCGGCGAGGGCTTCCTCGGCGGCTCGTATCCCTACTACGCGATCTACGACACCAAGGACGGCAAGCTCCTCACCATCGGCTGCACCGAGCCCTGGCTCTGGGAGAACTTCTGCAAGGCGATCGGCCGCCCCGACTTCGTGCGCTTCGCCCGCAAGCACGATCAGTTCGTCCGCGCCGCCAACGCCGAGGAGGTCAAGGCCCGCGAGGAGATCGAGGCTATCATCCGCACGAAGAACCGCGACGAGTGGTACGAGATCCTCGTCAAGGCCGACGTCTGCGTGGGCAAGGTCTATGATCCGGAAGAGATGGTGGCGGATCCGCAGGTGCAGGCCCGCGACATGGTCGTCGAGGTCAAGCACCCGACCTTGGGCACCATCAAGGAGTTCGGCATTCCCATCAAGCTGTCGGCGACGCCCGGCACCGTGCGCACCGCAGCGCCGCACGCGGGCGAGCACACCGAGGCCGTCCTACGCGAGCTCGGGCTGTCCGCTGCCGACGTGAACGCGCTCCGGGAGAAAAAAATCGTCTCCTGATCAGCGCTTCAAGAGATAGGGCACGTCGGCGACCACGATGTTCTTCCGAAACAGGAGCGCGCCCTTGATCAGGAGCGCCGTCTGGTTGTGCAGGGCGTGCTGCCACCACTTGCGCGGAAGGAATTCCGGCCGGGTGCTCAACGTACAGGAGTACGCCTCGAGCCCGGCGTTCGGGCGCCGCCTCGAAACTGGACCCTTCTCGACGCCCTGCTAGCGCATGTTGCCGGTATGGCCCAGGGAGTAGCGGCCGGGCTGGGGCCAGACCGTGAGGCCGTGGGGCTCCTTGCCCACCGGGATGCTCCGCACCTCTCCCGAGTTCGTGTCGATCGCGTAGACGACGTTGTCGTAGCGGCCTGACAGCCACAGGACCTTTCCATCCACGCTGACGTTGCCCATGTCGGGGCTTCCCCCGCCGGGGATTGGCCACGTAGCCACGATGCGCCGGGTGGCGAAGTCAACGACGGAGACACTGCCCTTCCCGTGCGGCTTGCCGCGGATCTGGTTCGACCCACGGTTGGCGATGTAGAGTCTCGTTCCGTCGCGACTCGGATACAACCCGTGTGTGCCCACACCGGTGGGGATGAAGCCGATCTCCTTGAAGCTGTCGCCGTCGATGACGAACACGCCATTCGCCTTCATGTCCGCCACGAAGAAGGTCTTCCCGTCCGGAGACACGCGGATGTCCTGCGGCATGCCGCCCCTCGACAGCTTGAGATAACCGAGGACTTTGCGCCCGACCAGATCGATCTTCGCCACGCTACCCTCGAACTCGCAGGTGAAGATCACGAAGCGCCCGTCGATGGAGAAATCCGCATGATTGATCCCGGCGCACTGTGGCACCGGGAGCGAGCTCTGGAGCGCCATGGTCTGGGGATCGCGGAAGTCGAGCCGCTTGAGTGCCTCCGCGACCACGATGGCCGAGCGTCCATCGGGCGTGAAGTACATGTTGTACGGGTCGTCGACCGCGACGGACTTGCCCGGCTTGCCGGTCGCCGGATCGATGGGGGTCAGGCTCCCGTCGGTGCGTCCCTCCGCGTTGTTGGTCACCCAGAGCGTCTTGAGGTCGTACGAGGGCACGATGTGCTGCGGGTTGATTCCCACCCGAAACCGGTCGACGACCTTGAGCGTCGCCGGATCGATCACGTAAACGTCGTTGGATTTGAGATTCGGGATATAGACGCGTGGCAGCGCCTGGGCGACGGCGGCGCTCAGCTTGTCGGGCCGGGTCTCGCTGTACAGGTTGGTGGCATCCACCACTGGAGGCATGCCCGGAACGGTCTCGACGGCACGCGGGGCTTGCTGACCCGCGACGGGCCACACCGGGAGACCCGCCGCCACTATCAACCCGAGCACGAGACCCGCACGCTTGACGCCGCGCTCTCGAGCGCGATTCGGTACCTGCACGGACGCCTCCTCTATGCCACGACGCTGCTTCAGCGACGTACGATGGACTTCCTGATGGCGTCGACGGTCCGGCTCACGATCAGCTCCACGCCCAGCTGGCCCAGCTCGGCGCCGGCCCGGCTGGGATCCCCCGACACGCCGCTCGCCTCCCGCGACCCGGAACCCGGCTGCAGGCGACCGGAGCGCACCACCCGCGGATCGACGGCCAGCATCAGCGACGTGTCGGCGAGCCCGGCATGGCCGCCCAGCTCCTCCTCGCGGTAGCCGCGCGTCCGGAGAAGACGCGGAAAGTCCACGTCGGCCGCCCGATAGTAGTCCTCGACCGCGTGGACCCGCACGGCCGTCGCGGCCCATTCGCGATTCAGCCGGTCGGCGACGGTCTTCTGGGCCGCCTGGGTCCCTCCATGGTCACCCAGGAACACGATGTCCCGGAACCCGTGAAGCCGGAAGCTCCGCGCGGCGTACTCGAGGACCGTCTGGAAGGTCTCGTCGGGGACGGTCACCGTGCCCGGGAACCGCATGTGTCCCGTGGCGGGACTGAGCCGCCCCTCCGGCACGTACGCGATGACCGGGGCCACCAGCGTGTGGCCGAGGCCGCGCGCGATCTTTTCGGAGAGGACCTTGACCCGCACGTTGTGCTTGCCGAGCGTCATGTGCGGGCCGTTCTGCTCGGTTCCGCCCACCGGAACGATGATCGTCGTGGTCTTCAGGCCGATCAGCTCACGCAGCTCCGTCCAGGTCAATTCCTCGAGGAGCACGGTGTCGGGCGCCTGAGCGAACGCTCGACCCGCGCAGATCAGGAGCAGGCACACCGACGCGACGCAGCCTTTCATGTCGCTCGGGAGTCTAGGTTCGCCCTCCCGGCAAGTCAAGCAGCGCGGGGTCAGCTCTGCTACGCTCGGCCTCCAAGGAGACACGCATGCGCGTCAGCATTTCCGCGAGCGGGTAGATGACGGCCAACCGGCTGTCGATCGAGACGTGGAGCGCGCTCTGGCGGAGGCTCGGGGCGCGCTCCGACCCTCGTCTCCCGCACCAGGAGATCACGCGCGCGTACTCGGAGCCCCACCGCCACTACCACACGCTCGAGCACATCGCCCACGCCCTGACGCTCTTCGACGGCGCGCGGGCCTCCGTGCGGGATGCCGGCGCGGCGGAGCTCGCCCTGTGGCTCCACGACGTCGTCTACGATCCGCGCGCGAAGGACAACGAGGCGCGGAGCGCGGCGTATGCGGCGCGCATCCTCCACGCGGGCGGCCTCCCGTCCCACGTGGCCGAGCGCGTCACGGCCCTCATCATGGTCACTCGCCACCTCGCGCCGCCCGATGATCCCGACGCGCAGTACGTCGTGGACGCGGATCTCGCCATCCTGGGCGGAGCGCCCGCGGAGTTCGACCGCTACGCGCGCCAGGTCCGCCAGGAGTACGCCTTTCGCAGTGAGGCCGAGTGGCGGGAGGGCCGGAGCCGGGTTCTTCGCGCCTTCCTCGACCGCCCGCGGATCTACCTCACGCGCGAGTTCCTCCGCTTCGAAGGTCCCGCACGCGCCAACCTCGAGCGGTCACTCCGCCACCTCGCCGCTCCTTGACTGGACGCGGCCCGGCTGGTAGCGTGCCGGGGTGACGACCTTCAGCGCCCCTCTCCTCGAGCGCACCTATTCGACGGCCGATGTCGTGGAGCAGCGCGCCCGCGTTCGGGCCAAGGTGGCGCCCAAGCGAGGCGAGCACGGACTCGACATCGGCTGCGGCCCCGGCCTCCTCACGTGCGAGCTGGCTCGCGAGGTGGGCCCTTCGGGCCGCATGGTGGGCATCGACACCAGCTCCGACATGGTCGTGATGTCCGCCGAGCGCGCGCGCCGGTCGGCGCTGGCCGGGCGCACGGAGTTCGCCGTGGGCGATGCGGTGGAGCTTCATTTCCCGGGCCAGAATTTCGACTTCGCCACCGCGGTCCAGGTCTACGAGTTCGTCGCCGATCTGCCGCAGGCCCTCAGCGAGGCGTACCGCGTGCTGAAGCCCGGCGGGCTGCTCGTCGTCATGGACAGCGACTGGGACTCCTGCGTCTGGCAGGCGGATGACGTCGACCGGCACGCGCGCGTGATGCGAGCGTGGGAAGCGCACTTCGTCCACCCGCACCTGCCCGCGCTGCTGCCGCGGCTCCTGGGCCACGCGGGCTTCGCGGTCAAGAGCCTCTCCGTGGTCCCGATCGTCAATCTCCATCCGGACGACACCACCTACAGCGGCAGCCTGATCGACGTGATCGCGCGATTCGTGAGCGGCAAGACGGCTATCCCCGAGGACGTGGCGCAGGCCTGGGCGGAAGACGTGCGCGGTCAGGATCTCCATGGGCGCTACTTCTTCAGCCTGTCGCGCTTCCTCTTCCTGGCCGAGCGGCCGATAACAGGCTAGCCCATGCGCATCGAAGTGGAGCTGGTCCAGGAGGAAGGTGGTCTCTTCCGTGCCACCGCCGTCGCCTACCCCAGCGTCACCGTCACCGGGCGCACCGAGAAGGAAGCGCTCGGACTCCTCGTCGACGCGCTCGACAAGTACCTGAAGGAGGAGGCCCGGAAGGCCCCTTCCGACGCATGACCCTACCGGCGCGGGCGCTTTCCGACCTCCGCGTGGTGGACTGCTCGCGCCTCATCGCCGGCGGCGTGCTGGCCACCATGCTGGCCGACCTCGGCGCCGATGTCGTCAAGGTGGAGAACCCCAGGGGCGGTGACCCCATTCGCACCTGGTCGAAGTCGCTCGGCGAGCTCTGGTGGAAGGTCTATGGGCGCGGCAAGCGCTCGATCACCCTCAACCTGACGAAGCCTGAAGGCCAGGCCCTGCTCAAGCGTCTCGCCGAGACCGCGGACGTCCTGATCGAAAATTACGTCCCCGGCACGTTCGAGAAGTGGGGACTCGGCTGGGACGCGCTCTCGCAGGTCAACCCGCGCCTGGTCATGGTGCGCGTCTCGGGTTGGGGTCAGGACGGGCCGTATCGCGACCGCCCGGGCTTCGGCACCATGGTCGAGGCCATGTCGGGCTTCGCCGCCACCACCGGTCCCGCCGACTCACCGACCCTGCCGTCCTTTCCCATGGCCGACATGGTGGCCGCTCAGGCGGGCGCCGTCGCCGTGCTCGCGGCGCTCCATCACCGCGATCGCGTCTCGGGCAGAGGGCAAATGATCGACCTGCCGCTCTACGAGCCGCTGCTCGCCATCCTCGGCCCCAACGCGCTCGAGTATCGGGCACACGGGATCGTCCGCGAGCGCATCGGAAACCGTTCCCACAACGCGAGCCCCCGCGGGACGTACAAGACCCGTGACGGCAAGTGGGTGGCCCTCTCCGCCTCGACGCCCGCCTCGGCGGACGCCATGTTCACCGCGCTCGGCATCGGCCGCCTTCTCGCCGACCCGCGCTTCGCCACGAATGACGCGCGCATCGCCAACGGCGAAGCGGTGGACCAGGCGATCGCCCTCGCCATCGGGACACGCTCGCGCGAAGAGATCGTCGGTCTCTTCGAGACCGAGGGGCTGACCGCGGCGCCCGTCTACGACATCGCCGACATCATGGAAGACCCGCACTTCAAGGCGCGGCGCACCTTCGTCGAGGTGCCGGATCCGGAGCTGGGCACCGTGACCATGGCCGCGCCCACGCCCAGACTGTCCGAGACTCCAGGGAGCATAGGCTGGGCCGGCCCGGCGCTGGGCGCCCACAACCGCGACATCTACACGGGCGAGCTGGGCCTGTCCGACGCCGAGCTGCAGAGGCTCAAGTTCGACGAGATCATCTGAGATAGCGTGCCGTTCGCTTCGCCGCACAGGAGGAAGGGGAACATGGGTCGACGGGCGATCCTCGCCATCGCGTGCAGCGCGCTGCTCGTGGCCAGCGGGTGCAGCTCGCTGACGGTGGACGTCGACCGGGACAGCACGATTGCCATCCCGCCCGGATCCACCTGGGCATGGGGGCCGGAGCCGACTCCGAAGCGGCCCGATGAGCTCGATCCGCGCGTGAACAACAGCATCATTCACGGGCGCATACAGCGGGCGATAGGGGCGGTGCTGGAGCAGAAGGGATTTCGACGGGCCGATCCCTCCACCGCCGACTTCCTCGTCGCGTATCGCGTCGGAGTCAAAGATGCCCGGCAGGTGGTGACGCAGGCGGTGCCCACCGGGCCCCCCTACTGGGGAGGGTGGGGCTGGGGTTATTACGGCCCGCCGCCGCTGGTGACCTCCCAGGAGATCAGCTACACCGAGGGCGCTCTGGTCATCGACATCGTGCAGCGCTCGACGGGGAAGCTTGCCTTCCGGGCGATTGGCCGTGACACCGATGTCACGCAGGCCGACATGTCCGATGAGGGCATTCAGAAGATCGTCACGAAGATGCTCAGCGGGCTGCCGTAGTCGCTACGCGGGCCTACCGGGGCTCTCCGCCTGCGGCTCGGGGGACTGCGCCGCCGCGGGACCCGTGAGCAGACGAGGAGGGTGCCGAGAAGCAGCCTCACGGTCGGCGGCATGAGGGAGGGATGATAGCATGTGGGCCGTGCTGCCGAAGCTCGAGCCCAATCCGTTTCTCGACGCGACCGCGGGCGGGATGCTGGCCGACCTCGCCCTGCGCTTCGCGGTGCGCGAGGCCATCGTCGCCGCTGACCGGCGAATCACCTACGCCGACTTCGCGCGCGAAGCCGAACGCATGGCCCGCGGGCTCCTGGCGGCGGGCGTGGGCAAGAACGACAAGGTCGCGCTCTGGCTGCCCAACCGTCCGGCCTGGCTGTTCGTCCAGTACGCCTGCGCCATGATCGGCGCCGTCCTCGTCGCGCTCAACACCCGGTACAAGGCGCACGAGCTCGCCTACATCCTCGCCCAGTCGGACGCGACGACGCTGATCCTGGCTGATCACCTGGGACCCGTCGATTTCCTCGAGACGCTGGGCGAGGTGCTGCCGGACCTGCGCGATGGCGAGCCGGGCGAGCTGGACCTGGCGGGCTTCCATCTCCTGAAGCGCGTCATCGTGGACGCGGAGGATCCCTACCCGGGCTGCCTGCGGTTGCGCGACGTCCTCGACGCGGGCGGCGAGCCCGAGTGGCAGGCCGCGCTGGAGCGGGCCCGCGTGAAGGTGACGGCGGACGACCCGTGGACCATCCTCTACACCTCGGGCACGACCTCCTTCCCCAAGGGCGCGCTGATCAGCCACCGGAACGCGGTGCCGCACGGCTGGTTCGCCGGCGAGGCGCTTCGCGTCACCGAGGCCGACCGCGTGCTCCACGCGCTGCCGATGACCGGCACCTGGGGCGGACTCTGCATCCCGCTGTCGACCTTTTCCCACGGCGCCTCCCTCGTGCTGATGGAGACCTTCGACGCGGGCGCTGCCCTTCATGTGATCGAGCGCGAGGGCATCACGATCTGGAATGCGGTGGACGCCATGGCCATCGCCGTGCTCGATCACGCGGATCTGACCCGTCGCCGGCGCTCGACGCTCCGCACCGGCGGCTTCGGCATGACGGGCGGCGGGCGCGACGGGCTCTTCGAAGACGTCGTGCGGACGCTCGGCGTGCCGCAGGCCTATCAGCCCTACGGCATGACGGAGCTGAATGCGCTGTGCATGCTCCACGACCTCGACGAGAGCGAGGAGTCGCGCGCGCTGCCCGGCGTCTGGGCCGCCGACGGCGTCGACGTGCGGGTGGTGGACCCGGAGACATGCCTGGACATGCCCGTGGGACGCGAGGGCGAGCTCTGGTTCCGCGGACGGCTCGTCACGGGCGGCTACTACAAGAAACCCGAGGAGACGGCTAAGGCCTTCACTGCCGACGGCTGGTTCAAGACGGGTGACCTCGCCGTGCGCGACGCGGAGGGCCGCACGATCTTCAAGGGGCGCCTGCGCGAGGTTCTCCGCATCAGCCACTTCATGGTGGCGCCGGCTGAGATCGAGGCCTTCATCATGACGCATCCGAAAGTGTCCCAGGCCTTCGTGATCGGCGTGCCCGACCCCAAAATGAACGAAGCCGCGGCCGCCTACGTCATTCCGAAGTCCGGCGAGCAGCTCACCGAAGCCGACATCATCGCCCACTGCAAGGGCAAGATCGCCTCCTACAAGATTCCCCGCCACGTCCGCATCGTCGATGACGTGCCGCGCACCCCCGGTCCCCACGGCGACAAAGTCCAGAAGACAAAACTCCGAGATCAATTCCTTGCCGAGCACACGTCCCAGTAGCTCGCGGGAAGGCGGGAGCGTGATCCAGCTGTGCCGGGCGGGTTGAAGCGCCCTTGCGCGTCGCGTATGCTTCGAGGGCGGCGCGACCCGGCGCGGAACAAGGAGACCCATCGTGAAGCTCGACATCGGCATGCTGACCCACGACCTCAAGACACTGCCCGACTACGCCCGCAAGGTCGAGGCCATGGGCTATGACTGCCTGTGGTCGGCCGAGACCCAGCACGATCCTTTCCTGCCGCTGGCCGTCGCCGCCACCGTCACGTCGAAGATCAAGCTCGGCACCAATATCGCGACGGTCTTCTCGCGCAGCCCGATGATCACGGCCATGATCGCCTGGGATATCCAGAAAGCCTCGGGCGGCCGCTTCATGCTCGGACTGGGCAGTCAGGTCAAGGCGCACAACGAGCGCCGCTTCTCGGTCAAGTTCGAATCGCCCGGACCCAAGATGGCCGAAGCGGTGCGCGCCATCCGCGCCATCTGGGATTGCTGGCAGCACGGCACCACGCTCAACTTCAAAGGCCAGTTCTACACCTTCGACGTCATGACACCCTTCTTCAATCCGGGCCCCATCGAGCATCCGAAGATCCCGATCATGATCGCCGCCGTGAATGCCTACATGTGCGGCGTGGCCGGCGAGTTCTGCGACGGGATGCACGTGCATCCCTTCAACAGCCCGAAGTATCTCCGGGAGGTCGTGCACCCGACGGTCGAAGCCGGGCTCAAGAAGTCGGGGCGCGGGAGAAAGGACTTCACCTACGCGACCGCCAGCTTCGTCGTCGTGGGTGAGACCGAGAAGGAGCGGCGGGAGCAGGAGCTCACCGTCAAGCAGCAGATCGCCTTCTACGCCTCGACGCGCACCTATCAGCCGGTGCTCGATGTCCACGGCTGGGGAGGGCTGACGGCGCAGCTCCACCGGAAGAGCGTGGAAGGGGACTGGCAGGGCATGGCCGGGCTCATCACCGACGAGATGCTGGACACCTACGCGGTGACCTCCCCCTACGACAAGCTCCACGACAAGATCGTGGAGCGCTACCAGGGGCTCCTCGACCGCACGTCCCTCTACCAGCCCTACCAGCCCAATGTCGGCGACCCCCGCCTGCCCTCGCTGGTGAAGGCGTTCAACGGATAATTGACCACCCCTCACCCTACCCTCTCCCCTGAGGGGAGAGGGAGTCCAAAGAGTCCCCTCGCCCCCGGAGGGGGGCAGGGCCGCGGTTCGAGCCGAGACGCTCGCCTCGAGCGGGGAGGCGAGGGCTGAGATAATGAGGGGGAGATGGATCCAAGGAGAAGCAGATGACGAGCAAGGTGCAGGTCGAGATCAAGGCGCCCGTGGCCACCATCACGCTCAACAAGCCCGAGCGGCTGAACGCCCTCGACACCGAGGTCTGGGAAGGCATCCGCGAGGCGGCCGGAGCCGTGGACGCCGCGCCGGGTGTGCGCGCGGTGATTCTGCAAGGCGCCGGCGGGGCGTTCTGCGCGGGGCTCGACGTCAAGGTGGGCTCGACGCTCGGTGCCGTCTACGAGGCGCCGCCTGCCGTCGCCATGACGCAGATCCGCGAGCACCTCTCGCACCTGCAGGAGTGCTTCACGCGCCTCGCGGGGGTCCGTGTGCCCGTGATCGCCGCCATCCAGCGCGTGTGCATCGGCGCCGGCATGGAGCTCGCCCTGTGCTGCGATATCCGCATCGCCGCCGAGGGAACGGTCTTCGCCATCCCCGAGGTCCAGCTCGGCATCATCCCCGACATGGGCGGCACCCAGCGGCTCCCGCGCGCCATCGGCGTCGGCATGGCCAAGGAGCTGATTTACACGGCGCGGCGCTTCGACGCGGCCGAGGCGCTCAGGATCGGCTTCGTGAACCACGTCTACCCGGCGGGCGAGCTCCAGACCCGCGCCGCCGAATTGGCGGCCGAAATCGCGGCCAACGGCCCCCTCGCCGTCCAGGCGGCGAAGCATGCCATCGACGGCACGTACTGGCGCGATCTGCCGGCCTGGCTCCTCTGGGAAGCCGAGCAGGCAGTCGGTCCCCTGCTGTCCCAGGATCGCAAAGCCGGCATGCGGGGCGCCGCTGAGCGCAAGCGCGCCGACTTCCAAGGAACCTGAGAACCTGGAGGCACCATGGCAGATCTCTACGACCTGGGTGACAAGCCGCCGCTCGGCGAGGTGCCGGCGCGCATGCACGCCTACCTGGTGAGGCAGAACCGCTTCGGCCAGCCGCGCGAGGCGTGGAAGCGCGAGATCATCCCCACGCCCACGATAGGCGCCGACGAGGTGCTGATCTACGTGATGGCCTCGGGCATCAACTTCAACAATGTCTGGGCCGCGCTCGGCCAGCCACTCGACGTGATCGCCGAGCGGCAGAAACTGGGCGAGCCCGAGGACTTCCATGCGGGCGGCAGCGACTGCTCGGGCATCGTGTGGGCCGCCGGCAGGGACGTGAAGAACGTGCAGGTGGGTGACGAGGTCATCGTCCACAGCGGGTGGTGGCGGCCCGACGATCCGTGGGTGCGGTCGGGCAAGGACCCGATGCTCGCCGAGAGCACGCGCATCTGGGGCTATCAGACCAACTACGGCAGCTACTGTCAGTTCGCCCGCGCCCAGGCGCACCAGTGCATCGCCAAGCCGAAGCGCCTGACCTGGGAGGCCGCCGGCTGCTTTCTTCTCTGCGCGTCGACCGCGTACCGGATGCTGATGGGCTGGGCGCCGCACACGGTAGAGCGCGGCGATGTGGTGCTCGTCTGGGGCGCGACGGGAGGGCTCGGGAGCATGGCGCTCGAGATCACGCGGGCCCAAGGCGGACGCTCGGTCGCCGTCGTCTCCGACGAGGCCAAGCGTAAGTTCTGCGTGGAGCACGGCGCCGCCGGCGTCATCAACCGCACGCAGTTCGACCACTGGGGACCCATGCCCGACACCAAGGACGCCAAGGCCTATGGCAACTGGGCCAAGGGCGCCCGCGCCTTCGGCAAGGCCATCTGGGACGCGCTCGGCGAGAAGACGAGCCCGCGCATCGTCTTCGAGCATCCGGGCGAGGCGACGCTGCCCACGTCGGAATTCGTCTGCGCCACCGGCGGCATGATCGTCATCTGCGCCGGCACCACCGGCTACAACGTCACCCTGGACTTGCGCTACCACTGGATGCGACAGAAGCGCTTCCAGGGCAGCCATCTTTCCAACGACGAGCAGGCCGCGGCCGTCACCAAGCTCGTCGCCGAGGGCAAGGTGGACCCGTGTCTCTCGCAGACGTACGTCTTCGACGATATCCCCGAGTGTCACCAGCTGATGCTGGAGAACAAGCATCCCTACGGCAACATGGGCGTGCTGGTGAATGCGACGAAGCCCGGACTCGGCGCCTCCTAGGAGGGGGCTCCATGCCTGCCGACACCGCGACGGCGAATTTCAACAACGTGGCGCGCTACGAGGCGCTGATGGACGTCGCGCGCAACCGGATGACCAACCGTGCCTTCGCGCCGTGGGAGGTTCCTCGCGAGCATTTCGAGATGATCCTCGAGGCTGCTCGCCACGCGCCATCGGGGGCCAACGCCCAGCCCTGGCATTACATCGTGGTCACCGACGCGGAGGTCAAGCAGACGATCGGGCAGTGCTTCGTGGACGAGCAGCAGCACCGCGCCAGGCTCCGGATGGGCTTTCCCACCCCGAACTACCACGGCGTCAAGACGGCGCCCGGCCTGATCGTCATCGTGGCCGACTTCCGCTTCATCAAGGCCTTCCCGGTGCTCAACGACGGCTCGGAGCTGGACCGTCTCTACAAACAGAACGCCGAGCGGATCCTGCTTCAGTCGGTGGCGGCCTCGACCATGTCCGCGCACCTGGCCGCCGCGGCTCTGGGTTATGCCGTCTGGTGGATCACGGCCATCGGGCAGGAGGACATCCAGAGCCGGGTCAAGCCGCTGCTGCGCGTGCCCGACGAGCTCGCCGTCATCGACGTCATGTGCTTCGGGCCGCCGCTCAAGCCCTCGTACAAGCGCTGGAAGAAGCGGCTCGACCAGATCATGAGCTGGGACCGCTTCAACCCCGACAACTCCATGACCGACGCGCAGATCGACGAGTGGGTCAAGACCACCCGCCACAAGGTCATGTACAAGGACGAGTCGAAGATCGACTGAGGCCGGGCTCTCCTCGTGCGCAGTGTGGCGAAGTTCGTTGGCCCGGCACTAGTGCCAGCGCGGATCGTCCGGCAGGACCGTGAGAGGCTTGCCGTCCACCTGGAGCACGCGCGGCCTGATGGTCTGCACCTCTCGCCTGCCCAGGGATTCCACCACGACGGAGGCGGGGGCGCCTCCCCCGGCCACCAGCTCCAGGTTCTTGATGGTCGGGAAGCGCAGGCTGATTTCCTTTCGCTTCAATGCCGACATCACTTCGGCCGGGGTCAGCCATTTGAGGTCCACGATCTCGTGACCGTCCACCACTGGCTCCTGCCCGGGCGGCATGACGGCGGCGAAGAAGCGCGTGTCGAAGCGGAGCGGCTGCTCTTCCGGTGTGATCCAGTGGGCGAAGTATGCGAGCCGGTCGGTGGCGAGCGTGAGCTTCTCGGCCCGCAGCATGTCGAAGAAGGCCGGGTTGGACTTCTGGCATGCCTCCCGGTACGCCTCGTAGCGCAGCCTGACCGCGGGCCTGATGCGGAGCAGGCTGCCGCCGGCCTCATAGGCCAGGAGCACGCCCACCTCCTCGAAGGCCTCGCGGATGGCTCCCACCCAGCATGCGAGGGCATCTCTCGGGGCGAGCCCACCGCCGAGCCGAGCCGCCGCCTGAGCGGCCGTGAGACCCCGGCAGAAGCCTTCACCGTCAGGGGGCATGTCATCGGCTTCGATCTTGCCGCCCGCGAAGACATAGTCGCCGGCGGCGAACTTGCTCTTGGCGTGGCGCTGGAGCAGCAGAGCCTCGACTTCGGCGGATGTCCGGTCTCGCAGCAGGACGAGTGTGGCGGCCGTGGATGGGACAGCGGTCCGGGGAAGGGCGGGCTGGGTCATGGGACGTGTTCCTGCGGATTGTCACACAGGAGGCTGCGCTGGCCAAGCGCGTGCTAACCTTGAGATGTTCGCATGAAACTACTCGGACTGCTGGCAATCGTGGCCGGAGGGCTCCTGATGGCCGGCTGTGCTTCCTCGAGCGAGCCTATGGGTCGCCGAGATTCTCCGCCGATCCGCACCCGCTGCCTCAATGACCGGAACGAGGGATACACTCGGCCCATCATCTTCCTCTTCTGCGCGGAGTCTCCCTGAGGACGGCCTCGGGCGGGGTCCCAATGATGCTTGCCAGAGCATCGCTGCGGTGAGAGAATCCCCAACTAATAGAGGGGGTTGTACATGGCTGAACGCAGGGCTGATCTCAGGCGGTACCCGAGGGCCAAGGTTGCATGGCCGGTAGTCCTCGAGGTCGGAGACCGCCATTTCCAGCTCCAGACGATAAACCTGAGTCCCATGGGTACCAAGGTCGGCCTGGTGGAGGCACCTCTGGAAGTCGGCAGCCAGGCCAAGCTTCGCATCCGTCCCCCGAACGGCCGCACCCTCGACGTCAATGCCATCGTGTGGCGCTCGGATCGCGACGGCTCGGCCTTCTTCTTCATCGGCGTGGACGGTGACGAAGATGTATACGCCGAATACGCTCCGCGGCCTGTGCCGCAGCCGGCCTGACCGCTCGTCCCCCGCAGGTCAGCCTCTCGCTTCAACCGATCACCGTACCCTCACCAGCGAGGATTCGTCATGAGCGCTGAAGCCAGAATCAAGGAGATCGGCCTCGCCCTGCCCCCGCCGCCCAAGCCCGGAGGCAACTATGTGCCGGGTGTGCGGGTCGGCAACCTCCTCTTCCTGTCGGGCCACGGGCCGGGTCGCGTCGACGGCGTACCGTCGGCGCGCGGCAAGGTCGGGCGCGATCTCTCGATCGAGGACGGCTACAAAGTGGCCCGGGAGGTCGGGATCAACCTCCTGGGCACGGCCAAGGCCCTCCTGGGCAGCCTCGACAAGGTGAAGCGCGTCGTCAAGGTGCTGGGCATGGTCAACTCCGCCGAGGGGTTCGGCGACCAGCCGAAGGTGATCAACGGCTTCTCGGACCTGATGGTCGAGGTGTTCGGCGAACATGGCCGCCACGCCCGCTCGGCCGTGGGCATGGCCGAGCTGCCTTCCGGCATCCCCGTCGAGATCGAGATGATCCTCGAGGTCGAATAGAGCCGTCGACACGACCTTCTGTGGGACGGACATGCCGGTCTCCTACCTCTCGCCGAAAACCAGGATCGGGAAGAGCGCCATACACGGCCGCGGCCTGTTCGCGGCCGGGCCGATACGGAAAGGCGAGATCGTGGCCATCAAGGGCGGCCACATCCTGGACCGGCGCACGCTCTCGAGGGTCCGCCGGCGTATTGCCGCCTCGTACCTGCAGATCGACGAACGCTTTTACATCGGAGCCCTTCGGAGCGCGGACGTTGCGCGCAACAAGATCTTCATCAACCACTCGTGCGAGCCGAACCTCGGCATCAGGGGGCAGATCACCTTCGTGGCTCGCCGGGCCATCAAGGCGGGCGAAGAGCTGACCTACGATTGGGCGATGGAGGAGGATGCTCCCGCCGTCACTCGGTGCGCGTGCGGGGTCCGCCGCTGCCGCGGACGGCTCACCGGCCAGGACTGGAAGATCGCGAGCCTGCAGAAGCGCTACCGGGGCTACTTCTCGGCGTACCTCGAGGAAAAGATCCGGAGCAGGCGCCGGGCAACGTAGGTGTCGGCGCCCGGCTAGCCGCCCGCGATGAGAGAGGGGAGCACGCGGAGCGCCTCGGCGATGCGCGGGCCGTACCAGGTGGCGAGCTTGCCGTCGATGAGATGAACGCGGTGCCCGCTCACCGCGGGCATGTCGCGAAACGCGTCGAAGTCGCGCACGTGCACGCCGCGGAAGCGGTACGGCTCGTCGGGCAGCAGGATGACCTCGGGCGCCGCGCGCGCCACCTCCGCGAGCGTCACCTCCGGATAGCGCGCCTCTGACTGGCCGAAGATGTTCTCGCCTCCGCAGACCGCGAGCATGTCGTGGGCATACGTGTCCCGATTGATGCTCATCCAGGGCTGGCGCCAGATCGGATAGAAGACGGGGCGGGCTCTCTTCCTCGCGCCGCCATCGCGCACGTCGGCCAGCGCGGCCTCGAGGGCGGCCGCCATCTCCCTCCCCCGCTCGGCCAGTCCCACCACCTCGCCCAGCTCGCCCACGAGCCGAATGCCCTGAGCGACCGTCCGCGGATAGGTGACGTACACGGGGATACCCCAGCCGCGGAGGGTCTCGACGTGCTCGCGTACGTTCTCCTCGACGTTGGCGACCACGAGGTCGGCGCCGAGCTCGCGGATCAGGTCGAGCTTCGGGTTCTTCTCGCCGCCCACGCGCGTCTTGGTGGCGACACCCTCGGCGGGCTCGGTGCAGTAGACCGTGCATCCCGTCACCGCGGGGCCGGCGCCGAGAGCGAAAAGCATCTCGGTGATGCTCGGGATGAGAGAGACAATGCGCCGGGGCGGCGCCGGCAGGACGACGGCGGCGCCCGTTGCGTCGTAGAACTCCATCGCGGGCTAGGATACCATGTGGGCGGAACGATCATGGAGCGCGCCGCCGATCTCCTCTACCGACTGCTCTACGGCGGCGTGCTCTCGCGGCTCCCGGAGCGGATCGCGGTGCCGCTCGGCCAGTGGGCGCTGCGGCTCATCCCGCTCGATCGGCTGCCCATCTTTCGCAACGACGATCCACGTCTCGCGATCACCCTCGGCGGCGTGAGGCTCCCGAACCCTCTCATCTTGTCCTCGATGTACTACGACACGACGATACTCCGGCGGGCGATGGGGCTCGGTTTCGGCGCCGTCACCGCCAAGAGCATCACGCGAAAGCCGCGCCCGGGACATCCGCAGCCGAACCTCGTGCGCGTCACCACGCCGGAGGGGCCGGGGCTGGTCAATTGCAACGGCTTCCACAATCCCGGCCTGGAGGCCTATCGCCGCGCGCTGGCGTCCCTTCCCCATCGCGTGCCGCTCATCGTGGCCGCCGCCGGCGAGTCGGCGGAGGACTACGTCGCGGTGGTCGAGGGTCTGGCGCCCTTCGGCGACCTCGTCGAGATCAATATCTCCTCGCCCAACACCAAGCTCGTCTACGGATGGTCCGAGCGGCCCCATGAGCTGGCGGACCTCTTCCGCGCGGTGCGAAAGGCGACGGACAAGCCGATCATCGTCAAGGTGTCGCCGGATTTTCGCGACACCAACGAGGACACCACGATCCCGGCGGCGCGTGACGCGGGCATCACCATCGTCAACTGCGGCAATGCGCGCCGCGTGGAGGAGCCGCGCCTCTCGCAAAAGGCGGGCGGCCTCTCGGGACCCGCCCTCTTCGCGCGCACGCTCGAAAACGTGCGCCGACTGCGCGAGAGATTCGGCGACAGCATCGAGATCATCGCCACCGGCGGCATCGACGCGCCCGAAAAAGCGATGGCAGCGCTCCGCGCCGGCGCCACCGCGTGCGCGTACTTCACCGGATTCATCACGCGCGGGCCGCTCCTCGCGCGCAGGACTCTCGACGCGCTTGTCAAGGCCCGTCGGTAACCCACAGGTTATCCACTTATCCACAGACATCCACACCACGAAAAAATGCACGGTCCGATGCGGTTCTACAGTCGTGTATCGAATATATGACGCTCCAGCCGTCCACCGCTTCGAGAGGTTCAAAGACAGACAGCAATAACGCGTGTCCCGCGCTCCGAGAGCGAGAAAACCCGCATCTGGCGCGGCGAAACGAAGCCTTGACATGGTTTGCGCGCGTACCTAAGGTGGTCCTCTGCGCGCCACTCTCGAGAGAAAAATCAGGATCGTGCACACGCAGCTGAGGGGACGGTGAGTATGGAGGCCAGCAGGAAGCCACTGGCGAAGGTCGAGGGAAGGAAGCGGATGCGTCTCAGTGGCTTGACGGTGGTGTGGAGGGGGACGCCGAGCCTCGATGACTGGGTCGCCTACATCGCCAAGGGCACGAAGTCGAAGAAGCTGATCCTGGCCGATCATACCTCGGAGCGGAAGGTGAAGGGCCTCCTGACCCGTATTCAGGGCTTATCCAAGAAGGAAGTCGAGAAGCTGGCCAAGGGATGAGAGACAAAATGAGACGGCTCCTGTGGCTCGTGGTCGGAGTGGCGCTGCTGGGACAGGCGGGCTGTGCCACCACCCAGGCACCCCCCACCGTGGACGTGAGCGGCAAGTGGCAGGGCGATTGGGTCGGCCTGGTACTGGGAGAGGGCGCTGGCCAGATCCAGATGGACGTCAAGCAATCAGGCTCCCGGTTCTCTGGAAACGTCCTGGTGACCGGCAGATCCAACGACCCAAGCGGCCTCATCGAGGGGTACGTGACGGGCAACCAGGTCGAAATCACCGTGCCGGCCGGCGTGACGGGCACCCTGACGGTCAAGGGCGACGAGATGAGCGGCACCATTGCAGGAATGAGCGGCGCGAAAGTCACCCTCCGGCGTCAAAAATAACGCCGCCGCCCCTCACAGAGCGCCCCGCTGGGCCAGGCTGATGAACCGCTCTCGACCGATGATGACGTGGTCGTGAATGCGCAGATCGAGAAGCTTTGAGCACTCGACAAGCTGGCGGGTGAGCCTGAGGTCCTCCCGGCTCGGGGTCGGATCGCCGCTCGGATGGTTGTGGAGAAGGACGATGGAGGCCGCGGACTCGAGGATGGCCGGCTTGAAGACCTCCCGCGGATGGACGAGGCTGGCCGACAGCGTGCCCTCGGAGACGATCACGTCCTTGAGCAGCCCGTTCTGGGCGTCGAGGAGAGCCAGCCTGAAGACTTCCTTCTTGAGGTCTTCCATCAGCGGTCCGTAGCGCGCGAAGACCTGCTCGGGGCTCGACAGTACGGGTCGCGCATGCCCGTTGCGCGAGCGCAGCCGCCGCGTGATCTCGAAGGCCGCGGCCAGCCGCACCGCCTTGGCCCGCCCCACGCCGCGCACGCCCGCCACCTCGGCCACCTCGCGCCCTGCCAGCTCCTGGAGCGTCCCGAACAGCGTCAGGAGCCCACGCGCCACGTCGAGGGCGCTGATCCCCCTGGTGCCCGTGCCGAGCTGTATCGCCAGCAGCTCGGCATCGGACAACGCCGCGGCGCCCTTGTGATACAGGCGCTCTCTGGGCCGCTCCTCCGCCGGCCACTCCGCGATGCGAAGCTCACCTGCCATGCCGCTCTCGTATCACGCGGCGCGGGGCGGGATCAATGTCCACTGTCTCAGACGCCCGCCAGGAGCTCCGCGGGGCCCGTGAGGTCGATCTGACGGGGCTCGTCGCCCAAACCCGCGATGGTCGCGGTGATGGTGCGGGGCGGCAGGAGGGGCAGGAGCTTGTCGGCCCATTCGACGAGCGTGACGCCCTCGCCGTGGAGCATCTCCTCGACGCCCACGTCCACGAGCTCGGTCAGGCTCCCGGTGCGGTAGGCGTCCACGTGGTAGACGGGCACCCGGCCCCGGTACTGGTTGACGAGGACGAAGGTCGGGCTCGTCACATCGGCGGTGACACCCAGGCCGCGCGCGAGGCCCTGGAGAAAGCAGGTCTTGCCCGCCCCGAGCGGCCCGATGCACGCCACGACATCGCCCCTGCCGAGCCGTGATCCGAGGCGCTCACCCAGGGCCTGGGTCTCCCCGGCGCTGCGTGAGACGACCTTCATCGGACGGCGGGGTTGAGCGCCCCTGGAATCGCTTCGATGATGTCGGACGCTATGAGCCCCTCCTCCCCGCGGACGGCGGCGGCAAGGTCGCCCGCCAGTCCGTGGAGGACACAACCGGCCTGGAGCGCCGCCAGCGCATCGAGGTGGCGGGCGAGGAAGGCGCCGATCATGCCGGTCAACACGTCGCCGCTGCCGCCCGTGGCCATGCCCGGATTGCCCGTGTGATTGATGAAGACGATCCCGTCCGGACCACCGAGCACGCTCCGCGCGCCTTTGAGCACCAGGTGAACGTGGTGGCGGACGCAAAATTCTCGCACGATTTCGATGCGGTCGGCCTGGACCTCGGCCACCGAGGTCCCGAGCATCCGCGCCATCTCCCCGGGGTGGGGCGTCAGCACGCGCGGCGCCGGCGCGTCGTCGAGCAGGTCCAGGTGACCCGCGAGCGCCGACAGCGCATCCGCGTCGACGACCATTGGCCGGTCGACCTCGGCGACGAGCGCGCGGGCGAGGGCCTGGCTCTCGGGGTCCAGGGAGAGCCCGGGTCCGAGCGCCACCGCGTCGCGATGAGAGGCGAGGTCGAGGATGCGGTCCTTGGCCTTGAAGGAGACGGACATGGCCGCGGTTTCCAGCAGCGGCTCGGTCATGAGCTCCATGCCGAGCGCGGCGACGATGGGCTGCTGAGAGGCCGCCGTCGCCACCGTGCACAGGCCGACCCCGCTCCTGAGCGCGGCGCGGCCGGCCAGCGCCGCAGCCCCGCTCTTGCCCATCGACCCCGCCACGACCACGAGGTGGCCGTAGGTGCCCTTGTGGGCATCGGGCTTGCGCTTTGGAAAGTACCCGCTCACGGAGGCTTCGCCGATCAGGAAGGTGGTGATGCCTCGCCGGACTTCCTCCTCGGGGATGCCGATGGGGACCACCACCACGCGCCCGGCGTACTCGGCGGCGGGATAGAGGACCAGCGAGCGCTTGTAGCCTGCGAACGTCAGCGTGAGCGTGGCACGCACGGCCGGGCCGAGCAGGGCCCCCCCGTCCGAGCCCAGGCCGGAGGGCAGATCGAGCGCGACCACGACACATCCCGTTCTCGCCGCCGACTCGTTCAGCCGCTCGATGACATGAGCGACAAGCCCGTGGGCTGGTCCGGTGAGCCCGGTGCCGAGGAGCGCGTCCACGATGAGATCGGCCTCGTCGAGCGCGGCCGAAATCGTCGGGAGCTGGCCGCTGCCGCGGACGTCCTCGATCTTGCCCCGCCAGCGCGCGAGCGCCTGGGCCGCATCTCCCTTCACGTCTGCGCGCCGGCCGATGAGAAGGACGCGGACTCGCGCACCCTTGGCCTTGAGATGGCGGGCAGCCACGAATCCGTCACCGCCGTTGTTGCCCTTGCCGCAGAGGACGACGACCCGCTTGCCCCGGACGGGCGCCCACTCGCGGCCGATGACGTCCGCGGCGCCGCGGCCGGCATTCTCCATGAGCCGCGGGCCGGAAATCCCGAGCGTGGCGATCGCGCGGGCGTCGAGGGCGCGCATCTCGGCGGCCGTGAAGACCGGCCACATCCCTACTTGGCTCTCGCGGAGGCCAGAAGGTCGGCCCCCTGGGTCAGGAAATCGGCGAGCACGGCCGTGTACGCGTCCCGGTAGGTCGTGCGCGCCACCTTGGGTAGCTCGATGTGCAGCGACCTGTCCGAGCGGCCGAGGAGGCCGCCCGCTTTGGAAGCCGAAGCGGTGTAGCGCAGCGTATCCACCGGCTCGACGAGAATCTCGAGCTTCGGAGCATTGGGCTGCCCGCTCAGATGGGCGTCGCGCACGAGCTCGAGGAGGGTCTTGAGCTGCCAGGCGTCTTCCTTGGTGACGCCGACGGTGGCGATCTCGATGCGCCCAGCCGTATCCTGGTGGGCGTTGCCGTGGATCTCGACGTAGAAACGCAGCGGCCCCTGGGCCACCTCGGCGACCAGGCGGCCGTATCCCTCGTACACGCGACGGGCAGCCTCGGTCTCCGCTTCGGAGCGCGGCGGATCGCCGGCCACGCCCTCGGTCGGGCGGTTGACGTTGTAGCGGCGCCCCGGGGAGTCGAGTGAGCCCTCGCCCGTGACGACGACCGCGCCGAAGCCGGTCCGGCGCGCCAGCTCGAGACCCATGAGGTCGGTGGCGATGTCGGTGCTGCCGTGAGGCACCCCGATGACGTAGCCCGGACGGCCCTTCTGGACGTTGAAGCTGCCGTGCCCCGGCGGGATGGAAAGCGGGAGCGGGCGCGACGCAGCGCCGACGGACACGGGCTGTTTCCCCCCGATGAGCCCCGCGCAGCCCGAGAGGAGCAGCGCGAAAGCCAGTGCGAAGCTAGGTGCGGCCGACCCCGGCATCCGGCAGGTCTCCCACGAGCAGCGCCTGGGCCATGGCGTAGTCGCCGTCGTGGGTGAGCGACAGCAGCACGCGCGAGCCGCCCCTGGCGAGGGCGATAGCCCGCGAGCGCCCCGTGAGCACCATGGTCGGAGCCTGCCCGCGCTCGCGACGGACCTCGAGCTCGCGCCAGTTGACGCCCATGCGGAGGCCCGTGCCGAGCGCCTTGAGCGTCGCTTCCTTCGCGGCAAACCGCGCCGCCAGGTGAGGAATCGGATCGCGGCGGCGCCGGCAGTAGGCGATCTCCGCCTCTGTGAAAACGCGCCGGAGAAAGCGATCGTCCCAGCGTTCCACGACGCGGCGGAGCCTCGGGATCTGGGCCAGGTCCACCCCGATTCCCTTGACCTCTGTCATGTGGCACGCCTCCCGGTGGAAGACTTCGCCCGGCGGCAGGGCGTCTTCGCGCACGCGCTCATCGCGCGCCGACCGCCTGCTTGATGATGCGCGAGAGCTCCGACGCGATCCCCTCGATACGGGCCTTGTCCTCGCCCTCGATCATGACGCGCGCCAGGTTTTCCGTGCCCGAGTAGCGGAGGAGGATGCGCCCGGCTGCGCCCAGCTCGCGCTCGCGGGCCGCCTGGCGGTCGGCGAGGCCGGGAATCGAATCCAGCGGCGGCTTCTCGCGCACGCGGACGTTGACGAGCACCTGCGGAAACTTCCTCAGGCAGGATGCGAGGGCGGAGAGCGGCTGCCCCGTCTCGCGCATCACGGCCAGAAGCTGGAGCGCCGAGACGAGACCGTCGCCCGTCGCCGTCTGGTCGAGAAAGAGCAGGTGGCCCGACTGCTCGCCTCCAAGATTCGCGCCGCTCTTGACCATCTCTTCGAGGACGTAGCGGTCGCCCACCTGGGTCTTGACCGTGCGGATGCCTGCCTCGGCCAGGGCCTTGTCGAGACCCAGGTTGGCCATGACCGTGGTCACCACAATGCCCATCTTGAGCCGGCCGTTCGCCGCGAGGTGCCGACCGCAGATGGCGAGGGCGTAGTCGCCGTCCCGGATTTCCCCGGTCTCGTCCACGGCGATCAGCCTGTCGCCGTCGCCGTCGAACGCGAGCCCGATGTCCGCCCCGATGGCGCGCACGCGGCGCTGGAGACGCTCGGGATGGAGCGCGCCCGACTTGTGATTGATGTTGAGTCCATCGGGCCTCGCCGCCAGGACGACGATCCTGGCGCCGAGGGCACGGAAGAGGCGGGGCGCGACGCGCGATGTGGCGCCGTGGGCGCAATCGAGAGCCAGCGTCAGACCGCCCAGGTCGAAGGGAAAGGTCTGGCGCGCGTGGGCGATGTACTCGGCCTCGGCACGGTCGTAGTGGACGAGTCGCCCCGCGGAGGCGCCGGTGGGCTTCGGGGCGTGGTCCGGACCGCCCAGGCGCGCCTCGATCTCGTCCTCCCAGCTGTCCGGGAACTTGGAGCCCTCGGAAGAGAAGATCTTGAGGCCGTTGTCCTGGAAGGCATTGTGGGATGCCGAGAGCATGACGCCGCCGTGGGCCTCGAGGCTTCGCGTCAGATACGCGATCCCGGGCGTCGGCAGCACACCGACCGCGAAGACGTCGGCCCCCGCCGACAACGCGCCGGAGACGAGCGCGCCCTCGAGCATGGGTCCCGACAGCCGCGTGTCTCGCCCCACGACGAGACGGACTTTGGCGGTGCCGTGGTGCTCGAGAAGTGTCGCAACGAGCTGGCGCCCGAGCCGGAAGGTCAGCTCCGTCGTCAGCGGCTCCTCGTTCGCGACGCCGCGGATGCCGTCCGTGCCGAAGAGGCGCCCCATCAGCGTTGCCGGGCCAGCATGACGCGCACGATGCCGGGATTCACGCGCACCACACTGACACCGGGCGGCACCGCGATCTGCTCCGGTCCCAGGCTGATCACCAAGTCTCCGGGGCGGGCGCCGACCAGGCTCACCCTCGCCCGGAGCGACTCCGGCGACACGCGCGAGAGCGCGGCTCTCAACCCGTGGAGCTGCACCTCGACAGTATCGGGCGTCTCGCCGGTCACCACGAGCCCAGGGGGCAGCGAGTCGAGCTCGAGCGGCAGCGAGAGCACGACGTTGGTCTTCTCGGAGGTCATCACGAAGCTCCAGAGTCCCGCTGAGAAGACCAGCGCCAGAAGCTTGAGCTCCCAGTGTCGCGTCAAGAGCGGAAGCATTGTTCGCCGTCCTTCACTTTCTGAGCCATCCGCGGGCCGGAATCCACCAGGGATGTTCGACAGGCGACGGCACGGCTTCCAGCGAGAAGAGCTCGGCCAGGCGGCGGCGAAGGGCGTCGGAATCGAGCGGGCTCTCCATGCGGCCCTCGACGGCCAGCGAGATCCGACCGCTCTCCTCGGAGACCACCAGCACGATCGCGTCGGTCTCCTCGCTGAGCCCGAGGGCCGCGCGGTGCCGCGTGCCCATCGCGCGTCCGAGCTGGGCATTGCGGGACAGCGGCAGAAAGCCGCCCGCCGCGGCCACGCGCCCGCCACGAATGAAGACGGCTCCGTCGTGCAGGGGCGAGTACGGCAGGAAGAGGCTCTCGAGCAGATCGGCCGAGACCAGAGCGTCGAGCGGCACGCCGAGCTCGACGTAGTTGCGCAGCCCCGTCGCCCGCTCCAGCACCATGAGCCCGCCGATGCGCTTGCCGGCCAGCGACTCCGCGGCTTTGACCACTTCGTCGAGCAGATGGCCCTGCTGCTCGCGTTCCGCCCGCGTCACCACGCCGAAGAACGGGTTCTGGCCCACCTGGGCCAGGGCGCGTCGCAGCTCGGGCTGGAAGAGCACGATGAGGGCGAGCACCCAGAAAGACCAGAAGTTGTCGAGGATCCAGCTGGTGCCATAGAGCTCGAACCGGTGGGCGAGGAAGGACCCGGCCATGAGGGCGCCGAGCCCGAGCATCATCTGGACGGCGCGCGTCTCCTTGAACATGACGAAGACGCGATAGAGCACCAGCGCGACCAGGAGGATGTCGATCGCGTCCCGCAACCGGAAGGCCTGGATGACCGGCCACATGCTCAGCCGCCCTCGCGCGGGCGGCGTATGGCCTCGGCCACGCGCACCGCCTGGACGGTCTCTTCGACGTCGTGGGCCCGGATCAGGCTGGCACCACCCAGCACCGCCGCCGTGACGGCGGCCAGCGATCCGGGCAGGCGCCGCCCCGGATCGGGCTCGCCGGCAATCTCTCCCACGAAAGATTTGCGCGAGACGCCGATGCAGACCGGTCGGCCCAGGTCGCGGAGGCGGCCGAGAGCGGCGAGGATCGCACAGTCCCATTCGTGCCAGGGGATGCCACGACGCCTGAAGAAGCCGATGCCGGGATCCACCACCACCCGCTCCTCCCGGATGCCCACCTGGATCGCGAGACGCAGGCTTTCTTCGAGAAGCTCCATCACGGTATCGACAGGCGGCTGCCCCTCCGCGCCCCCCCGCTCCGACGCCATGAGGATGAGGCCCGCTCCCGCTCTGGCGACCAGAGGGGCGAGAGCAGGATCGGCAGTGAGCCCGCGGACGTCGTTTATGATCGCCGCCCCCGCCTCGAGAGCGGCCCGGGCCGGCTCCGCGCGGCTGGTATCCGCCGAGACGGGGACCCCGAGCTTCGAGGACAGGACGTCCACCGCCCAGCCGAGTCGCTCCGCCTCCTCGGCGGCGGAGATGGAGCCGGACAGGTAGGGAGCCGTGGACATGGCCCCCACGTCCAGGAGTGACGCGCCTTCGCGCGCCATGCGCTCGGCCGCGCGCAGGAGGTCGTCGCCGCCGGTGACCACCGACCCCGCGTAGAAGGAGGCGGGACTGACATTGAGCGCGCCCATCACCGCCACGGGAAGGCCGTCGCCCAGATGCACCCCTGCCAGCGTCGCTCGGATCGGGGTGGTCACGCCCATAAAAATACCACCGACCGCGAGGCCAATGGTATCGGAAATGCTCGGGAAAGAACCGGAATCAGGCGGGCGTCGGAGCTTCCTGGAACGGCCGGGGGAGGAGCACCCGGTTGATTTCTTCCCCGTCGAGCGTCTCGCGCTCGAGAAGGGCCCGAGCGAGCAGGTGGAGCTTCTCGACGTTCGACTCGAGAAGGTGGCGGGCGCGCGACGCGCAGTCCGTCACGATGCGCTTGATCTCGGAGTCGATGAGGATGGCCGTCTCTTCGCTGTAGTCCTTCGGGCGCGATACCTCGCGGCCAAGAAAGACGTGCTCCTCGGCCTTGCCGAAGGTGAGCGGCCCCATCTTGTCGGACATGCCCCACTCGCAGACCATCTTCCGCGCCACGTCGGTCGCCTTCTCGAGGTCGTTGCCGGCGCCGGTCGTCTGCTGCTGGAACACGATCTCCTCGGCGGCGCGACCGCCGAGCAGGATGGTGATCTGGTTGACCAGGAACTCCTTGGAGTAACTGTAGCGATCGTCCGTGGGCAGCTGCATGGTCAGACCGAGCGCGCGCCCGCGCGGGATGATCGTCACCTTGTGCAGCGGATCGGCGCCGGGCAACAGGTACGCGACGAGCGCGTGCCCGCCCTCGTGGTAGGCGGTCGTGCGCTTCTCGGACTCGGGGATGATCATGGAGCGCCGCTCCACGCCCATCAACACCTTGTCCTTGGCATTCTCGAAATCCATCATCTCGACCGTCTTCTTGTCCTGCCGCGCCGCGAGGAGCGCCGCCTCGTTGACGAGGTTGGCGAGGTCCGCGCCCGAGAAGCCCGAGGTGCCGCGCGCGAGGACGTTCAGGGCCACGTTCGGGGCGAGCGGGATGCGGCGCGAGTGGACCTTGAGAATTTCCTCGCGCCCCTTGACGTCGGGCCTCGCCACCACCACCTGCCTGTCGAAGCGCCCGGGACGGAGCAGCGCGGGGTCGAGGACGTCGGGGCGGTTGGTGGCGGCGATCAGGATGACGCCCTCGTTCGTCTCGAAGCCGTCCATCTCGACCAGGAGCTGGTTGAGCGTCTGCTCCCGCTCGTCGTGGCCGCCCCCCAGCCCCGCGCCGCGGTGACGGCCCACCGCGTCGATCTCGTCCATGAAGATGATGCAGGGCGCGTGCTTCTTGCCCTGCTCGAAGAGATCGCGCACGCGCGAGGCGCCGACGCCGACGAACATCTCCACGAAATCGGATCCCGAGATCGAAAAGAACGGGACGTTGGCCTCCCCCGCGATCGCCTTGGCGAGGAGGGTCTTGCCCGTTCCGGGAGGCCCGACCAGCAGCACGCCCTTCGGGATCTTGCCCCCCAGCTTCTGGAACTTGGGCGGGTCCTTCAGGAACTCGATGATCTCCCGCAGCTCTTCCTTGGCCTCTTCCACCCCCGCGACATCCTGGAAGGTGACCTTGTTCTGCTTTTCCGAGATGAGCCGCGCGCGCGCCTTCCCGAAGGACAGCGCCTTGGCGCCGCCGCCCTGCATCTGCCGCATGAAGAAGATCCAGACCCCGATGAACAGCAGCATAGGCACCCACTGGAGCACGTAGGCGTACCAGGGGTTGCTGTCCTCGGGCTCGACGGCGATCTTGACACCCTTGTCCTTGAGCGCCTTGATCAGGTCGGGATAGTCGGCCGTGAAGGTCCGGAACGTGTTGCCGTCGGCCAGCTTGCCGCTGACCGATTTACCGCGAATCAGCACTTCCCTGACCTCGCCAGACTCGACCCGCTTGAGAAAATCGGAAAAGACCATCTTGTCGCGCGAAGGCTGGCTCGCCTGGAAGACGTTGAACAGGACGATGACGATGAGGCCGATCACCATCCACAAGGCGAGGTTCTTGTAGAAAGGCGAGTTCATAGCGTTTTGAGTATAGCACACGGGTGCTAGCGGTCCGGGCGCCGATAAGGGCCCATCTGCGACCCAGACGTAGTTACACTTTGGGGCGCCCTCTACGTTCTCGCCGCCCTCTAGGTCTCTTCGAGAATGTGGATGTCGGGGAGGCCCCGGTACAAGCCGCCCAGATCGAAACCGTAGCCGAGCACGAAATGGTCCGGGATGGCGAAGCCCACGTAGTCGAGCGACACGTCGACCTGGCGGCGCTCGACCTTGTCGAGGAGGGCGCAGATCCGGAGGCTGCGGGGGTGGCGCGTCTCCAGGTTGCGCCGCAGGTAGTCGAGGGTCCAGCCGGTGTCCACGATGTCCTCCACGATGACGACCGCCCGCCCTTCGATGGACATGGAGAGGTCCGCCGTCAGGCGGACGGAGCCGGACGAGCGCGCGCCCGACCCGTAGGACGACACGCCCATGAAGTCCATGGCGACGGGCACGGGAATGGTCCGGATGAGGTCCGCCATGAACACCACCGCGCCCTTGAGCACACCCACGAGCAGCGGGACGCGCCCGGCGTGCTCGCGGGCGACGGCGCGTCCGAGCTCACCGATCCGGGCGGCGATCTCTTCGCGGGAGATGAGCACCCGGCCGAGGCCCTGGGGCATGGGTTGGCCTGTGCGGGAGACCTACCGGGGTGTGATGAACGCGGCCACAGAGCGCTCGCCACGGAGCCGGTCGGCCATGCGCTGGGCATCGAGCTTGCTCTTGAAGGCGCCGATGCGGACCCGGTAGTTCGTCTGGCCGTCGCTGGCGGGGGCCGACGCGACGTACACGTCGAAGCCTGTCTTCTTGAGCTGTCGCTGGAGAGCGTCCGCCTGCGCCTGCGTCTTGAAAGCCGCCACCTGTACCGACCAGAGGCCAGCCGGGGCCGCCTGCGCACGCGCCGCTGCGGTGTCAGGCGCCTCCGCTTTCTCCACGATGGTCTCGCCCCGGCTCGCGTACGGATACGGCGGTGGCGGAGGCTCGGCTCGCGCGGGCTCCGAGACGGGCTGCGCCTTGACCTTGTCCTCCGGGCGCTGGGAGGCGTCGGCGAATCCGCGGCCCAGGGGAGCGGTGAGCGTCTGGTAGAACGTCAGCTTCTGGTCGATCGCAGGCGCCGGCTCGACGTCGGCACCGGACAGTCCACCCCGCTTGCCGGGAGGCACGATCTTCCGTGCGCCGCTCTCGGCGCTCGCCGAGACGGAGACAGGGCGGCTCCATTGGCGTCCCACGAGCACGCCCAGCGTGAAGGTGAGCCCCATGATGACAGCCGCCGCGGAGACGAGAGCAATCCACTGGATCTTGCCGGGGCCGCTCTTGACCCGCCCTCTCGCCGGACTCACATGCTCTCCGGAGCCGAGACGCCGAGGAGGCCGAGGCCGTTTCGCACCACCTGGCCTACCGCGGCGGACAGCCCGAGTCGCGCCAGCGTCAGCGGGCGGTCCTCGGTGATCACGCGATGGGATTTGTAGTACGGGTGGTAGAGACCCGCGAGCTCGCTCAAGTAGTAGGCGACGCGGTGCGGCTCGCGGGCCCGCGCGGCCGATTCCACGAGCCGGGGGTACTGGAGCAACCGCTTGATCAGGCTCTGCTCCTCGGGCAGTCTCAGCGGGCGGAAGTCGACCTCGTCCCACGGCGGCAGCGTGACCTTCTGCTCCGCCGCGGTGCGAAACAAGCTCGAGACGCGCGCATGGGCGTACTGGACGTAGAAGACCGGGTTGTCGGCGGACTGCCGCGTCGCGACCGCCAGGTCGAAGTCGAGCGGGCTGTCATGCCGGCGGGTCAGGAAGGTGAAGCGCGCGGCGTCCCTGCCGACCTCTTCGATCAGCTCCTCCATGAGGACGAACTCGCCGCGGCGCTTCGACATCCGCACCGGCTGGCCGTCGCGCAGGAGGGTCACGAGCTGCACGATCAGCACGTCGAAGCTGTCGGGCGGGTGGCCCAGCACCTGCATCGCCGCCCTCATCCGCGGGACGTGACCGTGGTGGTCGGGACCGAGAAAGTCGATGACCGTATCCATCCCGCCGAACTTGCCGAAGTGGTGGAACCCGATGTCGACGGCGAAGTAGGTCAGCTCACCGTCGGACTTGCGCAGCACGCGGTCCTTGTCGTCGCCGAAGGCGGTCGAGCGGAACCAGAGGGCGCCGTCCTGCTCGTACGTGTGCCCGGCGGCGGTGAGCGCCTCGATGGCGCGCTCGGGCAGCCCGGCCTGCCGCACGTCGCGCTCTTCGTGGACCCAGCGGTCGAAGGTGGTGCCGTAGGCCTCCAGCACCTCCCGCTGGCCCCGCACCAAGCGCTCGACGGCCATCCGGCCGACGCGCGGGACTCGCTCTCCCTCCGGCAGCGCGGCGAGGGCGCGCAGGGCGGCGGGATCGGCGGCGATCCACTCCTTGACGAGGTCCACGAGGTATTCGCCCGGGTAGGAATTCTCAGGAAGCTCGGCCTGCTCGCCGAGCGCCTGGCGGAGCCGCACGTCCACCGAGCGCGCGAGCGCGTCGAACTGGTTGCCCGCGTCGTTGACGTAGAACTGGGTCTGGACGCCGTGGCCCAGCGAGCGGAGGATGCGCGCGAGCGCGTCGCCCACCGCGGCGGCCCGGGCGTTGACGATGACGAGCGGGCCCGTCGGGTTGGCCGACACGAACTCGAGGAGAAAGCGGCGGCCGCGGCCCGCGTCGCTCGCGCCATAGGTGTCGCCGGCCGCGAGAACGCCCTTGAGCGCCTCCGCGCACCAGTCGGGCGCGAGGAAAACGTTGAGGAAGCCCGGACCGGCGATCTCGAGCCGGTCGACGGGCCCGCTCTTGGGGAAGTGGCTCACGATGGCTTCCGCGATCTGCCGCGGCGCCTTCCTCGCGGGACGCGCGAGTGCCATGGCGACGTTGGTCGCGTAGTCGCCGTGGGCTTCGTCCCGCGGCACTTCCCATGCCACGTCGTCCGGCATGGGCAGGCCCGCGCCGGTCAGCGCTTCTCTCAATGCTTTCGCCAAGTGTTCGGTGATGGTGTCATGCATTCCCGGCTCGTTAAGACACGAATCGCCGCGCGTGGCGGCGTCGATTGATGATACGCCCCGCCTCTCGCGGGCCGAAAGAAATTGGCGCGCCGAGGAAGAAAAAACTTAACGCGACGCGTGATGATGTGGGTCCTGCGCGCGAGGGCCCAAGATCTGGTGGGCGTCGATCAGCGGAAGACGCGAAGCACGACGAGCGCACCGACCAATGCCACGGCCGCGGCCGCGGCGAAGACGCGTACGGCGCGGTCGACGGCCGACACGTCCGGCGACGGTCCGTCGCCGAGCCGATAGTGCCCGCGCTTCTCGAGCGTCACGCCGAGCGCTCCCGCCATGCCCGCCATCGTCTGCCCGGCGTTCGGGCTCGAGGTCGATGCACCATCCCGCCGCCACACGGCCCACGCGCGCGACGCGGGCTCGCCGGCAATCCGTGCCCCGGCCACGACCGCGAGCGCGGCCAATCTCGCCGGGACGAGGTTCAGCAGGTCGTCGAGCCGCGCGGAAGCCCCGCCAAGCCGCTCGAGCATGCCCTCGCGGTAGCCGATCATCGCGTCGGCGGTGTTGACCGCGCGGTACGCCCAGGCGCCCGGCGCGCCGCCCACGAGATAGAAGCAGAGCGGTGCGACCCAGCTGTCCGTCAGGTTCTCCGCCAGCGACTCGACGGCGGCCGACGCCGTCGCCCCCGCGTCGAGGCCGTCGACGGAACGGCTCACCAGATGACGGCTCGCCGCCGCGCGCGCCCCGGCGAGATCGCCGGCCTCGAGCCCGTCGCGCACCTTCCACACCGCCCTCATGAGATCGCGAAGGGAGAAGCTGCATTTCAGCAGCCATGCCCGCGCGAGCAGGCCGAGAGGCCACGGGAGCCAGCCCGCGGCGGCCTGCGCGGCCAGCGCTCCCAGAGCGGCGGTGATCGTGACCACCACGATGAGGAAGGCGCCAAAGAGGACGAGCGCGTCGCCCGGTACGTGGGCGGCCCAGCGCCGGCCGAGGGCGATCAGCTGCCCGATCCAGGCCACGGGATGGATTCGGCTCGGAGGATCGCCCAGGAGGAGATCGAGCGCGACGGCCAGGAGCAGGACCGTCACGCGGCTAGCGGAGCTGGAAGACGACGGGCAATCGCACCCTCAGCGTTTGGCGCTTCGGGTGCTCGGGCAGAGGCTGAGGCTGGAGCGACCTCACGGCCTCGACGGCGGCGTCGTCGAGGAGGGCGTGGGACGAGGACGAGACCACGGTGACGTCGCGGATGCGGCCGGAGGGCTCGAGCACCAGCTCGATCTCGACGCGGCCGTCGAGCCCGCGCCGCCGCGCCGCCAAAGGGTAGACCACGGATTCCTGAATGCGCTGCCTGAAGCGGGCGAGATACGGCCCGAACTCGGGCGGGACTTCGCCGCGCCCTGAGCCCGGGCCCGCGAGGGCAAGCCGGGACCCGCCTCCGCCGACGGCGCCCTGTGACGCTCCCGAATGCGCCGGCATATCGCTCGAGACTTCCCTGGCTGTGCCGGCATCCGTATCAGCCGCAGTGGGCTCAGCCGCGGGCGACGGAGCCGTCTGATCGGCAGGCGCGGCCTCGCGGGAGGCGGAGAAGGAGGGCGCAGGCACCGGCGCCGTCTCGGCGGGAGGCGCCGGAGCGGACAGTTCGGGTGCCCAGGGAGCCTGCCCGCTCATCCGCCGCGCCTCGCGAGCGGGTGGGACTGCAGCTTTGCTCCCGCGAGTCTCTCCCGCGCGCGCCGCGCGCTCGTCACCGGCCGGGGAAGCGCCAGTAAGGTCGACGAAGAGAGGCTCGGGCTGGCGAAGGCTCGTGGCCAGCGCCAGCACGGCCGCGACCGCGCCCACATGCAGCGTGGCGGAGCCCAGGAATGCCAGCACTCGGGCGCGGCCGATCATCCGTTCCGCTCCTGCCAGCCTCGTATGCCGGCCTCAAGAGCCCTGCGAGCGGCCTGGGCCACGCTCCAGCCGAGCTCGCTGGCCGGCCCGCCAAAGCAGTGACGGGCGCCGCGGCCCGTCGCCGCGATGACTACCGCGTCGGTCGAGGTGCCGCTGACCAAACCGCCGGCGGCGTCCCGGACTCCCGCTTCCTGCAGCAGGAGCGCCTTGACCTCGGTGACGGTCATGATCGCGTTCACGAGCGCGGCCGGCTCGGGATCGGCGTCCACCACGACTATGGCGTTGATCGTGCCGTGCGTCCAGCGGCTGACGGGGGCCCGCCCGGCGGCGACGCGGTTGCTCAGCCCCACGGTGGCCACGGCGAGCGCAGGAATGCCCGCGCCGTCCTCCTCGCCGAGCGCCGCGAGCTCGGTCCATGCCCCGGTGAGGAGGCCCACGAAGGGCTCAGGCACGCCCGCCCGGCGCGCGTAGTCGGTCAGCATCGCCGACGGATCGGCGCATGAATCGTCCTTGCCGACGTGGAGGTTCACGACGGCGCGCGCGGACACGGATCCGCCCCGGTGCACGGCCGAGGACAGGAGGCGGAGGGGCTGCGCCGAGACGATCACCACCGCCTCGGCGTCGGCCCGCACCACGATCCCGTCGATCGTCATGCCCGCCTCAAAAGCCGGCCCGGAGGCCGATCAGGAAATTGGCGCCGAGAGCCGGGAATCCGCGCACCTCGGCGTACTGCTCGTTGAGGATGTTCTGCGCGCGCGCGACCAGCTCGAGGCGCTGGAGCCACCCGAGCTGGTCGAGCAGCCGGTACGTCCCGCCGGCGTCCACCCGCGTGTGCCCGCTGTTGTACACGTCACCGTAGCTGTCGAACTGGCTTCCCACCACGTAGACCTGGGTGAAGAGCGAGAGGCGCGGGATGGGCTCCCACGTGAGCCCCGCGCTGCCGCTGTGCCGCGGAATACGCGCGAGCGGCCGGTTGGTCTGCAGGTTGTCCGTGTCGGTGTACGTGTAGGTGAACGAGGCGACGAGGCTCGGCAGGATGTCCACCTCGGCGCTCGACTCGACGCCCTTCGAGCGCGCCTTGCCCGCGTTGACGGGCCCGCCGAAGGGCGCCGTCGGCAGCACGACGCAGCACGTGATGGCGTCGGTGAAGTGCGTGGCGAACCATGTGAACGTGAGCCGGACGCGGTTCTGCCAGAGGCTCTGGTCGAAGCCCGCGTCCCAGGTCTGGCTCCGCTCGGGCACGAGGGCGGGATTGCCGAAGTCGGGGAAGAAGAGGTCGTTGAAGGTGGGGGCGCGGAAGCCCGTGCCGGCGCTTCCCCTGAGCCGCGTGCCCGTCTCCTTGATGACGAAGGCGACCGATCCCTGCCCCGTCTTCGCCTGCCCGAACACGCTGTCGTCCTCGATCCGGAAGCCGCCGGTGATGAACAGCCGGTCGAGAAAGCGGAGCTGCTCCTCGAACATCACCGACGGCACGCTGCGGGCGGTGCGGAACACGCCCTTGTTGTCGCCTTCTTCGTGGCGGTAGCCGAAGCCGAGCGTGGTCGTGCTCCACTTCCCGATGAAGAAGGAGTTGAGCCACTCGGCCTCGCGGCGCACGACGTCCACCTGGGAGCGGAACGGGACATCGAAGTCGAACCCGGGATCGACCGGATCCTGGAAGCCCTGATTGTTCGTGTAGCGAGAGATGCGCGCGCGGCTCTCCCACCATTCCACGGGCCGCGTCTTGCCCTCGAGGCTCATCACGGTCGTCTCGGTCTGCTGCTTGGCGTTGGGGTTGATGATGGGCACGATGGGCTGGGGCGGCGGGAAGACGCTCTTGACCGGCACGCCGGTATCGGTCTTGTTGTAGCGGTAGACGAAGGACAGCGAGCTGTCGAAGGGCAGCGAGACGCCGATCCGCCCGCTCACCGCGTTGATGTTCGCGTTGTCGTTCTGGAACTGCCCGTTGCTCTCGAGGTGCGAGCCCGAGAGCGAGTAGTTGAAGATCTTGTAGGTGCCGCCGATCGACAGCCTGTTCCTGAGGGTGTCGTAGTTGCCGCCCATGTTTTCGAGCGTGGCGGCGAAGGGGCCCGTCCCCTTCTTCGTGATGATGTTGACCACGCCGCCGATGGCGTCGGCGCCGTAGAGCGTGGACTGCCCGCCGCGGATGACCTCGATGCGCTCGATCAGATCGGGGGAGATGTCGGAGAGGTCGGTCTGGCCGAGCGTCGGGCTCGAAACGCGGACGCCGTCCACCAGGATCAGGACCTGGTTGGCGTTGGCGCCGCGGATGCTGAGCGTTGACAGCTTGCCATAGCTGCCCTGCTGCGTCACGGTGACGCCGGGGATGTTCCGGAACGCGTCATCGATCGTGGAGTACTGGTAGGTCTTGAAGTCCTCGCCGGGAATCACGCTCAGCGCCACGCCGAGCTGCTCGGCGAGCGTCTCCACCGTGGTCGCCGTCACGACGACCGGGTCGACCTTCTTCGTCTCCTGCGCCGCCGCGGGCGCTGCCGCCGTCAGCATCGCGATCATCACCGTGGTGATCAGCTGTCTCACGACCGCTCCTTTTCTCTCGAAAGGGGGTGCATGCTGCCATGTCGCGGACAGGTCTCCTGACTCGTGGCTCTTCGCCGCCGCCCGGCCTTCCCGGGATCGCTCCCAGTGGCTTCCTTGACGGATACGGGCGTGGCTCCCCACTCACAGTGGCGGGACCGTGCCGGCTTCTCACCGGCTTCCCTTGACCGCGACTCGTCAATTCGCGCGTGCGGGTATCACCTCCCGTCCGGCCACAAGACGTTGACCGTGGGCTTGCGGGTCGCCGGGTGCTTGTCCACCACCACGCGGCAGCCGTAGACGGCCTCGAGCACGGTCTCCTGCATGACCTCCTCCGGTGTGCCCACGCTCACCGCCGAGCCCGCGGCCATGAGCAGGAGCCGGTCCGAGACTTCGGCGGCCAGGTTCAGGTCGTGGGACACGAGGAGGATGCCGAGGCCCTCGTCCCGGTGGAGTCTTCGCAGCAGCGCGACGCACTCCGCCTGGTAGCGCAGGTCCAGATGGGCGGTGGGTTCGTCGAGCACGAGGAGCCGCGGGCGCTGGGCGAGCGCGCGCGCGAGCACCACCCGCTGGCGCTCGCCTCCGGACAGACGATCCATGGGCTCCGCGGCAAGCGCCTCGACCCCAGTGAGCGCCATCGCCTCGCGGGCGATCTCGAAGTCTTCCCGGCTCTCGAAGAAGCGGCCCGGCGCGTGCGGAAAGCGGCCCATGAGGACGAGCTGCTCGACCGTGTACGGGAAGCCCTGCGGGACATCCTGGGGCACGACGGCAACCTGCCGTGCGATGGCCGCCCGCCCGAGCCGTGACGCGGAGCGGCCGGCAAGCACGACCTCGCCGCGCAACGGTTCGAGCACCCGCGAGAGCAAGCGGATGACCGTCGTCTTGCCCGCGGCGTTCGGTCCGATGAGCCCCAGCACCTCCCCCGGCGCCAGGGCAAAGCTCAGATCGCGGATCTCGAAGGGTGGCCGCCCGTGGGCGCCCGCGGGGTAGGCGAATCCGACGTGCTGGAACTCGCACAGCGCCGTCACGGTGTTGGCCGCCCCGCTCGCGAGCGAAGGAGCCAGATGAAGAACGGCGCGCCGCAGAAGGAGGTCAGCACGCCCACCGACAGCTCGGCGGGCGCCACCACGGTGCGCGCGAGCGTGTCGGCCGCGAGGAGAAAGGCGCCCCCCGCGAGGAGGGCGGCGGGGACGATGATCCTGTTGTCGGGGCCCAGGAGCATCCGGAGCGCCTGCGGCACGATGAGGCCGACGAAGCCGATGGGCCCGACGAAAGCTACCACGGTGCCGGTGAGAAGGGCCGCGCCCGCGAAGATCCGCCGCTTCACGCGCAACGCGTTCACCCCCAACTCGCTGGCGCCCTCCTCCCCGAGGGCCAGGAGGTTCAGCGCGCGGGCCTGGCCAAGGACGAGCCAGACGCCGGCCGCGGTGGCGAGGGCGAAGACCGCGAGCGAGGCGGGCGGGATGGGCGCCACGCTGCCGAGAAGCCAATGGATGACGCCGCCCAGGCGGTTGGTGTCCACGATCGAGATCAGGACGGTTATCGCGGCCGAGAAGAAGATCCCCACGATGACGCCCGCGAGGAGGAGCGTGTGCACCGGCAGGCCGTCCGCGGTGTAGGCGATCAGGTACACGGCGATGCCTGCGACGAGGGCACCCGCGAAGCCCAGCGCGGTGAGCCCGAGGGCCTCCACGATGCCCTGCCCGAGCCCGGAGACCTGCCCCAGCACCACGCCGAAGGCGGCGCCGCCCGACACGCCCAGGATCGAGGGCTCGGCCAGCGGATTGCGCGTGAGAGCCTGAAAGCCCGCACCCGCGACGGCGAGCGCGCCCCCGGCGAGCAGGGCGGCGGCGATGCGTGGCACCCGGATCGCCAGGATCACCGTGCGGTCCGTGCCCTGGGACGGGCCGCGGCCAGTGATGAGATCGAGAACGGCGCCAGGGGAAACGGGGGCGGCGCCGACGAGGAGCGATCCCAGCGTGACGGCTGAGAGCAGAAGGAGCAGGCCGCAGCAGATCCACGCGAGCCGGATTCCGCCGGTCATCTGGATGTCACCGGCTGCGCGTAGGCTTCAGGGTGAATCAGGCGCGCGAGATATTCGAGCCCATCCACGATGCGCGGACCGTAGCGGTGGAGGAGATCGCCGTCCGCCGTATGCAGGCGCCCGCTCCTGATCGCGGGGAGGCTCTCGAGGCGCTGCCACTGCTCCTTCGCCGCGGGGCCGGTGCCCGCGCCGTGGCGCGCGAGTATGATGACCTCCGGCGCGCGTCCCACCGCCGCCTCGAGGCTCATGCGCGGATAGCCGTGACCCTGATCCGCCGTCACCGACTCGCCGCCCGCCTCGGCGATGAGCTCGGACACGAGCGATCCGCGGCCCGGGACGATCAGGGGCTCCGGCCAGAGCACGTAGAGCACGCGCGGGCGCGGGCGCCCGGCGACCCGCTCCCGCACCGCGGCGATGCGTCGCTCGAGACCGGCCGCGACGGCGGCGGCGGCGGCACGGCGGCCCGTCAGCTCGCCCAGGCCGGCGATCAGCCGCTGCACGTCGGCCATCGAGGGCGGCTCGTCCACGAGGTAGATCGGCAGGCCCAGCCGCTTGAGCTGATCGAACGTTTCTTCGCGATTGCCCGACCTCGTCGCCACCACGATGTCGGGCTTGAGGCTGACGAGCGTCTCAAGGTTCGGGGCGAGCATGTCGCCCACACGGGCCTTGCGCCTCGCGGCGGGCGGGTAGTCACAGAAATCAGTGACGCCGACCAGCGCGTCCTGGGCGCCGATGGCGAAGAGGATCTCGGTCACCCCCGGCACCAGCGAGATGATGCGACGAGGCGCCGCGGCGAGGGTCACCGCCTGCCCCGTCTGATCCACGACGGTCAGCGCCTGCGCAGTCCCCGGCAGCAGGCAGATGGCCAGGGTCAGGATTCGGCAGAGCGGCGTCACGGGAAGCGGTCGGTCACCCCGGCCGATTTGAATGTCGCCATCTCGGCCAGGATCTTCGTGGCGGCTTTGGCGAGGCCGATGCAGAGCGCCGAGCCTGTGCCCTCGCCGAGGCGCATGTCGAGCTCGAGGAACGGCTTGAGCTCGAGGGCGTTCAGCACGTAGGAGTGGCCGGGCTCCGTCGAGCGGTGCGCGGCGATCAAGTAGTGGCGCGCGTCGGGCTTGAGGCTCACCGCGGCCATCGCCGCGGCGCTCGCGATGAAGCCGTCGAGCACGACGGGAATGCGCCAGGCCGCGCCGGCCAGGACGACGCCGCAGAGCCCCGCGATCTCGAAGCCGCCGACCTTGGCCAGCACGTCGATGGCGTCGGAGGGATCCGGGGCGTTGACGCTGAGCGCCCGCCTGATGACGGCGACCTTGCGCCGGCGTCCCTCGTCGTCCACGCCCGTTCCCGTGCCCGTCACCGACTCGGCCGGCGCGCCGGTGAGCGCGGCCACCACGGCGCTGGCGGCCGTGGTGTTGCCGATGCCCATTTCGCCGGTGCCGATCACGTCGAGGCCGTTGTCCCGCTCCGTGTAGACGAGGCCGATGCCCGCCTCGATGGCCGCCAGGGCCTCCTCGCGCGTCATGGCGGGGCCCTGTGCCATGTTGCGCGTCCCGGGGCCTATCTTGCGCGAGACGAGCCCCGGGTGCGCGGGCAGCGACGCCGCCACGCCCAGGTCCGCCACGATCACCGGAGCGCCCACGTGGCGCGCCAGCACGTTGACCGCCGCGCCGCCTTTGAGGAAATTCTCGACCATCTGGGCCGTCACGACCTGCGGGTAGGCGCTCACGCCCTCGGCGACCACGCCGTGGTCGGCGGCCAGCGTGAAGATGACGCAGCGCCGCGCCTGGGGCGGGAACTGGCCGGACATCTCGCTGAGCCGCCGCGCCAGCTCCTCCAGGCGGCCGAGGCTGCCCGGCGGCTTGGTCAGCTGGTCGAGCGCCCACTGCGCCTGAAGCCCGGCGGCGCCGTCGGGTTTGACTATACGGTCAAGGAGCTTCTGGAGCATGTTCACGGGACGGCTCGTGAGGCGGGACATCCTTGACGATCATGGACAGGCCCGCGACCATGTAGGTGACGCGATCCGCGGCGGCGGCGATGCGCTGGTTGACGCCGCCGAGCGCATCGCGGAAGCGCAGCCCGACATCGGTGGCCGGGTGCACGCCCGCGCCGACCTCGTTGGAGACGATGACGATCGTGAAGCGCCGCTCGGCAAGGAGCTCCGCGAGAGTGTCGGCCGCGGCGAGGATGCTCTTGTCCTCGTCGCCGCGGATCAGGAGATTGGCGACCCAGAGCGTCAGGCAGTCGAGGACGACGACATCGACGCGGCCCGCGAGACTCCCGCAGGCCGCCACGACATCGTAGGGTTCTTCGAGCGTGACCCAGCCCCTGGGACGCTCCGCGCGGTGGCGAGCGATACGGGCCTCCATGTCGCCGTCGAGGGCCTGGGCAGTGGCGAGGAAGGCGCCGCGCGAACCGCGGGGCATCGAGGCGGCCACGCGCAGAGCCTCACGGCTCTTGCCGCTTCTGACGCCGCCAAGGATGAGATCGGAGCGTGGCACGGGACTCACCCGGTTCCTCCCGCGAAGACCGGTTGGAGTAAAACTGCCCGGGCAGGTCTCCTGGCTCTCGGATCATCCTACTCCCCACGCCTTCCCGGCCCCGAATCGCTCTGGCCAGTGGCTCGAACGTGGGTTTCGTCCCCGATTACAGTGACGGGGTCGCGGCGGATTCGCACCGCCTTCCCTTGGGCCCGCACCCGGCGGGCCGCCCGGACATCGCTAACGCCAGACCGTAGCAGACCGGATGCGACGGGTCAACCGCCCGCCGGCGCGTCACCGTGCGGCTCCACCGGAGGCCGGCGCGATCAGTAACGCTGGAGGCGGTCGATCAGGCGGCGCTCCCGCTTCGTCGGACGGCCGGCCCCGGGCGGCCGCACCGCAGGCGGCGCGGCGCGCGCCTCGCGCGGCGGAGGGGGCGGGGTCAGGTCCTCGTAGAGGAGCTTCGCCTGGGCGCCCGGCCCCCGGCGGTCGGACAGCGCGGCCACGCGCACGATCTTCTTCGTCCGCGCGAGCGTGATGTGCAGGAGATCCCCGGGACGCACCGCGCGGGAAGGCTTGGCCGCCTGCTCGTTGACGTCCACCTTGCCGCCGTCGCAGGCCGCGGTGGCCAACGTCCGACTCTTGAAGAAGCGCGCGGCCCACAGCCATTTGTCGAGCCGCAGATCCGCCATGACCGGCTTACCGTAGCACAAGCGCTGGGCTATACTCGCGGAAGGGAACGTCACCACACGAGGGCGCGCGGCCCGAAGGTTTGAGGACCTGAATCTGAAATGCTGAACCTGAAATGCTGAAGAAGAAGATGCGCAGAGGCTGGCTCCTGTTCCTGCTGGTCGCGATCGCCCCGGTCGCGGCCGCGCAGGGCGCGCGCCATGTGGTCGAGGACTGGTCCAAAACGCCCGTCGGGCAGACCGGCGTGCCCACCGGTTGGCGCACCCAGAGCTGGGGTAGCCCGAAATACGAATTCGAGGTCGTCGCCGACAATCCCCACCGCGTGCTCCACCTCGTGAGCAACGGCGACAGCTCGACCATCAACAAGGAGGTCAAGATCGACTGCAAGGACTACCAGGTTCTCCAGTGGCGCTGGAAGGTGGTCGAGCTGCCCAAGGGCGGCGACGCCCGCAAGAAGGCGACGGACGACGAGGCCCTGCAGATCTACGTCACCTTCCCCCGCTTTCCCGCGGCGGTGCGCTCGCGCGTCATCGGCTACATCTGGGATTCGACCGCCCCCGCCGGCGCCATCTTCAAGAGCGAGAAGACGGGGCTCGTGACCTACGTGGTCATGCGCTCCGGCGACGCCGACCTCGGCAAGTGGATCACCGAGACGCGCAACGTCTGCGAAGACTACAAGAAGATCTACGGCGAAGAGCCCGACGAGCGGATCGAGGCGATCTCCCTCGGCATCGATTCCGACGACACGCACTCGCGGGCCGAGGGCTATGTCGGCGAGATCGTCTTCCTCCGGAAGTCGTGAGCGCCAACCTGGACAGGAAGGGCTGACCATGGGTAGAGGCGGGCTCGAGCCGTACGGCGCGCTGTTACTGCGGGTGGTCCTCGGCGTTATCTACATCGCTCACGCGTATCTGGTACTCGTCGTGATCACCCCGGCCAAGTTCGTCGGGTACCAGCGCGCGATGCACATTCCCCTGCCCGAGATCGGCGTCTGGTACCTGCTTGTGGCGCACGGGCTGGGCGGGATCATGCTCATTCTGGGTTTCCTGGTGCGATGGGCGGCGCTGGCGAACATCCCGGTCATGGCAGGGGCTCTCTGGTTCGTGCACCTGCCGCAGGGCTTCTTCATCGCGGGCAACAAGGTCGGCTACGAGTACGTGCTCGTCCTGTTGTGCGCGACGATCGCCCAGGCGCTTCTCGGCGCAGGAGCGTTTACCCTGAAGAAGTAGCCGGGACGCCTCATTTCGTCACGCGGCGGACCGCGTCGACGACTTCGGCGGCCCCTGGCGTCGCGAAGGCCTCGAGGGGCGGGCTGAACGGGATGGGGATGTTCGGCCCCGCCACGCGCGCGATGGGCGCGTCGAGATCGTCGAAGCAGTCTTCCATGATCACCCACGCGAGCCAGGCCCCCACGCTGCCGCGCATGGGCCCCTCCTCGGCGATGACCACGCGGTGGGTCTTCCGCACGGACGCGACCAGGCCCTCGCGGTCGAGCGGCACCAGGCTGCGCGGGTCCACCACCTCGACTGAGATCCCCTCGACCGCCAGCCGGCTTGCCGCGTCCAGGCTCTCGCCCACCATGCGCGCCGTCGCGATCACGGTGACGTCTGTGCCGCGGCGCTTCACATCGGCCCGGCCCAGCGGCACCAGGGTCTCGGCTTCCGGTACCTCTCCCGTCACGCGATAGAGTCCGCGATGCTCGAAGACGAGCACGGGGTCGGGATCGCGGATGGCGGTCTTGAGCAGGCCGCGCGCGTCGGCCGGATCGGACGGGATGCACACTTTGAGGCCCGGGATGTTGACGAACCAGGCCTCGACGGAGTTCGAGTGGTGCCCGCCCGCCGACCTCCCGATGCCGTAGGGCATGCGGAGCGTCAGCGGGCACGAGATCTGGCCGCCGAACATGTAGCGGCTCTTCGCGATCTGGTTCGCGACCTCGTCCATCGCGCAGGTGACGAAGTCGGCGAAGTGCATGTCCACCACCGGCACGAGACCCGTGATGGCGGCGCCCATGGCCGAGCCCACGATGGCCGCCTCGGAGATGGGGGCGTTGCGCACGCGCGCGGGGCCGAACTCCTCGGCCAGGCCCTTGGTGACCCCGAAGGGCACGCCGAGAACGATGTCCTCGCCGATGCAGTAGACGCGGGAATCGCGCCGCATTTCCTCGCGCAGCGCGAGGTTCAAGGCGTCACCGAAATCCATGACCGCCATCAGGGCAGCCTCACCTGCGGCGCAGGATGGTGGCGAGAAGGGTCCAGCTGCGAGGCGGCGCCCGAAGGTTGCGGGCGAGGCGTACTCTCTGTACGTTGAGCCCGCAGCCGAGGGCGCCAACGAAGCAGATGGGCCCTTATCGGCGCCATCCTAGTCGCGCCACGGATACTGGACGAAGAGGTCCTGGAGGGCGGCCTCGGGCGCCGGCAGCGGGCTCGATTCGGCGAAGTCCACGGCGTCCTGGATCTCCAGCTCGACGGCCGCCGCCACCCGCGTCGCGTGGGCCGGGTCGAGCAGCCTCCGATCCTCGAGGTGGGCCCGCAGCCGCGCGATGGGATCGCGCTGGCGGCCGGCTTCGACCTCGCCGCGCGAACGGTAGCCCTGCGGGTCACCCTCGAAGTGTCCCAGGAAGCGGACGGTGCGCGCCTCGACCAGGCTGGGCCCCTGCCCGGCTCGCGCACGATTCACCGCGGTCTCCATTGCCTCGTAGACGGCGAGCGCGTCGTTGCCGTCCACGGTCACTCCGGGGATGCCGTAGCCCGCTGCGCGTGCCGCGATGCTGCCCCCCGCGGTCGAGAGGTCGTGCGCGGTGGTCGATGCCCAGAAGTTGTTCTCGCAGACGAAGACCACCGGCACCTTCCACAAGGCGGCGAGGTTGACGCCCTCGTGAAAGGGGCCCCGGTTGGCGGCACCGTCGCCGAAGACGGTCACGGCGACCTGGTCGGTCCCGCGCATCTGGATCGACTGCCCGACTCCCGGCGCGAGCACGCAGCCCGAGGTCAGCACGCCGTTGGCGCCCAGGTAACCCACGGACGCGTCGGCGATGTGCATGGACCCGCCCTTGCCCTTGCAGCAGCCGGTGGCCTTGCCGTACAGCTCGGCCATGAAGCCGCGCAGGGAGCCGCCCTTGGCGATGAAGTGCCCGTGGCCGCGGTGGGTCGAGAGCAGGTAGTCGTCGCGCCTGAGCGGCGCGCAGACGCCGGCGGCCACGGCCTCTTGGCCGATCGAGAGGTGGATGAAACCGGGTATGCGTCCCGCCGCGTAGAGCTCCCGCGCGCGCTCCTCCGCTCGGCGGATGCGCAGCATGGTCGCGTACATCTGGAGGAGGAGATCGGGGCCGGGGCGCGCGCTCACGGGGCCCGATCTTAGCCCCAGCTCAACGGAAGGGCAATCTCGCTACTTCGACGCGGGCCCCGGGAACTTGTCGGGGGTGACCTTGTGGTCGGCGTCGCCGCGCACGGCCGCGGCGGGCGGCACTTGGGGTGCCGCCGCCGGCCGTTGGGGCCCCGGAGCCTGCTGGCAGCCGACGATCAGACCGAGGGCGGCAAGACCGAAGAGGAGCGAGTAGTCTCGCATGTCAGTGCAGGTACCGAGTGTTATGAGACTTCACACCTAGCGGCCCTGTGGAAAATCGTCGCGGACGGCGACGCTATTGCCCGGATTCAAGTCCAGCTGCTTCTCTTCGGCGGGCTTGAGCTCGACGCGGAGCCGCCAGATCGGCCGGCCCGAAAGGCGGTTCGTCAGCAAGTACGTCCCGGGTGGAACGTTGGGGAACTTGAAGCTCCCGTCTTCGTCCGTCCGAAGGTCGTAGCGCGCTTCCTTCGTCGGGCTGTCGGGCTGGCCCATCAGAAACAGCTTGAGGCGCGGCATCGGCTCCGGCTGGGCGCCGGCCTCGGCGAAGAGCGCGCGGCCTACGAGCACGGCATTGCCCGCCTGACGCTCGGGCTCGGCTGACCGGCTGGACGCCGTGGGGACACTGGGCAGGGCGCCAGCCCGTGCGAGCCACGCTTGCGATTCGACGCGTTCCTTCGAGCCGGGCTGGGCGTTCGCCATCACCCACTGGAACTCGCGAATGGCGGCTTCCCGGTCGCTGTACGAGAGCGCGACCGCGAGTCCGTAGCGAAGGGGCACGCTTTCCGGCATACGGGCGAGGGCCTCGCGAAAGAGGGCCACCGCCTCGGTGTACCGGCCCGCGCCCAGAGCGGCGACGGCGCGCGCCGCCGGATCCGCTTCGGCACGGGCCGGCGGTGCGGATGTCTGCGACTGACAGGCCGGGCCTGCCAGCAGGAGAAACCCCAACAGCACAATCGTGAGAGGGCGCACGTTAGCCGGAGATTTCCTTGTAGCTGCCGCTCTCTGTGGTGAAGGTCGAAGGCAGCGCCCCGCCCCCGGTCCTGACATAACCGCAGTTCCAGATGATGGTCGAATTGCCGCTCGTGTCGGTGTCGATGGTCGTGGCTGAGACGTCACGAACGTCTCGGCTCATGACGGCCCAATGATCTGCCCGGTGCCGGTGCCCAGGCGATGATGAGGCAGGCGACCAGAATCTCGGCCAACGACATTCCGGCCTGATCCACAGCGACGAATCGGAGCGCGCGACGCATTTACGGACTCGTCACCCGGCCAGTCAGCGCGATGGTAATCGTGTTTGTGTCCCAGGTGGTCGAGTTGGTCATGGTGTAGGTTGTCGCCGCCCCAGCCGCGCCCAGGTAGTTGAAAGTCATGTTATTGAGCGGCCCGATGGTGAATCCTTGCGGCAGATTGATGTTGCCGACGCCGTCCGTGCCTGGGCCGGTCCAGACCGCGCCGGCGCAGCCGTTCAGACGCAAGACCATCTGCGTGTTGGTCGGCATGGTGACGCAGACGGTATTGTTCTGTTGGATCGCGAGCGAGCGGGCCTGGTCGAAGAGCGTGATGACCTGCTGGAGATCCGCGCGCGCCGCGGCCGCCTGGTAGTAGCGAACGAAGAACGGGATGGTCATGAGGGAGAGCACGCCGACCACGGCGATGAGCACGACCAGCTCGGTGAGGCTGAAGCCGCGCTGATCCCGCACGTCGGCGACGCGGAGTCTCATGTGTGGCTCGCCACGAGTGTGGACAGCCGCACGCTGCGTTCGGTGGTGAGCACGACGAAGACGGCGGCCAGGAACTCGGCCAAGGTACAGCCCGCCTGGCTCCCGGAAAGCCTGATGCCTCGTACCGGCGTTTTCATGGGTACCTATATGTCTTCCACTGGATACACAGCAAGGCCGATGCCAGATTGACGTCTTGGGGGTGCTTCGTAAGTACCAGTCGGGGAAGGTTTCCCAAAGCAGCCTTCGGTCCCAGGGCTCATCATCCGAATGAGGGTGGACCGTCCCTGACAATTGGACGACGAAGGACGTCACCCGGCTGGGCTTGGTGACCGCGCCGAAACCGGGGTCCAGATGCTGACGAAGTCGAACGGGTTCTTACACCCGTGGTCCTTCACCCACGGCGTCCACGACGACACGCTCTTCGCTGTGTAGCGACGCTGGACGTCCAGCATCACGTCGAGCTGGGTGTCGGCGACGCGGCTGCGGCTGTTTCGGCTACACGAGCGCGAATAGAAGGATGACCGAACCTCGAGAGCACTCAATGGAAGAATTCACAGCGAGGACTTGCCGAGGGCAGCCGCTTCATAGAAGAAGATAGCGAGCAATGCAAACGGGGAGCAGGCGGCCAGGGCGCTGTCGCCTCGGGCAACGACAAATCAGCGGGACGGGTGCCGCGTTCTGTCGGACTGTTCTGGGTGTGACACTCTCTTCGACCTCGAAATTCAAATCAAATCAACAGCTTTCAAGTTCGGGAGGAATGGAATGGATCGTGCAGCTTGAACTGTCATCGTGAAAATACTAATCCCAGTTCGGACCACGGCCGGCTTGGCCGGGTCAGTGTCAACTTGCTCGGTCCGACCCAGATCGGGCGGAGACGGAGTCAAGCACTGCGCCGCGCTCGTCACGAAGACGACTGGGCCCGGGGGGGCGCGATGAGGAGAATGCCTTGGAAAGAGGAGACGGGGTTCTTGCTGGTCGAAGTCCTCGTGGCGGTCGCCCTGATCATGATTGGTCTCGTGGCGGTGATGCAGTCGTACCCGCTGGGGGTCCTGGGAATGGACACCGGTCGCAGGCAGTCCACGGGGATCTTTCTCGCCGAGCAGAGGCTCGAGCAGATCAAGGCGTGGGCGTCGAGCACCGCAGCCGGTCAGGGGTACGCCTCGATCACGAACGGCAACCCCTCCGCGGCGGCGTGCTGTCTAGCCCAAGACTATAACTCCATTGCGGGCTACACGCTTTTCCGGCGCCAGGTGAACGTCACTAACGGCCCCACGGCCAACACCAAGAACATTCAGGTGCAGGTCTTCTATCGGCCGCTCACCGGCAATGGTGTCAGCAGCGTGGAGACTCAGGTTCAGATGTCGACCCTGATCGTGTCCGACTAGTGGCGCACTCATGCTGATCAGGGCTGTGAGCCGAAGTCGCGGTGATCAGCGGGGGTTCACCCTCGCGGAACTCCTGGTGGCCGTTGCCATGATCGGGCTCGTCATGGCGGGCCTCCTGACGCTGCTCACGACAGGCAGCGTGAGTTATCTCACGGGCACCAACCAGGTCGCGACCCAGTCGGCGCTCCGGCTCACCCTGGAACGGATGACCCGGGAAATCCGCGAGGCGGGGTACAACACCACCGGCCTCCCGCTCTGCACGCCGCCACCCGTCCCCGCCGCATGTATGGACTCGATCATCAACGCGACGGCCACGAGCTTTACGATCCAGAACGACTGGAACGGGGTAAACGGCATTGAGCCCGGCGTCACCGTCGCCGAGGTGTATTCGTTTGGCAACGTTCAACAGGGCGAGCAGATCACCTACTCGATCGCCGGGAACACCCTGCAACGCCAGGAGTCCACGGTGGACGCCGGCGCCCAGACGCTCGTCACGAACGTCGTCCAGGCCAGCCTCGGCGGTGTGCCTCAGCCCTTCTTCCAGTACCTGGACGTGGACGGGAACGTCATTCCGACTCCCATCGCCAGCCCGAGCCAGAACCAGTCAAACATTCGCGCGGTAGTGGTGAACTTTCAGGCGGGGGTGCAGGGCGTGACCCCCCAGAGCTGGCAGGCCGGAGCGATCCAGGTCACGATGAGTGACCAGATCCGCCTGCGAAACCGTTAAAAAAGAGGCCGTCCATGAGACCGTGGGTCAGTGCGATTCGAAATGCGAACGGAATG
>WNFT01000282.1_pt1 | contig 49167 bp, 47 predicted proteins | sample 5400191 | NCBI WGS metagenome assembly WNFT01 (sample SAMN13153359, study PRJNA577476) | soil metagenome | isolation source: 80 cm saprolite under Madrone tree | place: USA:California | collected 2016-06-14 | reverse complement strand
GGCCTTCCTGTTCCTTGCGTTCAAGGTCACGTCACCGCAAAGCGGCCGAAGTTCCGCTGCGGTGCGGGGAAAATTCTGCCCCTCCCGATGCCAGCAAAACCGGTCTCGGCGGCTTGGCAGGCGATCTTCCAGGCTGGTGAAATGCCTGACTTCCGGCACGTCATCGAGGGTCCAGCTATTCGGATTGATGCCGCTCTTTACGGTCACTAAAAATCCCCCTCGCCCGTCGGCCTGCGGCCTAGCGTCAATCGATCCGGCGTTTCCAGCGCTCCCTGTAAAAGGTAGCGAATTTCTAACTACAAAGCCATTGCGAATTTCTTTTCTATGAATTAACCTTGTCATCGTAGCGCCACGGACGCGAATAAATCGGCGTCACGGTCACAGCGGGGGCGGCCCAGCTCGCCATGCGATTCACCAGATCGCTTCAATGCCGTGTGGATCGTCGGACAGGAAGTCTCGACGGCCGAGACCTGTCTCGTCTCAGGCCCTTCTCCGGATTTATCTGAGCCCCGACTAAAACACGCGCGAAGCCGCAAGACGCCGCCGCGCCGCTGAAAAATAAGGGGCGACCGGGCGCTTCTCATCGACCGTTCCGACATCGCCCACCGATCAACCAAGAAGGGGAGTGATACTCGACATGAGCCCGCTCAAATCATTGATCAAGACGAGTTGCCTAGCGCTGGGCCTCGGCCTGGCTTTCCTGCAAGCCCAAGCCTTCGCCGAAAACATCAAGATCGCGGTGGTGACCCATGGGCAATCATCCGACAGCTACTGGGGCGTGGTGAAGAAAGGCGTAGACGACGCAACCAAACTCATGGGCGTCCATGTTTCATATCAGGCCCCCCAGACCACCGACATGGTCGCCATGTCGCGCATGATCGATGCGGCGGTGACCCAAAAGGTGCAGGGCCTGGTGGTTTCCATCCCGGATCCCACGGCTCTAGGCAAGTCGATCAAGGCGGCGGTGGCGGCCGGCATTCCCGTGATCATCATCGACAGCGGCGAGGACCAGGTCGAGGCGATGGGCGCCAAGCTGTTCGTCGGGACCCAGAACTATTTTGCGCAGGGTGAAGCCGCTGCCAAGCGCCTACTCTCACTGGGCGTGACCGACGGCGTATGCGCCAATGCAGAGCCCGGCAATCTGGTGAACGAATCCGCCTGCGACGGATTTAAAAAGGGGATGGCCGGTCACGGCGATCGGGTGGACATCTCCATGGATCCCACCGACACGGGCGCGCGTATTCTGGCTTATGTGGCGGTTCATCCGAAGGTCAACGGCATCCTGGCGCTGGGTGCCCCGCAATGCGTCAACATCATCAATGCCCTGCGCGAGAGGGGCGTCCTGTCCAAGTACAAGGTCGGGAACTTCGACGTGTCGCCGGATACCCTGGTGGCGCTTCAGAAGGGGGAGGTCCAGTTCTCTTTCGACTCCCAGCAGTATCTGATGGGCTATTTGCCGGTCATCATGCTAACCCAGAATGCTCGTTACGGCGTGCTGCCCACCCAGAACATCTATACGGGGCCAACGCCGGTGACGAAAGCAGACGTGGAGAAGATCATGATGCTCAGCAAGAAGGGCATCCGGTAACGCGTCGGGCCGTCATATACTGTCCACCTTTGAAACCCATGGCTTGCCGGCAGAATGGCAGGCCATGGCGGGTGAATGAGGAATGACCGAGCTGGTGAGTGAGAAGGCCGTCACGCCCAAGGGAATGGGCAGCGATACGGCGCGACTCAGGAAGCCAAGCGCGATTGCGCGCCTGTTGCATCGCCCGGAGCTGGGGGCGCTCTCCGGCGTCATCCTGGTCTATGTCGTCTTCTACGCCCTAGCCGCCGACAGCGGGATGTTCAGCCTGAGCGGGCTGGTCAATATATTCCAGGTGTCCGCCGAGATCGGTATTCTGGCCGTGGCGGCAGCCCTCCTGATGATTGCCGGCGAGTTCGATCTTTCCATGGGCTCGATGATCGGATTCGCCGGAGTCACCATCGGTCTTTGCGCCACCACCTTCAATCTCTCCCTGCCTCTGTCGATAGCAATCGCCTTCAGCCTATGCCTGGCGATCGGTGCGGCCAACGGCTGGCTGACCGTGAAGACCGGGCTTCCCTCCTTCATCGTGACGCTGGCGTCGCTCCTCGTCCTGCGCGGCTTGGCAATCGCCGTGACCCGTCTTCTGAATGGCTATACCCAGATCTCCAATATTACCGCGAGCGATCCGGACGGTTTCGTTGTCTCATTGTTCAGCGGGCGGGTCGGGCATCCGCTGTTCGTGTGGATGGCCGAGCACGGATGGATCGACAAGAAGTTGGACGGCACGCCGGGTGTGGATGGACTGCCCGCCTCCATCGTGTGGTGGATCGCGCTGACGGGCCTCGCCACATGGGTCCTGCTGCGCACCCGTTTCGGCAACTGGATCTTCGCTGTGGGCGGCGATGACAAAGCTGCGCGCAACATGGGTGTGCCGGTCAACCGGGTCAAGGTCATCCTGTTTATGCTGACGGCGCTGTCGGCGGCCGTCTTCGCCGCCATACAGGTATTCGAAGTAGGCTCGGCTGACACGCTGCGCGGCACGCAGAAGGAGTTCGATGCCATTATCGCCGTTGTGATCGGCGGCACCCTGCTGACCGGCGGCTATGGCTCGGCCGTAGGCGCCTTTCTCGGCGCCCTTATCTACGGCACCGTGCAGATCGGCATCTTCTATACTGGGATCGATACCGATTGGTTCAAGGTGTTCCTGGGCTTGATGGTGCTGGCGGCGGTGCTGTTCAACAATTTTGTGCGCCGCCGCGCCACGCTGGCACGGTGATCAGCCATGGCAAGCCAATCCGCCAAGGCGATCGTTGAACTGAGGAACGTCGGCAAGTCTTTCGGGACCGTCCTGGCACTGAAGGACGTGTCGTTCGACGTCTATCCCGGCGAAGTGCATTGCCTGCTGGGGGACAACGGCGCCGGCAAATCCACACTGATCAAGATCCTTGCCGGCGTCCATCGGGCCAGCAGCGGCGACTATCTGATCGATGGCGAACCCGCCGAGATCAATTCGCCGCGCCATGCCCTGGATGCGGGCATTGCCACGGTCTACCAGGATCTGGCGATGGTGCCCCTTATGAGCATCACCCGCAATTTCTTTATGGGGCGGGAACTGACCAAGGGTTGGGGACCATTCTGCCGTTTCGATGTCGCGCGGGCCGACGGGATCGTGGTCAAGGAACTGGCCCAGATCGGCATCGATCTGCGCGATCCGGCCCAGGCCGTTGGAACGCTCTCGGGCGGCGAGCGCCAATGCGTGGCCATCGCGCGCGCGGTCCATTTCGGTGCCCGGGTCCTGATCCTGGATGAGCCCACCTCGGCCTTGGGCGTGCATCAGGCGGCCATCGTCCTGAAATACGTGGCCCAGGCCCGCCAGCGCGGCCTGGGCGTCGTCTTCATCAGCCACAACATTCATCACGCCTATGCCGTGGCGGATCGCTTCACCTTGCTGAACCGGGGATCGAGCAAAGGCACGTTCATGCGCTCCGCCATTTCGCGCGACGAGGTGCTGCAGGCCATGGCCGGCGGCGAGGATATGCAGCGCATCCAGGCCGAGATCGGCAAGATCGGCGGCGGCGAGAATGTCGCCGATCCGGGCGGAATTGACCGTGGACCGCAAGCGTAGGGATTACAGACTCATTGGCGGCGCGGGCGAGCGGGCAAAAAGCCTCGGCCTGGTCGGCGCCAATTGGTACAAACCGGCCGTGCCGCGGTCGGTGATGAAGGAACTGATGGGCCGCCGGGACGCCGATGCGATCCGCGATACGATTCTCTGGTACGCGCTAATTCTAGGCGCCGGCGCGCTGGCCGTTCTGTCACTGGGCACGCCCTGGGCGATACCTGCCTTTCTGCTCTATGGCACGTTCTATGCGGGCCCGGCGGATTCCCGTTGGCACGAGACGGGGCACGGCACCGCCTTCAAGACGCGGTGGATGAACGACCTGCTTTATCAAGTCGCCTCCTTCCAGGTGATGCGCCGGCCAACGGTCTGGCGCTGGAGCCATGCGCGCCATCACACCGACACCCTGGTGACGGGGCGGGATCTGGAGGTCCAGGCGCAGCTGCCCATAAATCCAATGGGCCTGTTCGCCGATTTCATCGGGCTGAAGCTGGCGCCCACCGAGTTCGTCAAGGTGCTTCTGAACGCCACCGGCCATTTGTCGGATGAAGAGAAAAGCTTCATTCCGGAAATGGAATGGCCAAGGGCGATCAATCAGTCCCGAGCCTGGGTCGCCGTATATGCGCTGGTGGTAGGCGCCTGCCTTTATCTGTCGTCCTGGATCCCGCTGCTGTTCATCGGGCTGCCCTCCGTCTACGGCGCCTGGCTGTATAATTTCTTCGGCCTGACGCAGCACGCCTGCCTGCCGGAGAACGTGCTGGACCATCGCTTGAATTGCCGGACGGTGATGATGAACCCTGCGTTCCGTTTCCTTTATTGGAACATGAACTATCACGTCGAGCACCACATGTTCCCCATGGTGCCCTACCACGCCTTGCCCCGGCTCTATGAAGCGGTGAAGGACGACTGTCCGCCCGTCTACACCAGCACCTGGGCCGCCTATAGGGAAATCATCCCAGCCTTGGCGCGGCAGTGGCGCGATCCGAGCTACTACGTCAGGCGGGCGTTGCCGGCTCAGCGCCGGGCGCGGGCAGCCGCGCCATGACCGGCTGGGTGCGGGTCGGGCCGTTGGCGGATATCGACGACGAGGATGTCATTCGCTTCGACCATGGCGATCGGACATACGCAGTCTATCGCGTGGCGGGAAAGGTCTATGCCACCGACGGGCTCTGCACCCATGAACAGGTGCATCTTTGCGACGGCCTTGTCATGGACTGCGTCATCGAATGTCCGATGCATAACGGGCGGTTCGACATTCGCGACGGCCGCGCCTTAGGGGCGCCGGCTTGCGTGAACCTGAAGACCTACCCGGCGAAGATCGAGGATGACATTGTCTTCATACTGGTGGAATGAGCGCGGCAGCGCGCGCAGGCGGACCTTCTTGTCCGTCTTGCTGCGCCGCCTCATCAATTCTAACTCCCTAGCAAGACACGGCATCCCATGAATACGGCTCGCCCCATGGTGATCGTGGGCGCTGGCCATGTCGGTGGCCGCGCGGCCCAGGCCCTTCGCGAATTTGGCTGGGGCGGCGAGATACTGCTGATCGGCGAGGAGATCCATCTGCCCTATGAGCGCCCGCCGCTCTCCAAGGCTCTCTTGACCGGAGAGCGCGATGGGGCCTCCTGTGCGCTCCGCCCGCGGGAGGCCTACGAGGCCGAAGGCATTTCCCACATCGTCGAGCGGGTGGCATCCATCGATGCTGCGGCGCGCGAGGTTACGCTCGCCGGCGGCCGGCGGATCGGTTACCAGTCCGTGCTGCTTGCGACCGGCGGGTATTTGCGGCGCCTCGCCATTCCGGGGGCGGAATTGCCCGGCGTGCTGGGACTTCGCACCCTGGATGACGCCGCCGCCTTGGCGCCGCGCCTTTCGCCCGGTGCCAAGATCGTGGTGATCGGCGGCGGCTTCATCGGTCTCGAAGTGGCAGCCTCCGCGCGCCAGCGCGGCTGCGAAGTGGTCGTGGTCGAGGGCGCGGATCGGCTGCTCGGCCGCGCCGTCCCAGAGGCGATCGGCGTCCAGGTGCTGGCCCTGCATCGGACCCGGGGCGTCGATTTCCGGTTGAAAACGGCGCCCCGGGAGATCGCTACCCTCGCCGGCGGCGCGCTGAGTGTGGCGCTCAGCGACGGTGGCGAGCTGGTGGCCACGACGGTGGTGGTGGGCATCGGCATCGGGCCGGCGAGCGAACTGGCGCGGACGGCCAGCCTCACCGTCAATCGGGGCGTCGTCGTGAACGCCGAATTGGCGGCGAGCCGGCCGGGGGTCTATGCCGCCGGCGATGTCGCCGAGTTTCCCAGCCCCTTGTCCGGACAGTTGACCCGCCAGGAGAGTTGGCACAACGCCGAAACCCAGGCGCGCACGGCCGCGCGCAACATGCTGGGCGGACATGAATCCTATGCAGCACTGCCCTGGCTTTGGTCGGACCAGTACGACCATGTCCTACAAGTAGGCGGCGAGCCGGCGCTGGGATGCAGCACCGTCACCCGGGCCTGGGGTGCCGGGGCGCAAATTCAATTCCATCTCGACGCTCAGGGCTGCCTCGTGGGCGCCAGCGGCTTCGGCGAGAGCCGGGCCATGTCTCGGGAGTTCAAGCTCGCCCGCACGCTGGTCGAACGGCGCCTGCGGCCCCGCGCGGATGAACTATCGGATGCGAATGTCGCCCTCAAATCGCTGCTGCGCGCGGCCTGACGAATTTGCGATGCTGGGATCGGCTCAATAGAAAGGCGGGCGTGCGATATGTCCAGGGAACCCCAGGTGAGCGCCGGCGATCGCAAGCTGAGCGTCGAACAATTGCTCCAGCGCATCTCCGAGGAATACGAGGGCCTGAGCAAGCAGCTGAAAATCATCGCCCGTCATATCGAACGCAATCGCGACCGATTGGGGATCGAGGGCATTCGCGAACTGGCAGAGCAATGCGAGGTGCAGCCCTCTGCCGTGGTGCGGTTTGCCAAGCATTTCGGTCTGTCGGGCTTCGCCGAAATGCAGCGCATCTTCCGCGATGGCCTGGCCCAATATCTAGGGCAGTCCCGCAACTACGAAACGCGCATCCGCAAAGGCATCGAATCCGGCGCCGGCCGGCTCTCCAGCGCCGAGATCGCCGACGAGTTCCTGCGCGGCAGCATCGCCGGCATGCAGGAACTCCGCGACCGGTTGCATGGAGCCAGTTTCAAGAAGGCAGTGAACCTGCTGGCGGAAACCGATGCGATCGCCATCTGCGGATCGCGCCGCTCCTTCTCGGTCGCCGTATATCTCGAATATGCCCTCCAGCACACCGACAAGCGCATCACGCTCATCTCGGCCATGGGCAGCATGCAGCAGGGCCAGTTGCGCTCGGTGCGCAAGGGCGACGTGATGATTGCGATCTCCTATACGCCCTACGCGCAGGAGACCATCGACGTGGCCCAGCAGGTGCTGACCCGCGGCGCCCGCCTCATCGCCATCACCGATAGCCGCATGAGCCCGCTGGCGCGCGAGGCTGATGTCGCCCTGATCGTCCAGGACAATTCGACCTTCGGCTTCCGTTCCCTCAGCAGCACCATGAGCCTGGCCGAGAGCCTGTTCATCGCGCTGGCCTATCACCTGGAACTTCCCCACAGCCCCGCCCGGCGCGAGGCGGCGCCGCGGTCGCGCTAGCGGGCGGGAACCACGGGCCGTCACGGTTTTTAACGAATGCGGTAAATGCATGTGAGGTAACCGATATGAAAGCCATTCGCGTTATCGTGGCCGCGACGCCGATGTCCGCCAGCTCGAGCGGATGCATCGTCGCCGACGGTGGCTAGCATCACGGCGACGAACGAGCAGCCTGATCGAAACCGCTTGACGGGGCGGTAGAACTGGGGTCGCCCTGACGCATGTCGAGGAGTTTGCGCACGATCACGGCGACGGCCTATCGCCGGCCGCATCTGTTCAGATCTATGCTCGAGTCGCTGCTGGCCAATGAACTTGCGGGCTGGCGTATTCTCATCCAGATCGATCCTTCGCCGGTGGCCGAGGACATTGCCGAGATCGCGGCCGGTCTGCTGAGCGGCTACGACCTGCAGGTTGCCGTCAATCGAGCGCGGTTGGGCGTTCGGGAAAACCCCTTCCGCTTGATCGAGCGCGCCTTCGCCGCCGGATCGGCCCTTAATCTTCATCTCGAAGAAGACCTGCTGCTGGCGCCCGATGCGACGCGGCTGGCCTCGTGGTACGAGGCGCACCACCAGCCTGACTGGCTATGCCTCAATCTCATTGCCGGCGGCTGCGCCTCGGCGGGCTTGCTTTCGAATCCCGATTATCCGGCACTCCTGTTCAGCGGTGCTGCGTTCAATTCGCTGGGTTTTGTGGCGCGCCGCCAAGAATGGCAGAACCTGATGGCGCCCGCTTGGATGACGGAGCGGATGGATATCGTGAAATTCGATGGCATCGCCACGGGCGGATGGGATTGGCAGATCTATGCCCTCATGCTCGACGAGCCTCGCCTGCGAACCTTGCAGCCGGCGCTTGCCCGCGCCATCCACACCGGTCGTCTCGCGGGGGAGTACTGCACTCCGCAATTTCACGACCAGGCCTTCGACGGGCTGCCCCTCTATGGCGGTGGTGGCGAAAAGGTAGACTATCGCCATCTGCCCGTGGCCGAGCTGCCCAGTGTCGTCGGCCGCCACGCCAATCTCTGGCAGGAGATGAGCGCCGCGCTCCGGGCCCTAAAGCGGCAAAAGCAGGGTTAGCGGCCGGCACGCTTTCGTCGGAAAGGGGCACGGCCTTGACCAGGTCCCGGCCTTGTTCGTTTCGAGAGTCATCGCCGAGCGGTCGACGGCCCCGAGATTCCGAGCGCTACCTTCGCCGGCCTTGCACCGCGACGTTCCACTTGCGCTAGATGTTTGATCCCGGGGTTTGATGGTGCATTGTTTTCCAGGGAATGGTGCGCGATGGGACAGGTTCTTCACGGCTGCGCCACAACGACAGAGGCGATCCGTCGAGCGATACAACATAGTCAAGAGAGCCTGAGGGCGCTTTCCAAGCGCTACGGTATCAATCCCAAGACCGTCGCCAAGTGGAAGAAGCGCAGCGCCGTCGCCGACCTCCCGACCGGTCCCAAAGAGCCCAAGTCCACCAGTTTGTCACTCGATGACGAGGCCATCATCGTCGCCTTTCGTAAGCACACGCTGCTTTCGCTCGATGACTGTCTCTATGCCCTGCAGGCGACGATCCCGCATCTGACCCGCTCATCGCTTCATCGCTGTCTTCAGCGCCACGGCATCTCACGGCTGCCAGACGTGGAGGACGGCAAGGGCATCAAACGCAAGTTCAAGACCTACCCGATCGGCTATTTCCACATCGACATCGCCGAGGTTCGCAGCGCCGAAGGCAGGCTCTATCTCTTCGTCGCCATCGACCGGACATCAAAGTTTGCCTTCACCGAGTTGCACGAGAAAGCCACGAGACGCGTCGCAGCCAATTTCCTGCAGAACCTCATCAGGGCGGTGCCCTACAAGGTCCACACCGTCCTCACCGACAATGGCACCCACTTTACCGACCCAGGCGGCGAGAGTTGGAGTGTGACCGAGATAAAGGACATGATCGAACGCAAGCAACCCTTCTGGGCCCATGCTTTCGAGGTGGCCTGCGCGCGCAACGACATCGATCACCGCCTCACCAAGCCCAAGCATCCCTGGACCAACGCAGTGCTTACAACTTCGCCAAACGGCTCAAGACCCTCAAAGGCCTCACGCCTTACGAGTTCATCTGCAAGGCCTGGACAAAAGAGCCCGAACGATTCACCCTCAGCCCGCTCCAGCAAATGCCGGGACTAAACATCTAGAATAGACGTTCTTGAGCGATCCGGACTCAATCCGGGAGATTGAAGATCCACCGTTGCGCCCGGTTCCATTTCGCAGATGGGTGTCCTTGGCCGCCCTAGCCTGCAATCCCGGCCGACATTGCCGAGCCGGTAAGGCAGAGGTCGCAGGCGTTGTTCAATCTCCGCAAATGCCGGCAATCGCGTATTGTGCCCCGGGATTCAGGGGTTGGGGCAGGATGAATCGACGACTGGACCGGGCGTTCCTCGTAACGCTCCTGGCAATGGGCGCCGCATATCTGATTTTGTTTGGTTGCTATTTTTTCGCCACGATGATCCGGCGCCCGTACTGGGACATGTTTCACTACATCATGGACTATCTGGATTATCCCCGGCGCGGGGGATTCCTGCATTACCTCTGGTCCCAGTATACCCATTCAGAGCATCGCCAAATTTGGATGCGCCTGCTGACCGCCATCGACATCGGCCTCTTCCGTGGGGTGGCATATCCGTTTCTCGTCTTCGCGACCGCTTGCCTGGTGAGTGTGCCCCTTCTGATCGGTCGAGAGATCGCTCGCGCCGATTTGCCGGCGCAATTGACCGTGACCGCAATATGGTTCGTCGTGTTGCTGGTCCTGACCACCGCGAATGTCGTCGACTGCAGCATCCCGATCGAAGGCATCTATCCGCAGACACTTCCGTTCGTCGTGTTGTCTCTCATATTGTTGGAGGGGGCCAGCGAAAGTGACCGATTCGCCACATGGCCCAGGCTTGGTGCCATGGCGGCCGCCATCGGCGCCGGCTTCGCATGCGCTCTCGGCTTGCTCGTTTGGCCCATTCTCGTTTGGGCAGCTTGGCGCGGCGGATTGGGGTGGCGCTGGATGGCCGCTATTGCCATTGCGGGCGGCATCTTTATCGGACTTTACGTTCATGGCCTCTCGTTTTCCAATTCAACCGCCGCCGTCCTGCAGGGCGAAGGCGAATTCTACGAGCCCGCCAATCTCCTGAAGGTCGGTGATGCTTTTCTCACTTTCCTTGGCTTGCCATGGACGCGGGCGGCAGCGCTCAGCATCGTCGGGCGCTTCCTCGGGGCCGGGCTCATGATCGTCGGCCTCTTCGCCATTCTCCGGCGCGGGATCGTCGGGCTGCCGCATGGTGGCGGCATCGGGCGGCTCGAGCGAATCTCGCTCGGCCTGATCATGTTTTCATTGGCAACCGCCGCCGTGGCCGCCGTCGGGCGCGTTGATTCGGAGTCGGGGGGAATCCTGCCCGTGCGCTATTCCGTGCTACTCGTGCCGCTGCATATCGGCGTTTTCTGCCTGGCGCTCGGGTGGATGAAGGATCGCTGGGCGGATCAGCGCGGCCGGCGCGCGATGCAGGCCGTGGCCCTCAGCTTTGGCGCGCTGATGCTCGTCCAGCAGGTCGCTGCCGGCCAGGCGGGCGCCAGCAAGGCGCAGGCCATGAGTGCGACGATCGCCGAGTTCATGGCGGGCAAACGCGACCCGGCCATGACGCGCGTCGTCTATAGGGATCTCGCCTATGCGCAGTATGTCGTCGACGAGATGCGGCGAAGGCAGATATACGCTGAGTTGGATCGATGATCCTGCGTTTTCTTCTTCCCATCGGCGGTCTCGGTGTTGCTGTGGCCTGCTGTGCTATCAGCGCTTCGGCGACTGCTGGCGGGCGCCTCTTTCACTGCTGGAAGACCTCGACCACTCTGATCATCTTGTGATCGGGCTCGAACAGGATCGCGGCATGTGCGTTGCCGCCGGCACCGCTCCCGGTGCCGTAGACGTACTGCCATTGCAAGAGCCGGGTTCCATCCGCGTTGATTCTCGTCGCCGCCGGCGGCCCGAGCTGCGCGATCGCATCCTGTTCCGTCGAGACGCCTGGCTTCAGTTGCTCGACGGAATTCGCATCGAAACGATGGCCCTGCTGGTAGACGCAACCGGCGATGAGCAGCAAGAAGGCGAGAACGACCGCTATATGCTTCATGGCCTCTCGCTACACCTTTGAGCGGTAGCGCGCAACCCTGCGCGCCGGCAGGCGGGCAACCTTCATGCAGTACGATTTGGGATACTTCGACGATGTGACATGTAGACTCGAACCACTTCAAAACCCCTTCGGGCCAAAAGTGTTACCCATGTCCCCAGTTTAAACCGTAACCCATCTGTCCGGAACGGACCCAGTGGAGGTGGCGGAGGAGGCGGGATTCGAACCCGCGATACGGTTTCCCGTATGCACGCTTTCCAAGCGTGTGCCTTAAACCACTCGGCCACCCCTCCGGAGCGGGGCGCACCCTAGCGAAGCGCCAGTTACGACGCAACCCGCCGGCGCGACGCGGGCCCAACGCACTGGTCGTCGACGGCGCGCCTTGGCGGGGGACTGTCCTGGCTCGTTCGGTTCAGCCTAGCGCCCAATCATCCCAAGCCAGTTTGGCTCGAGACGTGAATTCAGTCGCTACCTTGCTAAACTAGCGGAAGATCCACGGTTCAGATTGATTCAAACTGAACCGATCCTGCTCTTGGAGGCGTCGATGTTGTTGCGCGGCGTTAAGGGAATCATGGCCGGCTTTCTGGCGGCGGGCATTGCCATCCTGGTCTTGCCCACGGCCCAGGGCAGCGGGGAATCGATCGCCGAACTGCTCGATCGGGCCAAGCGCGAAGACGCTCAGAACAAACCGCTCGCTGCCCTTGGCATCGTCAAGCAGGCCTACGACCGCCTATGGGCCAATAGCCCGCTGTTCCTGACTCAGGCGCTGTTCACCAAGGAGAGCGCCATCGGCTACGGTCACTACGACCCCAAGCCCGATGCCGCCTTCAACACGACCGATTCGCTCTATGTCTATCTCGAGCCCGCGGGCTATGGCTTTCAGTTGAGCGGCACCCTCTATCGTTTCGGCTTCGTGGTCGACGTGGCCGTCTTGGACGACACCGGCAAGGAACGCGGCGGGGCGAAGGATTTCACCAACTTCGACTACGTCAAACGCACGGCAAACAAGGAAATCGAACTCCATTTCATCGTCAACCCGCTGAAGCTGCCGGCGGGCAATTACAAACTCAAGCTGACGGTGCATGACAAGGTGAAGGACCAGAGCGTCGTCGCGACGCTGCCCTTCACCATGCTTCCGTAACGCGCCTTACTCGGCGGCCGAGGCAATCGGTTCGCGATCCTCGGCCTGCCAGCGCAGGGCCACCTTACCCAGCTGGTCGAGGACATCGCGCAGTTCCTCGCCGCGCTTGGCCAGGCCATATGTCACCTGCGGGGGAATCGTCGGCTCGTAGTGGCGGAAGACGACTCGCGCCTCTTCCAGCATGCGCAGCCGCTCGGTCAGCATCTTGGCTGAGATCCCCGGCACCCGCCGCTTCAACTCCCCGAAGCGGGTCGGCCCGTTGCTGCGCAAAACCCACAGGATATAGGTCGTCCATGGCCCGGTGAGCAGCCGCAGCAGGCGGTCCATCGGACAGGTGGAAGGGGGCGTGGGCTGGAGCATGGGAAAACCCTCGAACGATTGAAGCCTTAAGATAGAATCGAACTGTAGATTACTACGGGTTAACTACGGATTTTTGTCAACCGGGTTTCAAAAATATTCTGCTGCTGGACGTTGCCGGCGGGTCAAATTGCCCGCATGGTTCGACGGGCTCCGCCATCAGGTCCTTGTTTTCGCCTCATCCAGAGCTTGTCGAGGGATGAAACCATCAAACTGGTCGCCGCTGCCGGCCGCCTGCGGATGACGGATGAGTCGCAATATGCTATTGACGGCCGCGCTGGGCGCCCCCGGCCTCAGCGCCCGGCGCCTGCGGCGCTTGAGGGGAGAGGCGAGCCTTGATCGTTCTACGCGTCATTGGCTGGTTGCTGCTTCTGGCGGCACTCGTCGCGCTGGGATGGGATATCTTCACCTGGATTCAGGATGGCCATTGGCTCGCCACGCCCACCGGCAAGGCTTGGTATCGGCTCTCGCCCGGCAGCCTCAACCTCATGCAGGCGGTGATCGAGCGCCATGTCTGGAAGACACTGTGGGATCCCGTGATTCTCACGGTGCTGCTGCAGCCGGTCTGGCTGGTGCTCGCCCTCCCGGGGTTGCTGCTGGCGATTTTCGCCCGCTCGCGCAAGCGCCGGCGTTTCGGGCGCTCCTGACAACGGCTGATGCTTAACGGTCGCCGTCGATCTTCAAGGCGGCGATGAAGGCGGATTGCGGAATCTCGACGTTGCCGTATTGGCGCATCTTCTTCTTGCCCTCCTTCTGCTTCTCCAGAAGCTTGCGCTTTCGCGTGGCATCGCCGCCGTAGCATTTGGCGGTGACGTCCTTGCGCAGGGCCGAGACGGTCTCGCGCGCGATCACCTTGCCACCGATGGCCGCCTGGATGGCGATCTTGAATAGCTGGCGCGGGATCAATTCCTTGAGGCGCGCGCAAAGTCCGCGACCGCGCGCCTCTGCCTGGCTGCGGTGCACGATCATGCCCAGCGCATCGACGCCTTCGCCGTTCACCAGGATGGTCAGCTTCACCAGATCGCCGGTCTCGTAGCCGTCAAGGTGGTAATCGAAACTGGCGTAGCCCCGCGAGACGGATTTCAGGCGATCGTAGAAATCGAAGACAACCTCGTTCAGCGGCAGGCGATAGATCAGCATGGCGCGGCTGCCCACATAGGTGAGCTCCTGCTGAACGCCGCGGCGATCCTCGCAGAGCTTCAAGATCGAGCCCACATGCTCGTCGGGCACCAGGATGGTCGCCTTGATCCAGGGCTCCTCGATGGATTCGATCTTTACCGGGTCGGGCATGTCGGCCGGGTTGTGCAGCTCGATCACGCTGCGGTCGGTCAGATGGATGCGATAGACCACGCTGGGCGCGGTGGTGATGAGGTCGAGGTTGAATTCGCGCTCCAGGCGCTCCTGGATGATTTCCAGATGAAGCAACCCCAGGAACCCGCAGCGAAAACCGAATCCAAGCGCCGCCGAACTCTCCGGCTCGAAGTGGAAACTGGCATCGTTGAGGCGCAGTTTCGCCAGGCTCTCGCGCAGCTGCTCGAAATCGGCCGCGTCTGTCGGGAACAGGCCGCAGAAGACCACCGGCACGCTGGGTTTGAATCCGGGCAAGGCGGGTGCCGTCCGACGTTCCTCGGTGATTGTGTCGCCGATCTGACAATCGGCCACCTCCTTGATTCCGGCGGTGAGGAAGCCGACCTCGCCGGGCAGAAGCTCGGCCACCTTCTCATGCTTGGGTGTGAACACGCCGACCTGGTCCACGTCATGGGAGGCGCCGGTCGCCAGCATGCGGATCTTCATGCCCGCGGCAAGACGGCCCTGCTTCACCCGCACCAGGATGATGACCCCCAGATATTGATCGTACCAGCTGTCGATGAGGAGAGCCTGCAGCGGCAGGGTTGCATCGCCCTTGGGCGCCGGCAAGCGGGTCACCAGCGCCTCCAGCACGTCGGGGATTCCGATACCGGTCTTGGCGGAAATCTCAAGGGCGTCGCTTGCGTCCAGCCCGATCACGTCCTCGATCTGCTGCTTCACCTTGTCAGGCTCGGCCGCAGGCAGGTCGATCTTGTTGAGGACGGGCACGATCTCGTGATTGTTCTCGATGGCCTGATAGACATTGGCGAGCGTCTGGGCCTCAACGCCCTGGGTCGCATCGACCACCAGGAGCGAGCCCTCGCAAGCCGCCAAGCTGCGGCTCACCTCATAGGCGAAATCCACATGGCCGGGGGTATCCATCAGGTTGAGGGTATAAGTCTCTCCATCCATCGCCTTGTACGAGAGGCGCACGGTCTGGGCCTTGATGGTGATACCGCGCTCGCGCTCCAGATCCATGCTGTCCAGGACCTGTTCCTTCATTTCGCGCGCCGACAAGCCGCCGCAGGCCTGGATCAACCGGTCGGCAAGGGTCGACTTGCCGTGGTCGATATGGGCGATGATCGCGAAATTGCGGATGTGCTTCTGGTTATACATGACGGGTTGGAATCGGGCGTCCGGGCCGCGGGAAGGGCGGAACATAGGCAAGAAGGCCGGGCGGCGCAACCGTAGTGCGGCTTCCATATATCCGCGGCCGCCGCGGGCCTCACTCGTCCATGATATAGGCGCGAAAGCGGGCTGCCACACTGGCCCCGTCGCGCCGACAGCGGGGATCAACCGCACCCCCGCCGCGGTCGCGCCAAGCCCGGCGGTATTCCGCGTCGCCCAAGTCGCGGGCTCGGGTCGCGCCGGATGGCGTGACCGCACCGGTTTCAATAAGTGCGGTCGCCTGCAGGCGGAAGCCCGCCTCTACGATCTCGTCCACCAGCCCGCATTGCCGGGCGATCAGGATATCCCGGACGAGGGCGGCGTAGTCCCCGTCCGCCAGAGCCGGGCGGGGCGATCCAATGACCAGGACGGCGAGGCCCAAGGCGGCCAGGAATTTCAGGCCCTGCAGCATCTGGGCAGTCTGAGATTCGGTGCGTGCATACGCTATCGTATGTTACTAAGGTGCTTGCCTTTTAAAATACATACGCTACCGTATAGAAATGGCGATGGCAGCTGATAAAACGGCCGAAGATTGGGTGAAAGCGGCGACGCGGCGCCTGGCCGCGGGCGGCAGCGAGTCGGTGGCCATCGAGCCCCTGGCCCGCGACATGGGCGTGACCAAGGGCAGCTTCTATTGGCATTTCCGCGACCGGCGGGCGCTGCTGGAGGCGCTCATCGCCGATTGGGAAAGCCGGGCGACCGTGCCGATGTTGGATCGCCTGACGCGCATGGGCGGCGAACCGGCGGGCCGTCTGGCGGGGCTCATGGCAACGGTGGCGGCGGAAGGCGGCGGCAGCCTCGATCCGGCGATGCGCGCCTGGGCGCAGAACGACCTCAAAGCCGCAGCCTCCGTCGGCCGGGTGGATGCGGCGCGCCTGGCCTATATCGCCGGCGAATTCCGCGCGCTGGGTTTCGCCGCGACCGCCGCCTGGACCCGGGCACGGCTGTTCTATCTCCACCTGCTAGGCGAGCACGCCCTGGCTTCGGGCCCAGCCGATACCTCGGTGGAAGAACGCCTCAGGGAGGCGCGCCGGGTGCTGGCTCTCCTGATGGCGCAGAATTAGGTGCGCAAGACTCCGCCGGTCGCCTTGTTGACGGCCGCCACGACCTTTGCCGCCACCGCCTCGATCTCCGCTTCGCTCAGGGTGTGATCGGTCGGCTGCAGCACCACCGAAATGGCGATCGATTTCTTACCTGCGCCCAGGGCAGGGCCGGCGAACTGGTCGAAGACCGAGACACTGGCGATGAGCGCTTTGTCGGCGCCGCGGGCGGCGCGGACCAGCTTTTCCGAGGGCGTATCGCTGGCGACGACGAAGGCGAAGTCGCGCTCGATGGGCTGGAAGGGCGAGGCCTTCAACAGGGGTCGTGCAGTTCCAGGCTTGGATCGGGGTCGGGGCAGGCGATCGAGGTCGATCTCGAACCCGGCGGCCGGTCCCTTGACGTCGAGCGTGCGCAAGATGCGCGGATGCAATTCGCCGAACTGCGCCAGAACGGTGGCTCCCAGGCGCAATACGCCCGAGCGCCCCGGGTGGAACCACGCCGGCGCGTCGCTGGTCGTCAGCAGATTCTCAACCGGCGCACCGAGCGCGGTCAGCACGGCGAGTGCATCGGCCTTGGCATCGAAGACGTCGGCCGGGCGCGAGGGCGCCGCCCAGTGACGCGGCGTCATGGCGCCCACTCGAAGGCCTGCGGCGGTCAGGCGTTGGCCCTCCGGCCTATCATCCTCATAGCGCGGCCCGACCTCGAACAAGGCGATATCGGCGAAGCCCCGCGCCGCGTTGCGGCCGGCCGCGGCCAGCAGATTGGGCAGCAGGGAGGGGCGCATCTGGTCGAGATCGGCGCTGATGGGATTGGCGAGCGCCAAGGCCGGATCGCCACCGCCGAAGAGCCGCGCCCAATCCCGGCGCATGAAGGAAAAGGTGACAGCTTCCATCAGCCCCCGCTCGGCCAGCAGGCGCTTGGCATGGACGGCGCGGCGCTGGGCCGGCGTGGTCGCCGGCGCTGGCATGGGCGCGCTGCTCGGCAATGACACAGCCGGGATGCGGTCGAAGCCATGGACGCGCAAGACCTCTTCCGCCAGATCGGCTTCGCCCTCCACGTCGGCGCGCCAGGAGGGAACGGCGGCCTTCAGCGCATCGGCACCGCGGGTAACCCCGAACCCCAACGCGGCCAGGATCCGCGCGGATTCCTCAGCCGGAAGATCGACGCCGCCAAGGCTGGCAACGCGCGAGGGACGCAGCGCGACCTCTCGGCGCCAATCGGGCATGGTGCCGGCGGAGACCGGGCGGCTCGCCTCACCGCCGCAGAATTCCAGCACCAACCGTGCGGCTACCTCCGCGCCCCATTCGGCCGAGACTGGATCGATGCCTCGCTCGAAGCGATAACGCGCATCGCTTTCGATGGCGAGCTCGCGGCCCGTCCTTGCGGTGCGGATCGGGTCGAACAGGGCCACTTCCAGGAACATCTCGGTGGTCGCTTCCGAACAGCCGGATTCCTCGCCCCCCATGATGCCGCCGATGCCGTGCAGCCCCTTGGCATCGGCAATCACCGTCATCTCGGAATCCAGGCGATAGGCCTTGCCATCCAGCGCCCGGATCTCCTCGCCCTCGCGCGCCATGCGCATGGTGAGATCGCCGGCCAGCTTCCTGGCATCGAAAACATGCAGCGGCCGGCCCAGATCGAAGGTCACGTAGTTGGTGATGTCCACCAGCGCCGAAATGGGCCGAAGCCCGATGGCCGTCAGGCGATCCTGCAGCCAGCGCGGGCTGGGGCCGTTCTTGATGCCGCGGAAATAACGGCCCACCACCAGCGGGCAGGCGTCCTGCTTGTCCGCTTGCAGATCGCGGCGCCATTTGATCGGGCTCTCGAAACTGCCGGCGATGGCTGAGAGATCGCGCGGAATGAGGCGCCCCAATCCGGCGGCGGCCAGATCGCGGGCGATGCCGGCAACGCTCAAGCAATCGGCCCGATCGGGCGTGACCTTGACATCGAAGACCGGATCGTTGAGGCCCATGACCTCGGCGAAGGGCTTGCCGATAGGCGTGTCGGCGGGCAGGTCGATGATGCCGTCATGATCCTGGCCCAGGCCCATTTCCCGCATGGAGCAGAGCATGCCGTTGGAGGCTTCGCCGCGTATGACGCCGGCCTTGAGATCGAGACCCGTGCCGGGAATATGGCTACCGGCGGGGGCAAAGACACCCTTCATGCCGGTGCGCGCGTTGGGCGCGCCGCAAACCACCTGCACGCGCTCGCTGCCCGTATCCACCAGGCAGAGGCGCAATCGGTCGGCATTGGGATGGGGCTTGGCTTCCACCACATAGCCCACGACGAAATGCTGGAAATCCTTGGCCCGGTCGGCGACGCTTTCGACCTCGAGGCCGAGCGCGATCATGCGCCGGGCGATCTCGGCCGTGTCGGCCGAGGTGCCGAGATGCTCTTTCAGCCAGGAGAGGGTGAGTTTCATCGCCCGATCCCCCCGACCAGATTCGGAATGTCGAGCGGCACGAAGCCGTAATGCTTCAGCCAGCGCAGATCGGCCTCGTAGAAGGTGCGCAGATCCGGAATGCCGTATTTCAGCATGGCGATGCGCTCGATCCCCATGCCGAAGGCGAAGCCCTGATAGCGGGCGGGATCGATGCCGCACATGGCCAGCACCTTGGGATGCACCATGCCGCAGCCCAGGATTTCCAGCCAATCATCGCCCTGGCCGATCTTCAGCTCGCCCCCGTCCCGCGAGCAGCCGATGTCGAGCTCGGCCGAGGGTTCGGTGAAGGGGAAGAAGCTGGGGCGAAAGCGCACCGGCAGTTCGGCAACGCCGAAATAGGCACGGCAGAAATCGATGAGGCAGCCCTTGAGATGGCCCATATGGGTGGTCTCGTCCACCACCAGGCCTTCGACCTGATGGAACATGGGCGAATGGGTCATGTCGCTATCGCAGCGGTAGGTGCGGCCCGGCGCGATGATGCGGATCGGCGGCTTATGGGTCTGCATGTGGCGCACCTGCACCGGCGAGGTATGGGTGCGCAGCACGAGGCGCGTGCCGTCGGCGCGCTCGGGCAGATAGAAGGTGTCGTGCATCTGGCGCGCCGGATGGCTCTCCGGGATGTTGAGGGCGGTGAAATTGTGGAAATCGTCCTCGATGTCCGGTCCCTCGGCGACCTGGAATCCCATCTCGCCGAAGATGGCGACGATCTCGTCGATGGTCTGGCTGACGGCATGGATGCGCCCCTCGGATTCGGGCCGGGGCGGCAAGGTCACGTCGACGCGCTCGCCGACGAGCTTGGCGTCGAGCGCCGCCTCGCCCAACAGCGCTTTGCGGGTTTCGATTGCCGCGCTGAGTGCATCCTTGACCGCGTTCAGCCGTTGGCCAGCCTCGCGCCGCGCCTCGGGATCGAGCCCGGCAAGGCCTCGCATCAGAAGCGAGACTTCGCCTTTCTTGCCCAAGGCCTCGACCCGGATCTGCTCGAGCGCATCCGGCGTCTCGGCGGCTTCGGCCGCCGCGATCCATTTATTCCTTACGTCGTCCAATTGCTGCATCGTCAAATCCGCCAATTAAAAAGGGGCCGTCTGAGGCGGCCCCGCTCCGTTTTTCGTTTCCCCGTGCCCGGTCAGCGGCGAACCGCCTCCCGCCACGGCCGCCTCGGGGGCCGCTGGAAGTCTTTGGTCTCGCTGGTAAATCGGAACCCAATCATAACGAGGGCGACTATAAGGCACTCATTGAAGTTGCAGCAACAGCAGATTGAGCGCGCCGCCCAGCAGCCCCTGGGACTTGCCGTCCACCGTCACATTGTCGAGGGCGACCTTGTCGGTCTGCCGGTTATGGATGAAATGGAGCTCGATCTTGTGGGCGCCGCCGCTGGCGGCGGGCCGATCGATCTTGGCTACGACCTCGACGATGTCGCCATTGTTGTAGGATGCTGCCTTGCCGGCCGACCAATCGACATGGCCCCGCGCGCCGGCAATGTCATTGACCCAGGCCTCGTTGCTGGTGCCCGGGGTCGCCTCGGCTTTCTTCACCGCGGCAATGTCGGAACCGTACCCGCCGCAAGCCGCCAGCAGGGCGACGGCGATAACCGCCGCCGCTCGGCCGAGGGCGTGCATTGGAATTAGGCCTCGGTCTTACCGAGAGCGGCGATCGCCTGCTTGACCAGTGCGTCGAAGGCCGCCGGTTCCTGATAGCAGAGATCGGCCAGGACCTTGCGGTCGATGACGATGCCCGCGCGCTTGATGCCGTTGATGAACTGGGAATAGGTGATCCCATGCTCGCGCACACCGGCATTGATGCGCTGGATCCACAAGCCGCGGAAACTGCGCTTGCGCGCGCGCCGGTCGCGATAGGCGTAGCGCAGGCCCTTCTCGACCTTCTCGATGGCGATGCGGAAATTGGTCTTGGCGCGGCCGCGATAGCCGGCCGCCATATCGACGATCTTCTTGTGCCGGGCGTGGGTGGTAACGCCCCGTTTGACGCGTGCCATGGGCGAGCCTCCTTAACCGTTCGGCAGAAAGTATTTTTTGACAACCTTGGCGTCCGACTCGTTCATCACCTCGGGCCCCCGGGCGTGACGCTTCATCTTCTTCGGACGGCTGATCTGGCGGTGCCGGCGCTGCGAGGGAAACATTTTCACCTTGCCGCTGCCAGTGAGCTTGAAGCGCTTTTTGGCGCCGCTCTTGGTCTTCATCTTGGGCATTTCATGTTCCTTGGAAATGAGATTGTCGATGAGGACGGTTTGGGCATGCCCTGCCGTGGCCGTCGAGGCCCCCTAGGGGGACGGCGGGTTATACAGGGGACAGTGGGCCAAGGCAAGGCCCGGGAAACTGGCTTTTATGGCGCCAGGTTCGCTTTGCCCGGCAACATAATGCCAAGGGGAATTGGGTCAATTTTTGAGGCGGCGATAGCGGATTCCATGACGATCGTGAAAGCTGTCTTGAGATCAACCACAGCCTTAGCGCGGGTGATGAACTGCGCTGCGACCAGCGAGCCGATCAGAGGCCAATGCTCTTCGTTCAGCGGCGATTCCGCCTGGGCGATCTTACCCATCATTTTCGGGACCGGTTCCTCGAATATGGCGCGCACGCGTGACCAAACCATCTTGATCACTTGTGGCGCAGTAATCGAGGCCCGATGCTCGGCAGGCACGCGCGGTACGCCATAGTTTGCCGTTCCGACACAGGACGTGACATATCCAAACATTTCCGGCACCGGTGGAAGCGCATCGGGCTGCACGCCCGCCTCTTTTGCAGCGCCGCCCGCGCAATTCCAGAGTGTGAGATACTTCGATTCTTTTTGCGGATAGAGGAACGAATTCAACAGATCGCCGAAGTAGAATTTTTCTCCGGAGCTGATAGTCATGGAGAAGAAGCCGGCCGTGGGTACTGGTGGTTCACCCCGGCGGAAATTTGGGACTGTTTGACTCCGTTCGGCGACCATTTTCCAGACGGCATTCTGTGCCGCGAAGCCTGTAATGGCACCAATCGTTGTCAGTAGCGTTTCGGCGTGAACACCTTTCTCGTTCCGCAACCATTTCAGTAGACTATCACGTAGGTTTCCGACCGCGAGATTTCCTCGGATTAGGGATTTTGGATACCAGGGAAATTTGGTGCCAGCCTCGTCGTTTGCCATCCGTCCGACTCTCCCGCACTTCGATGCGACGCTAAAACAGCTTCTCGTACAGCCAGGCGATCCCAATGCCGGTCCAGAGCCAGGGCGAGGTCAGGATGGCGGCCGCCCCGGTGATGGTGCCGATGGCGCCCAACGCATATTGGCCCCGGATGAGCGCGATCAGGCCGAACAGCACGGCGATGGGCCCCAGCAGCAAAGGCGCGCGGAACAAGGCGGCGGCCCCCAGCAGCACGGATGAGGCGCCGAAGACCGGCGGATTCCAGATATCCCGGCGCGGCCGGCCCAGTTCGAACCCGGGGGTTTCCTCGGGCCAATGGACGGCGCTATCCGGCGCCCGCGGGACGGGCTTTTGTCGTTCGGGGTCGCTCGCGCGGGGGGTAAGATCGCTCAAGCGGTCGCGGCGATGAAGGAGGTCTGGCGCCTTAGCGCGGCGCCAGAACCATCACCATCTGCCGACCTTCCAGGCGCGGCATCTGCTCGACCTTGGCGGCGGCATCGAACTGGGTGCGCACGCGTTCCAGCACCTGGGCGCCCAACTCCTGATGGACCATCTCGCGGCCGCGGAAGCGCATGGTGACCTTCACCTTGTCGCCTTCCTCCAGGAAGCGCGTCACCGCGCGCATCTTGACCTCGTAGTCATGCTCGTCGATGCCGGGGCGCAGCTTGATCTCCTTGACGTCGATCACCTTCTGCTTCTTGCGCGCCTCGTTGCGCTTCTTCTGGATCTCGTATTTGAATTTGCCGAAATCGAGAATCTTGCACACTGGCGGTTCGGCGTTGGGCGAGATTTCGACGAGGTCGAGGCCGGCATCGGCGGCCATGGCAAGCGCCTCGCGGATCGGGGTCACTCCCACCATCGTGCCATCCTCCTTGACCAGGCGGACCGTCGGCACGGAGATCTGGGTATTGATGCGCGGTCCGTCGCGGGACGGCGCGGCATCCATCGGGGATCTGGCGATAGGTCGTACTCCTTGTTGTTAAAACGACGATATTTGGGTGAGGTCCGCCGGCGAGGCGGCCTCGGCTTTTAGTCTATTGACCGCTTCATCCAGGGCAAGAACTTCCTGTTTTTCGACGCCCAGGCGGCGAACGGCGACGCCCCCGTTTTCGGCCTCGCGCTTGCCCACCACCAGCATGACCGGGACCTTGGCCAGCGAGTGCTCGCGGACCTTGTAGTTGATCTTTTCGTTGCGCAGGTCGAGCTCGGCCCGAAGGCCGGCGGCATCCACCGCCGCCTTGACCTGGGTGGCATAACCGTCGGCATCGCTGGTAATGGTGGTGACCACAACCTGCACCGGGGCCAGCCAGAGCGGGAATCTGCCGGCGCAGTTCTCGATCAGCATGCCGATGAAACGCTCCATGGAGCCGAAAATGGCGCGATGGAGCATGACCGGGCGATGTTTCTGCCCGTCCTCGCCGATGTAATTGGCATCCAGGCGCTCGGGCAGGATGAAATCGAGCTGCAGCGTGCCGCATTGCCAGGAGCGGCCGATGGTATCGCGCAGATGGAACTCCAGCTTGGGCCCATAGAAGGCGCCCTCGCCCGGGGCCAGGTCGTAAGGCACGCCAGATTCGTCTATGGCTTCGCGCAGATCCCGCTCGGCCCTGTCCCAGGTCTCGTCCGATCCGGCCCGCAGATCCGGCCGGTCGGCTAGGCGTACCCGCACATCGGTGAAACCCAGATCCTTGTAGACCGAGAGCAGGAGATCGAAAAACTTGCCGCTCTCCGACTTGATCTGTGCCTCGGTGCAGAAGATATGGGCGTCATCCTGGGTGAAAGCGCGCACCCGCATGATGCCGTGCAGCGCGCCCGAGGGCTCGTTGCGATGGCAGGCGCCGAACTCCGCCATGCGCAGCGGCAGGTCGCGATAGCTCTTTAGCCCCTGATTGAAGATCAGGATATGGCAGGGACAGTTCATCGGCTTCAAGGCCAGAACCCGATCCTCGGATTCCGCCGTGAACATGCCCTGGCGGAACTTCTCCCAATGGCCGGAGGTCTCCCAGAGGCCGCGGTCGAGCAGCTGTGGCGTGCGCACCTCGACATAACCCGCCTGGTCCAGGCGTTTGCGCAGATAGGCCTCCAGCGTGCGGAACAGGGTCCAGCCCTTGGGATGCCAGAAGACCGAGCCCACGGCCTCCTCCTGCTGATGGAACAGATCCATCTCGCGGCCCAGGCGGCGGTGGTCGCGCTTCTCCGCCTCCTCCAGCATATGGAGATAGGCATCGAGCTGTTTCTGGTCCGGCCAGCAGGTGCCGTAGATGCGCTGAAGCTGCGGGTTCTTGGGATCCCCGCGCCAATAGGCGCCCGCCAGCTTCGTCAGCTTGAAGGCCTTGCCCAGCTTGCCAGTGGAGGGCAGATGGGGCCCGGTGCACATGTCGAGCCAATTGCCCTGACGATAGACGGAAATCTCCTCGTCCGCGGGAATCTGGGAGACCCACTCCGCCTTGAAGCTCTCGCCATGGTCGCGGAAATAATTGACGGCCCGATCGCGGCTCCAAATTTCCCGCGTGATTTTTTCGTCGCGGTCGACGATCTCGCGCATCTTCTGTTCGATCTTGGCGAAGTCGTCGGGCGTGAAGGCCTCGTTGCGCGCGAAGTCGTAGTAGAACCCATTCTCGATTGCCGGACCGAAGGTGATCTGGGTTCCGGGATAAAGCTCCTGCACCGCCTCGGCCAGGACGTGGGCGCAATCGTGGCGCAGGAGTTCCAGCGCATCGGAATGATCGCGGGTGACGATCTCCACCCTGGCGTCGCGCTCGATGGGAACCGAAAGGTCCTTGAGGTTGCCGTCGATCTTGATGGCCAGGGCTGCCTTGGCTAGGCCCGGACCGATGGCCGCGGCCAGCTCCGCCCCGCTCACCGGCCGGTCGAACGGACGGCGGCTGCCGTCCGGCAGCGTGAGGGAAATCATAGGGAAAGGTGTCGTTTCATGCGCGGCGAGGGAATCTAGGGGGATTCAAGGCCCTGTCAAGCTGCGCGGGCCTGCAACGACGGCCACCCCCACCCCAACCCGCCCCGATCAACTCGCGGGCCTTTCGGCCCGCAGGGGGTAGGGAGAAGAAGGAAGCGCGTCGATCCAATTTCACCTTCCTACTCCCGCCCCCCTTGATGGGGCGGGTTGGGGCTATCGAGTGGACACATCTCATCCTCGGCCATGTTTCGATTCCAAATGGAATCGTCAGAGGGTTGGCTGGATTCGTTTTGGAATCGAAACCCCACGATTTTTCGCAACTTTCGGACCGAGAGTTGGCTCCAATCGAGATATGTCCACTCGATCCGGGCCGGGGTGGGGGTGAGCCTTTGCCCAGCCGCGCGAGAAACCCTCTCTCGATCGTGCCCTGCTTCTGCAGGAAATCTGCAGGGCAGCCAGGGCGTCATCGGAGCTTAAATTAATTGTACCACAGGCCCCCCTAACCCGCGCACACGAAAGGGTACGGGGACAGCAAGAGGCACCCTTATCTCTTCCCCCGCCCCCCTTCTTCAATGGGGGCGGGCCGGGACTATCCAGTGGACACATCTCCACCCGATAGGGGTTGGGGTGGGGGTGATCGACGTCGCAAATCCGGATGTCAGCCCTGCTCGGACGCTCTAAAGGCTGCGCCACCCAGGCTCTTGAGAATGGTTCACGTCGTTCCGGCGTAGGCTTCTTCTTCTTCGGGATCGAGGGCGCCATAGACATCGAAAACCAGTGATATTCGATAGTCCGCCAAGCCGCGAAGAACGGTCCAATCGAAGGTTTCGCCCGATTGATCGTCTTCGGCGAACCACCCAACGAAAAAATCCATCGATCCGCCGCTGGTGGTCAGCTCGTCAAGCGTCTCCTTGTGAGGTTCAAGTCGACGCAGCGTGGTTACGATCAGTTCCGGCAGTTCGACGCCGGGATTGTGATCGATCGTGATGCTGCAGAAAAACTCTCTACGTTCGCCGGGTCCAATCACGCGGCCCCGCGGAGAAAGACGCAAATCCCCACGCTTCCACATGAAAACGTCACTGCTGTCGAGCATTCGAGAGAAATCGAAAAGATCAGCGGACGGATGCGTCATACGCAGCGAGAGCTTGTATTGGGATGCCATTCCCGCTCCTCTGCATTATTACGCGCCAAGTATGAGACGCCATCTGGCGCCAATCACCCCCACCCCCACCCGCCCCCATCAAGGGGGCGGGAGTAGAACATTAAGGGGCGCGGGAAATGGCCGGCGCACTTCTCACTTTTCCGTGGATATATAGGAAGGATTCTCAGGGGATGGCCAATGCTTCTCTACGCTGCCTGGGCTTCCGTCAGAAGCTCGAGATAGACCTCGATCATGGCGCCGGCGGCAGTGGCGCGGTTGTAGCGTTGGCGGGCAACCGCGTTGGCCTCGGGGGCGAGCGCGCTGCGTTCGGCAGCGGAGAGATCCAGGGCCTCGGCCACCGCTTCGCCCAGCGCCTCGCCGTTGCCCGGCGGCACCAGCCAGGTCATCCGCCCATCGCCCACCTGTTCGCGCAACTGCGGGCTGTCATAGGCGACGATGGGCCGGCCCATGGCCTGGGCTTCCCCGATGACCCGCGCAAAGCCGGTCCCATCGGCCCGGGCATAGACGATGACATCGGCCAGCATGTAGGCCGCCGGCATGTCGCGGCAATCGTCGGCGATGACCAGTTTCGATTCCAGATCGCGGCGCTGCGCCAGCTTCACCAGCTCGCGGCGATAGCCGGGGCTTCCCACATCCTCGGCCACGAAGACGCAATGCAACTCGCGGCTGCCCAGGTTGGCGATGGCTTCGATCAGATCACGATGGCCGCGCGAGCGCGTGAGGCGTCCGGGCAGCATGATGACCGGCACACCGTCTGGCAGGCGCCATTGCTGGGCGAGCTGGGCGATGCGTTCGGCGCTGACCCGGGCAGGATCGAACCGCTGCAGATCGATGCCGGGCGGCACCACCGAGAGGCGGCCGCTGGGCATGGGATAACTCGTCCGCAGATGCTCGGCCACCGTTTCGGAGACGGCGATCACCCGCTCGGCATAGGCCATGACCGCGTTGCGCCGGCGCGCCGCGGCAGTGGATGTGTCGTGATTTCCGTGGCAGGTGACGACGAACCAGGTCCCACAGATTTGCGCTGCCTTCTTGGCGAGCCAAGCGGTCTCCGGCACCCGGGCATGGACGATGGCGATTCGATGGCGCTTCATCGCCCGCATCAGGCGGCGCACATTGGCCCAGCGGGCAAAGGCGCCCGCATTGTGGAAGGGCACCAGAATATGGGTGGCCCCGCAGCGCTGAAGATCGACCACCAGGGGCCCGCCGCCCGAGGCGACCACGGCGCGTCCGCCGGCGGCGACCACCGCGGCTGCCATGTCGACGGCGGCCCGGGCCGGGCCGTTGGGCATCATGTCCGGTAGCACCTGGAGCACCCCCAGGCGCGCCGATACCGCGCTCCATGGCTCCATGCTATGGCTGTCCTCGGTTGCGGCTTCCTGCCGCCTCATCCTTGGTCTTCCCTCATGAATCGACTCGATATCCCAAAAACTCACCAGAAGATTCTAACACGTAAGGACGGGACGACAATCGCCTACCGCTCTGATTCCGGCCGGAATTCGCCGGGAATCCTGTTCCTGGGCGGCTTCCGCTCCGACATGGGCGGCACCAAGGCGAGCGCGCTGGCGGATCATTGCCGGGGCCGCGACCAACCCTACCTGCGTTTCGATTACTTCGGCCATGGGGCCTCCTCCGGCGATTTCCGCGCCGGCACCATCGGCCGATGGCTCGAGGACACGGTTGCCGTCGTCGACGAACTCACCGAAGGCCCACAGATTTTAGTCGGCTCCAGCATGGGCTGCTGGATCGCGCTACTGGCGGCGCTGTCCCGTCCGGCGCGCTTCTCGGGCCTGGTGGGCATCGCCGGCGCCCCGGATTTCACCGAAGATCTGGTCTGGGACCGTCTGAACGAGGAGCAGCGCCGCCGGCTGCTGGCCGAGGGCGAGTTGACCCATGCCTCGGCCTATGAACCCGATCCGATTCCCTTCACCCGTGGCTTGATCGAGGATGGGAGAAAACATCTGTTGCTGCGTGGCCCCATCGCGCTTGCCTGCCCGGTGCGATTGCTCCACGGGATGGCCGACCCGGATGTTCCCTACACGACTTCGCTGCGCCTGGCGGAGCGTCTGGCCGGAACCGAGGTCGTGCTTGAGTTGATCGAGGACGGCGATCATCGCCTGTCGCGCGAGGAAGACCTGGTACGGCTCATGGCCGCCGTCGACGATCTCAGCGCCCGCGTTCGCCCTTGAGAATATCGGCGAGGCCCCGGCGATAATCCGGGTAGGCAAGTTCGACGCCCAACTCGCCCTTGATCCGGTCGTTTCGCACTCGCTTATTGTCGGCATAGAAGCTCCGGGCCATGTCGCTGAGCTTCGCTTCGGCGAAGGGCACCAGGGGTGGCGGTTCGATGCCCAGCAGGTCCGCGGCATGGGCGATGACCTCGGCGGGTGCCGCCGGATCGTCGTCGCAGACATTATAGATGGCGCCGGGATTTGGTTTCGCCATCGAGGCCGCCAACACAGCGGCGATGTCATCCACATGGATGCGGCTGAAGACCTGGCCCGGTTTGTCGACGCGCTGAGCGCGCCCCTGGCGCAGGCCGTCGAAGGCCGAGCGCCCCGGACCGTAAATGCCGGCCAGGCGGAAAACATGGACCGGCAATCCATGCCGGCGCCAAAGGTCGAGCCAGGCTGTTTCCGCCGCCACCCGGCGCCGGCCGCGCTCGCCGGTCGGACGCAGCTCGCTCGATTCATCCACCCAACCGCCGTCCCGATCGCCATAGACTCCGGTGGTCGAAAGATATCCCACCCAACGCAAGCCGCTGAGCCGGGCGATGTCGGCGCCGTGGCGGGCCAGCACGGGATCTTCCGCTTTCCCAGGCGGCACGGAGCTCAGCAGATGGGTCGCGCCCGCCAGCGCCATCGCCGAATCGGCAAGCGGCCCTTCGCCGTCAAAGAGCCAGGCGTCGATTCCACGTTCGGCCAGCGCCGCGCGTTTGGACTCCTCTCGGCAGGTGGCGGCGATGCGCCAGCCGGCGGGCAGGCGTCGCGCCAGGGCCTCGGCGCCATAGCCGAAGCCGAAACAGAAGAGTTTCCAATTGTTCATTCAGGACCGGCTTGCAATTCGGTGGCGAAGAGTGGAGTTTCACCCCACATCAAACTATCGCAGAATCGCGAGAGGCCATAGAACGGCTCAAAGATGCGACATGCCTGTCTCCTTCTTCTCGGCCTCATGCTTGCCGGCCTTGTTCTGGCCGCTGGGCCCGCAGCGGCGGGCAGCACGTCATCGGGCGAACTCTCTGCCGATCAGGCCCGGGAGTATGCCGATTGCATGACGCTGGCGCGTCGCGTGCCGGTCCAGGCCTACGATCGCGCGATTGCCTGGCAGAAACGGGGCGGCGGCGCAGCGGCGGGTCATTGCGCGGCGCTGGCTCTCATCGGCCTCGGGCGCTATTCGGTGGCAGCCCAAAACCTGGAAAAACTCGCCGCCGATCAGGCGAAGGCGCGCAACGATCTGGGCGCCGGCCTCTACGGCCAGGCGGCGCAGGCCTGGCTGCTCGCCAACGACAACAACCGCGCGCTGAAGGATCAAGACGCGGCGCTGAAGTTGGCGCCTGCGGACGTCGATCTGCTGACCGACCGGGGCGTCACCCTGGCCTCGACGGGCAAGTATCGAGAGGCGATCGACGATTTCAACAAGGCCCATGATCTCGCCCGCGACCGGGCCGACATTCTTACATACCGGGCGAGTGCTTATCGACTGGTGCAGAGCCTCGATCTCGCTCGCGCCGACATCGCCGAAGCCATCCGCCTGGAGCCCAAGAATCCCGAGGCCTATCTCGAGCGCGGCATCATCCGGCGCCTCGGCAACGACATCCCCGGCGCCCGGGCCGATTGGCAGAAAGCCATGGCGCTTGGCCCCGGCTCGCCAACGGCCGAGGCGGCGGCAAACGATCTGAAGCAACTCGATCAACCGGCACCTTGAGGGTGGCGGTCGCCCCAGCGACGCGGCCCTGAGCCTCGCTTAAAAATCCAGATCCGCGTAGTGCCGGGGCGGGGGCGCGCCGGGCAGATGGTCGGCGAGAAGGGGGCGGAAACTGGGACGCGATTTGACCCGAGCGTACCAATCCTTGGCGCCGGGATGGGCCTCCCACGGCATGTCGCCCAGATAGTCGACGATGGAGATATGGGCCGATGCTGCAATATCGGCGAGCGAGAAATGATCGCCGCCCAGCCATTTCCGCCGGTCCGCGAGCCAGGCGATGTATTTCAGATGGGCATGCAGATTGGCGCTCGCCGTGCGGATGGCATTCGAGTCCGGCTGGCCGTTGCGCACCAGCCGCTTTATGATCTTCTCGTCCAGCAGATGCGAGGTGACCTCGCGATCGAATTTGCGATCGAACCAGGCGACGAGCCGGCGCACCTCGGCGCGCGCCGATGAATTGCCCCCGATCAGGGTCGGCTCCGGGTAGATCTCATCCAGAAATTCCACGATAGCCTGGCAATCGGCATAGGCGGCACCATCGGGCTCGACCAGCACCGGCACCTCGCCGCTGGGATTGAGGCGCAGCAATTCCTCGCGCCGCTCGCCCGGCCGTTCCTCCACCAGTTCGAAGTCGAGGTTCTTCTCCCGTAGCGCAATGCGCAACATGCGGGAAGACGGCTGCAGGCAAAAATGATGGAGATGACGCATGAAAGGGGAAGTGTAGGGGCAGGTCCGGGAAAGTTAAAACCTTTTTGGCCGCGACGGGCAAAAGGCCACGCCCATCAATGGGGCGGGAATCTAAGCGAGCGCGTGTCGATCAAAATATTCCTCCTTCCAGCCCGGCTGCCATGGCGGCGCCCAGCTCTTCGCATTGGCCGATGAATTCTTCGCGGAACTCGCCATGCAGGATCAGCGGCGGCTGCACGGCACGCCAGCGCAGGCCCGTGGCGATGCTCTCGATGGCGCGCCTTGTCCCGGTGCCGTCGAGCTTGGCGCGAATGAAGACGGCATAGGGCAGGCCTTGGGTGAACTCAAGGACGGGATAATAGCTGCGGTCGAAGAAATCCTTCAGCGCGCCGCTCATGTAACCGAGATTCTCCGTCGTGCCCAGGATGATCGCCTGGGCGGCCAGCACGTCGTCGGGTCCAGCCTCGAGCGGGGCCAGCATCTTCACCTCGACCCCGGCGATATCCGGTGAGCGCGCCCCGCGCAGCGCGGCCTCGCGCAGCCGCTGCGTGTTCGGCGACGGCGCGTGGGCGACGATCAGCAGACGGCGGGTGTCGTTGGGCATCGATGGAAGCCTAGCACCCAGTCAGTCAAGGTCCCACCCTCGGTCGGACCCCTATATCTCTGGAACACAGCAACCTTCAATCCAGCCGAAGGGCGGGGTGCCGTTTTCCAGAGATACAAGGGTTGGGCTGGCCGCCTAAGCCCGCCGCGCCGGGGCAGCGATACGGTAGACGCGCATGTCCTGCTGGATGCCCTTGAGTTTCGTCATGCTCGAATCCACGTCGAGCGCTTCGAGACACCCCTTCACGCCCTCGGCCTCGTAGACGTTCTCCGAGACATGGATTTCGTCGGCATCCGCCAGATGCTGCACCCGGGCGGCAATGTTCACCGTCTGGCCGAAATAATCGAGGCGTTCATTGAGCGTAACGGCGATGGCGGCACCCTTGTGCACACCGATCTTCAGGATAAGCTCCCGGTCGGGGCGGCTGCGGTTGAACGCGGCGATCTCCGCGCGCATGGCGAGTGCCGCGCTCACGGCATCGAGGGGGCTGAGGAATGCCGCCATCACCGCATCGCCGATGGTCTTGATGATGGCGCCGTTGTGGCGCTGGGTGACGCTCTGCAGCTGTTCGAAGTGCTGCTGGACGAGGGAGAAGGCGTTGAGATCGCCGATCCGGTCGTAGAGGGCAGTCGAGCCCTTGAGGTCGGTGAAGAGCAGCGCGATATCCTTGACCCCGATCCCCTCGGTCGCGCGGATGACCTCGGACCGGAACAGATCACGGAAGGCCTGGGTGGTGAGCAGCCGCTTGCCGGTGAGGAACGGCAGGAACCTGATCGGCGCGTGGCCGAACTCGAAATTGGGTGGCAGGACCGCCACGCAAAAGGTGCCGCGCTCAATGGTTGCGTTCTCCACCGCGAAGGTAATCCGGCCCGGTGCGAGCTCGCCGGTGGTGTGAGTGCGCACCGGATGCTCGAAGCGCACAGGGACAACCTGCTCGCCCGGCGCGGTCGGGCCGGCGACGGTGTAGAGCAGGGCGGCCTTGCCCTCGGGGCTGACGCCCAGAATGACTCCCTCGCCCTCCATCTCGATCGTGAACCGGGTCGTCTTGCGCGGTGGCAGGAAGTCAAGCGCCTTGATGACCTTCGCCTGGAAATCGATGAAGCGCGTCCCGTCGGGCAGCACGCCGTCGGGCGTCCCGCCCATTCGGAAGTAGTCCGGCGCCGAAAGCCGCTCGGGATGGCGAAAGGCGATGTCGCGGATCTCGGCGCTGACAGTGAAGGTGACGGCGATGTAGTCGTCCAGGGTGGCTTCGTAGTCGACCTGGCAGAGGTTGCAGTGGAACTGGTTATGCACGCCCTTAAGGCTGCTGAAGCTCTCGACCACGCAGGAGCATTGCTGGCAGAGCAGCTGCCAGTCCATTTCGAAGAGGCCAAGGGAAGTGGCGTGCAGGAGGAGATCGATGACCTCGGTCTCCTTCAGGTTCTTCTCGCGGGCGAAGGTGAAGGGGTTGATGCGGAACAGCCCCTCGTCCTCGGCGGCGCGGATATGGCTTTCGAGTTTGGAAACCAGACGGGGGGTCCAGCTTTGCGCCTGCTCGAGCTTGGCAAGGCGCTCGTCCAGCAGTTGCTCGTTCACCGTGGCGGCCATGGCGCTCTCTTGTCGACACCCAAGCATCGGGTCGGATTGGCTTTCACCCGATGGGTCGGTGCGAGATTAGCACCCCAAGGGGGCCGGCGGGGCGAGAACCTGCCCCGCGGCGGACGGCGCGAAATCGGCCACCCCTGCGCCAACCCAGGATTGGCGTGGGGTGGCTGCCGAGGAAACGCTGCTTAAGACTTAATCGGTATCCAGAACTCCAGCCCGCCGTTGCCGCTGCGCCCGTCGAATTCCTCGCCGTAGCGTTCGAAGCTCGGCGCGTCGGCCGCTTCGTATTTCGATTCCGGCAGCCATTTGCTCCAGATGGTGTTGACGGTCCGGCGGATCGTCGAAATGTGGTCGCGGTGTTGGAACACCGCATAGCGCTGCGCGGGCAGGCGTAGCCGCGTCAGTTCCACGGGCAGGCCCGAGAAATCCGAGACCTCGACACCGCAGACGTAGTCGAAATTGCCTTCGTCGTCGCTGTTGCAGCAGACGCCATAGGCAGTGCGCCCGATCTGGCCTGGAATATTTCCGAGATGCGGTTGAAAGCGCTGCCACTGGGCGGGAACGCCTTTGCTGCTGTCGCAGCTATAGCGCGCGCCCAATCCGGCGATGAGCATCGCCTTGGCGGATTCGAACCGCGGCGGTTCGAGATTGGTCATGAGTGTTTCATCCATTTTGATCGGCTCCACGAGGTTAAGGTTGTCGAGATGGCCTTGGGCGCGAACCTGCTCGGGCGTCAGCCCGAACTGATCGCGAAAGGCGCGGGTGAATGCCTCGTGAGAGCCGTATCTTGCCTCCAGGGCGACGCCCAGAATATCGCCCGCCCCCTTGGCCAGAGACTTCGCCGCCTCGCTGAGGCGCCGGCCGCGGACATAGCGGAGTGCCGGCTGGCCGGTGCCCACGCTGAAGGCCCGCGACATGTGGTAGCGCGAGACGCCGCCAATCGCGGCGATCTCGTCCAGCGAGATCTCTTCGCCGAAGTGGCTTTCGATATACCAGAGCGCTTTTCCAACGGGATTCACGTCAGCCCTCACGTCAAGCATCGCTCCTCGTATAGACGCCCGGCGTGCCATTCATTTGATCGCCGTTGCGCTTGCGCCCTTGATTTTTCGATCCTTGCCCGGCCCGCGGGGCCGGGGCAAGATTTGGCCACAACCCAGGTCGATCGCCAGCCAAGGCCATCTCAAGAATGTCGGGTCCAATACGCGCCGCGCAAGTCGTCCTGCCTTGTCCCGATTTCGAGGCGAGCCTTCGATTCTTCACCGACAAGCTGGGCTTCAGGGTCGAGCTGGTCCTGCCCGCCGACGCGCCGAAGACGGCCGTGGTATCGGGCTATGGCCTGACCCTGCGGCTCGAGGCCCAGGACAGCGGCGATAGACCAAGCCCCCTGAACCTTCGCCTGTTGTGCGATCTATCGGCGCTGCCGCCGGGCATGCCGCGCGAGCTGGTCGGTCCGGAAGGTACGCGGGCGGAATTCGTCGAAGCCGAGCGGCCCGTCGAACTGCCGGAGGGCAGGCAGGAATTCGTGCTGGCCCGCCTGGGCGGCGAGGAGGCCTGGGGCCTCGGTCGCGCCGGCATGCAGTATCGCGACCTGATCCCGGGCCGGGTCGGCGGGCGTTTCGTGGCCTCCCAGATCCGCATCCGCGAGGGCGGACCTGTGCCCGATTACGTCCATTTCCACAAGATCCGCTTCCAGATGATCTATTGCATGACCGGCTGGGCGCGCCTGGTCTATGAGGATCAGGGCGATCCCTTCCTGCTGAACGCGGGCGATTGCGTGCTGCAGCCGCCGGAAATACGTCACCGGGTGCTGGAATCCTCGGACAGCCTCGAGGTGATCGAAATCGGCTGCCCCGCGGTGCATGAGACTTTCGCCGATCACGATCTGACCCTCCCCACGTCCCAGTTCCGCCCGGAGCGGCGCTTCGCCGGCCAGCGTTTCGTCCGCCATATCGCCGCATCGGCCAACTGGTTCCCCTGGCGCATCGACGGATTCGAAGCGCGCGAAAGCGGCATCGGTGCCGCAACGGACGGCCTTGCCGGCGTCCGCATCGTGCGCCCCGTCGTCGGGCGGACGGCGGCCGGGCCATCGAGCGCCCATGGCGGCGAGTTCCTGTTCTTCTTCGTCTTGAAAGGCGCGCTCGGTGTCGACAGCGCCGAACTCGGCCGTCATCGCCTTCGAGCCGGCGATTGCTGTGTTGTCCCCGCCGGCGTGTCCCATTCGCTCGCCGGCGAGCCGGGTCTCGAGATGCTGGAAGTAACGCTTCCCGCCGATCTAACCCCTGTGCGCGGACGATGACCGCTAGCCTGTTGAAGGAAATGCCAGGATATCGCGATGGCCAATACGGATGGCGAGCCGCGCCTTCATCGCTTGGTGCTGGCGCACGCCGGCCCATTCCGTGAATTTTCTTGCCTGTGCGGGCATGGCTTGACGAGCGGGCTGCGCGGTCATCTGCACGAATCGGCTGGTTATGTCCGATGCGCGGCGCCCAATGCACCAGTCGGATGTGGCGGTGCAAGTCCGGAACCCCTTTGCCGTGAGCAGTCGCAGCGCGATATCGGCCGCATCATTCCCCAGTGCCGGGCCCAGCCCCTTGTCGCGCCGCTGGTCGGCTCGGAACGCCGTTCGAACAGCCAGGTCGGCGGGATTGCGCGGCAACCAGCTATCGCGGCCATCCACGGTCATGCCGGCATAGAACGGCGAACGAAGGGCCGCGAACAGGCGCTCCATCCAGGCGCGCGAGGTCAGATCCAGTAGCGCGCTGCAGACAACGGCATCGACCCTGGCAAGCGGCAGGCCATTCGGCACCTGATCGAGATCGGTTGCCAGGGTTTCGATGCACCATTTGCCGAGCAGACTGTGCAGAGTCAGTGTCGATTTCCCAGACCCGCCAGACAAGACCGCGGTGAAACCGCGGCGTCTTGCCCATTCGGCGGTGCGATCCAACGCTGCCTCCAACAGCAACACGTCGGCATCGGCGAAGATCCAGCTCTGCGGGCGTCCGATGATGGGCGCCATGAATCGGAACAAGCTGCCGGTTCCAGCACCAAGATCGAGCAGACGCGGCTGCTTTGGCAGGCGGTTCGCCAACGCATCGGGAAGCGATCTGTCGCGGGCCGCCCGATCGAGATTCTCGCGCAAGTCAAGCCAGCTGGCGGCAAATCGCAAGGACGGCCGTCCATCAAGCCCGCAACGGCCGCGGACCTTCAATCACCGTCTCCTTGCACCAGCACCGATCCCATAAATCTCTGGGGCATCACCGGCAACCCGGGTGATTGAACATTGGTCCGGTCAAGCTCTTAGGGTTGGGTCCAGGCCCTGAAATCCTGGTCGGAAACGCTCGGCAGCTTCTTGAGGAAGGCGACGATCGTCCAGATTTCCCCGTCCGGCACCCCGGTGGGACCGAAGCTAGGCATGCCGGTCATGTTGATGCCGTTCTTGATCACCCAAAAGAGTTGTCGGGGCTCAAGCCCATTCACGACCTCCTTGAGGTCAGGCGGACTCGGGTGCAGGCCCTCGGAAAATTTCGCCCAATTTGCACCCGGCCCGCCATGACAATTTACGCAGCCCCGCGCGCTGAACGCGCGCGCGCCGGCCTGCACGACGGCGGGATCGTCGAGGGAAGTCGACGGCATGTCGACCGCGTGCCGATCGATCGAGGCCTGTCGGATGTGAATAAGCGCGGATGCTACAATGCCGGGCTCCTTCTGGGTTCCCGCCACGCTATAGAAGCCGCCAAAGAAAAAGACAGCGGTGGCAACGGCCACGACGATCGCGATGACGCCAATGATAGCGAGGAATCTCATCCTACATCTCCCAGATGATTGGCCTTGCGGCGGTTAGTGTGCTCCCTTATTGGCTTCGCCAGCAAGGTTGCGCAGCCGTACGGTCGGATCACAATCGCGGGAGCTCTGTCGCCACGTCTGATGCGCTCCATGAGTGCAGGAAAACGAACATGCTGAAACAGTGGAACGAAATGACGGCGGCGGATTTTGCCGGACCGCTCGATAGCAACGTGTTCATTCTGCCGGTCGCCGCGACGGAACAACATGGCGCCCATCTTCCCACCGGCACCGATGCATTCATTCTCGAGGGCATCCTCCGCGCGGCGATGCGGACCGCGAGCCCGGTTCGCGGCATCGCCTTGCCGCTGCAGCCCATCGGCTGGTCGATCGAACATGGGGGGCTGCCCGGAACCCTTTCTCTCGAGGCGGAATTGCTGACCGCGGCCTGGGCCGCGCTCGGTCAATGGATCGCGCGCGCCGGCGCCCGTCGTCTGCTGATCTTGAACAGCCATGGCGGAAACGCCTCCGTGGTTTCCACGGCGGCGATGCGGCTGCGCGCGGAGCACGAGATGTTCGTCGTCAAGACCCATTGGGAAGCGCTCGCCCGCCCAAATGAATTGGCATCGGCCGGCGCGCCGGCACAGGATTGGCATGCCGGCTGGATCGAGACGTCCGTCATGCTGCATCTTCGGCCGGATCTGGTGGTCATGGAGCGCGCAGCGCCCGGTTCCTTGCGACATCCCGAGGGATTGCCGCCGAACGGGTCGGCGCCCTGGGCGTGGATGACGGCCGATCTCAGCGCCAACGGGGTCATCGGTGATCCGCGCATCGCCTCGGCGGCGCTGGGTGCGCGACTGGTTGAGCGTGCGGTCGCCGGCCTTGCGGCGCTCCTGGACAGTATGGCGGCCACAGTCTGGCCGCCGACAGCCGGCGGTGATATAGAGCGCTGAGAGCAATCTCACCGCAGTTCGTCCGGTGATTTTGACGTCAGCGCCGCCAATCGGCGCAAGACAGCCGCTGCGTCATATTCATCGGGCACGGCGCAGAGCCGGCGGCGAACCATCCAGCGGCCCAGGGTCCTGCCGGTCGTGACGCAGGCGAATGGGATCGCCAGTGCGGCGGCCAGCAGCGTCGGCGCGGCCCAGGGCAGGGAACCGGGAGCGACGGCCGCAAGGGCGCCGGCGAACAACCCGCCGAAAACCATCTGCGGCCAGAGGCCGCGCCATGCCTCCCGAATAGATATCCGTTGCCCGTCGCGCTTCTGTGCTTCCCAGCTGATCCTCTGGCCAAAGGCCAAACCGGCCATGAACCGCGCTTGCGCAATCATGATCAGCGGACCGATCAGCAGGGTGAACAGCGCATCCGTGAATGACCCGGCGAGGAGGCGCAGGACACCGCCATGGCGCGCCCATTGCCCGGGGCGCAGCAGAATATCCAGCACCCCCAGAAACCGCGGCGCGAAGCCGATGCCCAACATCCCGAAATAGAGGCCGAAGGCAAGATTCGTCGGGAAGGCCGAGACCACGGTGCCCGACCGAAGCAGTGCAAGGCCGAGGCCGGCCGCCAGCATCAGAAACCAGAGCGGCGCGCCGAGATACATCATGATCGCGCTGATGAGCTGGAATCGTCCCATCGGCGTCAAGCCAGGCCGGGCGATGAGCTTCAGGTACTGCAGGTTCCCTTGGCACCATCGCAGGTCGCGTTTGATGAAATCCGGTAGGCTTGGCGGGTTTTCCTCCCAGCTTTCGAACTCCTCGGCGATGACGCGCACTTCGTATCCGGCTGCCTGCATCAGCGCCGCTTCGACCTGGTCATGGCTCAGCACCGGTCCACCGAGCGGCGGACGCCCCGCCAATGTCAGCAAGTGACAATATGCTACGAAGGGGTCGAGCCGAATGATCGCATTGTGACCCCAATAGGGCCCGCTCGGTCCCTGCCACCAGGCGATTCCGACGGTATGGGTGCGCATGCCATGGCGCATGCCGAATTGAAAGATCCGGGTGAAGGCGCTCTTCGAGGGTTGGCCGACCACGAGCGTCTGGAGGATGCCGAGACACGGGTTGGCCTGCATCACGCGAACCAGGCGTAGAACAGCCGCGGCTGACATCAGGCTATCGGCATCCAGCACGACCATGTAATCGAAATCCCGGCGAGCTCGCAGGGCGAACTCGTGCAGATTGCCGGCCTTGAACCCGCTATTGGCCGGTCGACGCCGGTAATGCAGGAAACCGGCGCGCGGATGCCTCGACGCCAAAGCCGCGAAGGCGTGTTCTTCCGCCACCACGATCTCCGGTCTGCTGCTGTCGCTCAAGAAGTGGAAGGAAAAACGGTCGGCCCAGGGGGTTGCCTCGAGGCTCTCGATCATCGCCTCGAGACGAGCGATGACAAGGCCGACATCTTCATGGCGAACGGCCAGGCAAATCGCCGTGCGCGCGGCAATCGGACCGTCGGGCGGGGCGATGCGAAGGCAGGGATTGGTGTAGCCGGCAGGATCGCGCACCAGGCGCAAAATCACGAAGCCGATCACGGCGTTCCAGAAGCCCATGAGGGTCCATGGCAAGCCCGCCAAAAACAGCAGCATGATAAGCCCCTGCAGCCAAGACCAGCCGCCGGAGCCGATGAGGCGCGCCATGACCACGGCAAGGCCAATCCAACTGGCCGCATTGAGCCCGATCACGAGCAGTCGTCGCCCGACCAGGCTTTCCGAGGCGCCTTGGTCGTGGGAAGCGGATACGGTGCCGGCTACGTCCGTCATCACCTATCTGTTACATCTCCTCGGCAGGGCTGAGGTATAACTAATCCGTGAACCGGAGTTGATCCTTTGTCGCGAAATTCGGACGAGACGGCAGCAGCGCTTTGGATTGTGGCACCGGGGCGCGCCGAGATCCGGCGTGCCGCCGCGCCATCTCCCGTCCCGGGGTCGCTTCGAATCCGCGCCTTGGCGAGCGGCATCAGCCGTGGCACGGAATCGTTGGTGTTCGAGGGCAAGGTTCCCGAGAGCGAATGGCGCCGGATGCGCTGCCCGTTTCAGGAAGGCGATTTTACCTTTCCGGTGAAATACGGCTATGCCCTCGTTGGGGTGGTCGAGGCGGGGCCCGCCGACGGGATCGGCGATCGGATTTTCTGTCTTCATCCGCACCAGAGCCGATTCACGATTCCCGCCGAGGCCGCGCTTGCGATACCGCCTGGAATTTCAACCGAACGGGCCGTCCTGGCGCCCCAAATCGAAACGGCGCTGAATGCCACCTGGGATGCTGGCCCGCGCATCGGCGATCGAATCGCCGTGGTCGGTGCCGGCGTGATCGGATGCCTGGTGGGCTATCTCTGCGGCCGCTTGCCCGGAACCGTCGTCACATTGATCGATATCAACGAAGACCGCCGCGACGTAGCCTCGGCCCTAGGACTATCTTTCGCGACGCCATCCGAGGGCCTGCCCAGCGGCTGCGATCTCGTATTCCACGCCTCCGGGCAAGCCGAGGGCCTCGATCTCAGTCTTTCGCTTGCCGGTTTCGAAGCATCGGTGATCGAGCTCAGCTGGTATGGAACCACGCCCATATCGATCGGCTTGGGGGGTGCCTTTCATAGCCAGCGGTTGACTCTGCGTTCCTCGCAGGTCGGATCGGTGGCGCTCGCCCGCCGATCGCGCTGGAGCCCCCAGCGTCGTCTGGCACTAGCCATGGATCTCGCCGCCGACCCACGACTGGATGTCCTGGTCCGCAGCGAGAGCCCCTTCGAATCGCTGCCGGCGATGCTGCCCTCGATCCTCGGGCGGCCCGGCGCGCTGTGCCATCTTGTCCGATATCCCGGATCGTGAGGCCTGCCATGTACGCCGTTGAAGTTCGCGACCACATCATGATCGCCCATAGCCTGCCGGGCGAGGTCTTCGGCCCGGCGCAGCGCCTGCACGGCGCCACATTCCTCGTCGATGTCGCATTCATGCGCGAGAGTCTCGGTGCCGACAATATTGTCGTCGATATCGGTCGCGCCTTGCAGGCGCTGCGCGAGACCTTGCAGCCGCTGAATTACGTCAACCTCGACGACCATCCGTCGTTCGTCGGCGAAAAAACCACCGTCGAATTCATGGCACGCCACATCTTCGAGCGCATGGCGGAGGCGATCCAGGCGGGGCACCTCGGCCCGGAGGCGGCCGGCATCAAGCGCATGCGGGTGACGTTGAAGGAGTCCCATGTGGCGCGCGCCTGGTATGAAGCGGCGCTCAGTGCCTGATCTGCGCTTCGCGGTCCCGGGGGATATCGAAACCCGAACCGGCGGCTATATCTACGATCGGCGGTTGATGCTCGAACTGCGGCGCCTCGGCTGGGCGATCGAGCATCTGTCCTGGGGCGCGAGTTTTCCTTTTCCCGGTTCGGCGGATCTGGCCGCCTCGGCCAAGAGCCTGGCTGCCATGCCGGACCGCAGCCTGATCCTGATCGACGGCTTGGCCTATGGCGCCATGCCGGCGCTGGCGGAGGCGGAAGGCCGGCGGCTCCGTCTGGTCGGCCTGGTCCACCATCCGCTTGCCAATGAGACCGGCCTGACATCTGCTCAGCAGGCATTGCTGCTGGGTGCGGAACGCCGCGCCTTGCAGGCGGCCCGCGCCGTCATCTGCACCAGTGCGACGACGGCGCGAACGCTGATCGATGATTATGGGATCGCATCGGGTCGTCTTTTCATCGCCCGGCCGGGGTCGGATCGGTTGCCATCGGGTCAAGCGCCGACGCGAGCCACGAATGACGTTGTGCACCTGTTCTCGGTTGGCACCGTGACTCATAGAAAGGGGCATGACCTGCTCGTTGAGGCGCTGGCCCTGGTCGCCGACCTTCGCTGGTTCTGCACGATCGCAGGCAGTTTGGACCGAGAGCCCGCGACGGCGGCTGCGGTCGGCGACAAGATCGCGGGGCATGGCCTCGGCAATCGGATCGTTCTCGCCGGCGAAATGGCCGACCTGTCCGACCTGTACCGCCGTGCCGATATTTTCGCGCTGGCGAGCCGATACGAGGGTTACGGGATGGCCTTTGCCGAAGCCCTGCAGCATGGGCTGCCCGTGATTGGAACGACAGGCGGCGCAATACCCGAAGTGGTGCCGCCGTCTGCCGGCATTCTGGTGCCGCCGGACGATGTGACGGCTTTGGCCCTGGCCCTGCGCCGGTTGATTGCCGACCATGCGGCGCGGCGCGGATTTGCCGCCGGCGCTCGTGAAGCGGCGGCAGCATTGCCCGGCTGGGACGAGGCCGCGCAAGGTGTGGCGACGGTGTTGCAGGGGATCGAGCCATAAGCGAGCTCGCGGTACATCGGCCGGTCTGTCGTAAAGCAGACCATGCATTGCCTTTGGCGGGGTCGGGGCGATTCAACCAGCCGCGGGCCGTATATTCTGGTTCATGCGGAACAGGTTCGATGGATCGTAGCGGCGCTTGACCTGCGCCAGCCGGCGGTAGCTTGTCCCGTACGCCTTTTCCACGCGCTCGCCTTCGTCGCCGGGCATGAAATTGATATAGGCGGTTCCGATGGCAAACGGAGCGGCTGCATCGAAAACCTTCTTCGCCCAGGCGATACACTTCTTGTCCATCGACGCCTCGCGCCAGCGAGTATGGACGTTCATGCCGAAATGTGCGTTCCGTTGAGAAAAGGCGGTGACATCCGGCGTGATACGGCCCGCCGCTCCGCCGACATGGAAAATGAAGATCTCGCATTCCGGCCCCGGCAATTGGCGGACAGCATCAATCAGGATTTCGATCGTCTCATCCGACAGTTGGGCGAAATCGTGGCTCTTCCAATAGTTCCGAGCGCCCGGAGTCAGGAGCGGATCTAATGCTGACTGCCAGCCTGCGAAGGGATGGGGGCCGACGACATCGGCGATAGGTTTGCCGAGCCCGCGCAACCCGGCCATCGCCTTCTCGCCTTCCTTGATGTCGCCGCTGTAGCACATCGCGAAAACCAGGACCTCGCGGCCGTGCCATTCGGCCGGCAGGAAAGGCAGGGGCGGCGCCTTGCGCAGGACCACCCAGCATGTGAGCTCGTCCGGCGCCGAATCTAGGAGGCGGCGATAGTCTTTGAGGAGTTTGGCTGCATCATCGAACGGGTGAACCACAAGGCCAGACAGTACTTGCGGTCCGAGCTTGTGGAGCTGGAACTCGAAGGCGGTGACGACCCCGAAATTGCCGCCGCCGCCGCGGAGCGCCCAGAACAGATCCGGGTTTTCTTTCGTGGTCGCATGCACCAGGTTGCCGTCCGCCGTGACCACGTCGGCTGAAAGAAGATTGTCGATGGTCAAGCCGAACTTGCGCGTAATCCAGCCGAAGCCGCCGCCGAGCGTCAGCCCGGCGACGCCAGTGGTCGAATTGATGCCCGTGGGCACGGCGAGCCCAAAAGCCTGTGTCTCCTTATCGAGGTCGGCGAGCATCGCGCCGGGCTCGACCCACGCTCGCTGCCCCGCCGCATCGACCCGCACCGACTTCATCTGCGACAGGTCGATCACGACACCGCCATCGCAGATCGCGCTGCCGGCGATGTTATGACCACCGCCCCGGACCGCGACCAGCAATTCGTTGTCGCGGGCGAATCGGACAGCACGAATGACGTCCGCCGCTCCCAAGCAGCGCACGATGAGGCCGGGCTTGCGATCGATCATCGCGTTCCATATGGCTCGCGCCTCGTTATAGGCCGGCGAACTTTGATCGAGTATTTTGCCGCGTAGTGCCCCTTCCAATTCGCCGATGGTGGCGGCATCGACTGCCTTCGTGCCGGCATGCAGGGCCCTGAGGTTCATGACGGCCATGTTCGCACCTCCCGACTATCGATGAATTTCAAGCCTTGTTCCGGGACAGTCCTGAATCATATTCGGGTCCGCTTCGCCAACGCGCTGGTCATGTCCCGTGCCCCGTTGCCTAGGCAGGGGCCAGGCACGATTTCATAACCGACCCGCCGCTACTCGGGCAGGACGTCGCCCGAGCCACCCATCTCTTTCGGCAGGTCCTTCATTTTCGGCAGCCCGTCGCGCATCGCCATCGCCTTCTCGGCGTAGTGCACATGGACTTGGGGCTGGAAAGCCAGATCGGGAACGACGGCGGCATAGACGTCAATCAGGTTCCAGGCGGGATGCATTGTCATCAGATGGCCGCCGCAGATCCGGCAGAACTGCCGATGGCTGCGGTCGGTCTTGTGAAAGGTCCCGATGCTCTCGGCTCCCTTGGTTACCTTCACCTTTTCGGGATTCCACAAGGTGAATCCATTGACGGGCGCGGCGGCCCAGGATCGGCAGGATTCGCAATGGCAATAGCCCATGGCCTCGGGGCTGCCGGTCACCGAGATCTGCACCTCACCGCAGAAGCAACTGCCATTCATAGTATTATCGGGCATGACGGGCTCTCCCAGAAAGATTGTGGCGGTCGAACGTTACACTCGGGCAGGGCGCTTCCGCTGACACATACCCGATGGGCGACTTGTCGAGCTTAGGGTGAGGCAACGGACAGGCACTGGCAAGACCAAACCCGCAGCCCTGGGGCTGCCCAGCACCGAAGCCAGTGCGTCAGCGCACTCCGTGCCCGGGAACCAAGTCATTCGATAAGATCGAATATACCGAGCCAATATCTTCCTGTCGCACGGACGATGTCCATCAGCCATTAGTCGTTGGACGGCAGTACCTCTGCGCCTAAAATGCCGGGAGAATGCACGTGGGAGCATGGCATGCAGGTGGACTGCCCGAACTGCCGGACCGCGAATGAGCCGGGCCTCCAGTTCTGCACCGAATGCGGCACTCCGCTTTCAGCCATTTGTCGCCTCTGTGGTTTCGCCAACCGCCCGGGAGCGAGGTTCTGCGGCAGCTGCGGCCAGCCCCTCGCAAAACCGGACGGCGATACAGCCCGACCGCCGGTTACGATCGGCGACCGGCGCCAGGTCGCGGTGCTGTTCGCCGACCTTTGCGACTTCACCCGTCTCAGCGCAGAACTGGATGCCGAGGACATTCATCAACTCCTAGGCCGCTTCTTCGAGACCGTCGATGGTGTCATCGAAAAATTGGGAGGCCGGATCGATAAGCACATCGGCGATGCCGTAATGGGTATTTTTGGCGCGCCGGTAGCGCACGGCAACGACGTTGAGCGAGCGCTGCACGCAGCAGTCGGTATCCATCTCGCCATTGCGAGGCTTGCCGAAATGGTGGGGCGACGGCTTGAAGTCCATATCGGTATCGCCAGCGGTGAGGTCGTGGCCAGCGGCACGGGAAGCAGCCGGCACCAGGAATACACGGTCACAGGCGAGGCGGTTAATCTCGCGGCCCGGCTGAACGATCTAGCCAAACCCGGGGAGACCCTGGTTTCAGAGGCGATTCACCGAGCGCTCGGCGGAAAGATCGACAGCGAACCCCTCGGAGAGGTGGCAATACCGGGTCTCTCCGACCCTGTGAAAGTCTGGCGCATACTCGGCTACAGCGTGGCGCGCCGTTCGCTTTCGCCGTTGGCCGGCAGACGCAATGAGCTACGGCAATTCGTCGCTGCGCTGGAAATCTGCCGCGACACGTCCGCCGGTCAGACAATCTATCTTCGTGGTGAGGCGGGGATCGGCAAGACACGGCTCGCAGAAGAGTTCATCTCGCTGGCCGAGGCAATGGGCTTTGCCTGCCATAAAGCCTTGGTACTCGACTTCGGCGTGGCCGAGGGCGAGGATGCAATCCGATCTCTCGTCCGTAGCCTTCTTGCCATTACCGCCGATGCTGGTCGCGCTGAACGCGAACGCGCAGCGGAGTCACTGATTCGCGAGGGATCGTTCGTCCAACCGGCTCCCGTGTTCCTCAACGATTTGCTCGATCTGCCGCAACCCACAGAATTGCGGGCAGTGTTCGATGCAATGGACGCCTCCACGCGCAATCGCGAGCGGCAAGCGGTCGTGACCCGCATCGTCGGCACGGCGGCGCTCCGCCGCCCGTTGCTCCTGGTGGTCGAGGACATTCATTGGGCGGAAGGGTTGACCCTGCAATATCTGGCCCAAATCAGCCGCAGTCTGACCGACTCTCCGGCCGTCCTTCTGCTCACGTCGCGCATTGAAGGCGATCCGCTCGACCAGGCCTGGCGCGCGATGACGAACGACAGCCCGCTTCTTACCCTCGACCTGGCGCCGCTGCGTCGCGAGGAGGCGATGGCGCTCGCTGCCGGCTTTACAGACGTGATCGATCGAATGGCCCAGCAATGCATCGAGCGGGCAGCCGGCAATCCGCTGTTTCTGGAGCAGCTATTGCGCGGTGCGGAGGATTACGCCGCCGGTGGTGTCCCGGCATCGATACAAAGCCTCGTACTCGCTCGGATGGATCAGCTTTCGCCAACAGACCGAGGCGCGCTGCAGGTCGCCGCGACTCTCGGTCAGCGCTTCACCCTTGATTCACTGCGCTCAATCCTGGACGAGCCCGGGTACGAACTCGATGGATTGATCCGCGCATTTCTGGTCCGGCCGACCGGCAGCGAGTATCTTTTCGCTCATGCGCTGATTCGCGACGCTGCCTATGGCTCGCTGCTCAAAGCGACACGGCGCGAGCTGCACCGCCGAGCCGCCACTTGGTTCACCGGGCGCGATCCAACGCTAACCGCCGAGCATCTCGACCGTGCGGAAGACGCCAGCGCGCCTGCCGCATATCTTGCGGCGGCGATGGCGCAAGCCGCAGTGTATCGCTTCGAGCGCGCGCGCGAGCTGGCATACCGCGGCCTGGAACTGTCTGATAAGCCTGCGGATGCATTCGCCCTGAGCCTGCTGAAGGCCGAGCTTCTACTCGACATGGGTGCGGTCGCTGATGCGATTACGGCCTATCGTGACGCAGCAGAGCGGGCGCCGGACGATATCGCGCTCTGCCGCGCGCGGCTTGGATTGGCTGCGGCGATGCGCGTATCCGACCAGTACAAGTCCGCCTTGACGGAACTGGAGTCGGCGGAACCGATCGCCAGTACGCAGGGGCTCATCCGCGAACTTTCTTCGATCCACCATTTGCGTGGCAATCTCTACTTTCCGCTCGGCAACATCGAGGGTTGCCTGAAAGAGCACGAGCAAGCGCTCGACTATGCCCGCCAGGCTGGATGGAAGGAAGGCGAGGCGCGGGCCCTTGGCGGGCTGGGGGACGGCTATTATCTGCGCGGCCGGATGGCGACCGCGCACGATCATTTTGCCCGTTGCGTGGCACTGTGCCAGGCAAATGGCTTCGGCCGGATCGAAGTCGCAAATCGCCATATGATCGGCTGGAGCGGACTCTACCTCGGCCCGCTCGCCCATGCTGAACGCGAAGGCGTTGCTGCCATCGAAATGGCTTCCAGGGTCAGCCATCATCGGGCCGAGATGATCGGCAGGCTCCTCGCCGCATTTGTCCGGATCGAAACCGGGCAACTCTCGGAGGTGAGAGGCGAACTCGATCTCGCTAACGGATTGGCCCGCCGGCTAGGCGCCCGCAATTTCGAGGCAATGGCATTGGTCTATTCGGCTCGCCTGTTAGCCTTTGAAGGCCATCGAACTGAAGCAATGGCGGAGGCGAAAAAGGCCCTTGAGATTAGCCGGGTTGCGGGCATTGCATTCCAGGGCCCGATGATCCTGGGGACCATCGCGCGGCTTGCCGAAAATCCGGCCATATATCGCAATGCACTCGCGGAGGCGGAAGCGCTTCTGGCCGCCGGGGCCGTTGGCCACAATTATTTCTGGTTCTATCGGGACGCGATCGACGTGGGCCTTGCATACGAAGACTGGGCTCTGGCTGAGCGTTGTGCCACCGCGCTCGAAGTCTATACGGCGAGCGAGCCGATCGTATGGGCCGATCTGATCATTGCCCGCGGACGCGCACTTGCAGCTCTCGGGAGGGGCCGCAGCGACAGGGATCTGGCTATGGAGATCGCCCGCCTGCAGGGCGAGGCGACCCGCCTCGGTTGGCAGCAGGCGATCCCAGCATTGGATCGTGCCGTACAGGCGCTGGGTGCAGCCTGAGATTTGCGCTATCGGCGAACTGTGGCGGGCAATGTCCGGTCAGGGGTCGATTCCAGTCATCCGGCAACGTGATGCAGTAGACCGCTGCCGGCCCCCAAGCGGACGTGAAGTGCCAGGGGCGCTAGGCCCGGTCTGGAGCCAACCCCCAGGATCGTGCCCCGTCGCGTGACTCAGGGACCACAAATGGGCCGCCGCCGCCGGGGCCGAAACCTCTTCTCACGGCTCCCAAGTCACCGCGGCTCGATTGCAGGACAGGCAAGCGAACTTCGTACGAGGTGAAGCGATAGGCAGTATCAAGCGACGAAGGGCCCCGCCGTACCAGCGGGGCCCACTTGACCAACGTCGGGCGCGCTCCGATTACGCGACCGCCGCCAGAATCTTGTCCATCTCGGCCTCGGGGAAGACTTTGATGGTGGTCGTGCGCACATTGCCTTTGGATCCGAGAGAGAGAGCCCACTTGGCTACAGCCTCGTCGGCCGCGGCTTCGATCATGAGGACGACATCGCACGCCCCCATGGCAAGATAGCTCGCCTTCACTTCGACGCCGAAGGTTTTCCCCATCTCCTTGGCGGCTGCTCTACGCTTCGGCGAATCCTTGACGTTCCGGATGCCCTGATCGGTGTAGTTGCAAAGTATAACGTAATTGGCCATGGAACCCCTCCTGTCTCAACGTGGATTGCCCGGAGGCAAGCCGAGCCTTCGTCGGCCCCGCTTACGCTAGTCCTGGAACGTTACCGATACAATCGCCGGAGTCGGAGGGGTGAAAGTGGCCACAATAGAAAGATAATGGATGCCTGTGCAAAAGTGCGGGCATGACAGTTGAAGCCCGCTTAGCCAAACGCACAGTCGAATAGAACGTCTTCGCCTAGATGATGGATCGAGATCGCCGGCCGCAGTCCTGCCTCCAGGCGATCGATCGGCGGAAGCGTGATGCCGATCGGCCCCGAGCCGATCACCAGCGGTGCCACGCAAACATGCAGACGATCGAGCGCCGCCGCCGAGAGAAACGCGGACACGGTTCGTCCGCCGCCTTCGATCAGCAGGCGGCGAAGGCCATGTTTGGCCAGCGCGGCCACGATGTCATGGGGATCGAGCCGTCCGTCCCGCCCTGCCAGGTTAATGCTCGTCACGCCGGCCGGCCGCGGCACATCGGTCGTCTGCACCACGAATCGCCGCGCGCCGTCATTGGCGAATAGCCGGGCCGTGGCCGGCAGGCGGCCCGCGGGATCGACGGCCACCCGCGCCGGGTTGGGGCCTTTGACGAGACGAACCGTCAACCGGGGGTCGTCGGCGATGACGGTGCCGGCGCCCACAATCACGGCATCGACCAGCGCCCTTAGGCGATGCAGGTGAAGGATCGCTTCCGGACCGTTTATGTAATGCGAGCGGCCGGTCGGCGTGGCGATACGTCCATCCAGCGACTGGCCAAGCTGACCGATGACATAGGCTGGATCGGCCCTGCCACCGGCCACGGGGGCATAGAGGCGCCAAAACGACGCCGCCTCCCCATGGTCATCCGAGAGCCCT
>WNFT01000159.1_pt1 | contig 49219 bp, 44 predicted proteins | sample 5400191 | NCBI WGS metagenome assembly WNFT01 (sample SAMN13153359, study PRJNA577476) | soil metagenome | isolation source: 80 cm saprolite under Madrone tree | place: USA:California | collected 2016-06-14 | reverse complement strand
CGTCGGCCAAAGTGGAGGCCTCGGTCACCAACGGTGCCGTCTCGGGCTTCAAGCAGGACAAATCCGGCCAGCCCGTGATCCAGACCGACGCGTCGGCCGCCGGCGGCGATAGCGGTGGCCCGACGATCGACGATCGTGGCCGTGTGGTCGGCGTGCTCACGTTCATCACGCAGAGTGGTACCGATCAGGGCTCGATCGTGCAGGGCTTCAACTTCGTCATTCCGGCGCAGGCGGTGAAGGACTTTCTCGCGGGCACGGAGGTGAAGCTCGGCGAGCCCAGTCGCTTCAATCGTGCGTGGCAGACCGGCCTCAGCGACTTTTTCGCCGGCAACCACTCCCGCGCCGCCAGCGCCCTCGCCGAAGCCAACCGCCTGATGCCGGAGCTGCCGGACGTCATGCGCGTCACTCGCGAGAACGACGAGAAGGTCAAGCATCCACCACCCCGACCCTTCCCGTGGACGATCGTCGCCGCCAGTGTGACCCTGGTCGGTCTCGGCGCCTACGCGGCGATGTTCGTGCTGCGCTGGCGGCGCAACCGCTTCCGGATCAAGCCGAGCGAGCTCGTGCGCATGATCGACAGCGCGGAGCCGCCGGTGATCCTCGACGTGCGGGACGCCAAGACCTACGAGCGCAGCCCGGTGCGGATCCCGAATTCGCGCCACGTCACGCCGCAATCGCTCGAGGCCACCCGCCCGGATCTCGACATCGCGCCTGACCGGACGCTCGTCGCCTACTGCACCTGACCGGACGAGGCGACCAGCGCCCGGGTGGCGCTGCTGCTGAGGAAGCTGGGATACCGCGACGTGCGCATTCTCAAGGGCGGCCTGGGAAGCTGGGCGAACGCCGGCTTGCCGCTGGAGTCGAAAGCCTAGCGCTAGGCGCCCCGTCGTCCCCCGGCCATGAAGTGGAAATGAACGTGATACACGTGCTGGCCGCCCTCCGGCCCGCAGTTGACGCTGACCCGATATCCTCGCTCGCCGAAGCCCTTGGCCGCGCCGATCGTGCGCGCGGCGAGCAGGCAACGGCCGATGAGCTCGGCGTCGCCCGCCTCCATCGTCAGGATGGACGCGATGTGGCGCTTGGGAACGATGAGCAGATGGATAGCCGCCTTCGGATAGATGTCCTTGAAGGCGAGCACGTGATCGTCCTCGTACTCGATCTCGGCGTCACTCCGGCGGGCGACGATGCGGCAGAAGAGGCAGTCGGCGCCGGCCGTCGTCATCGGTCCTGTATAATACGCCGTCGAATCACGCGAGAAGGAGACAAGCCGCGCATGGGGACGTGCCCGAAGTGCAAGCTCCGTATCCGGAAGAACGGTAACCACGTGAAGCTCGGGACCGTCTGGTACCACAAGAGCTGTCCGGTCACGCGCGCCGCCAAATCGAAGAAGCCCTGAGCGTGCACGTCGGCTTCGTCGGCAATCCCCTGGAGCTTGTACCCACCCAGCCGTAGCCGAACGGCTACGGCTCACGCTCTGCTGGATCGCTCCGGTCAGTTCGGGCTCAAGGACCACAGGGCGATGCGGTGGCGGCCGCCCGAGTCCGCACCGAAATCGGCGCACCACCACGTCGCTGAATACTTCGCGTATCCGGAGCGCGGGAGCACCTCGTCGGCCACGAGCACCAGGCCCCACAGCATGATGACCAACGCGATGACGTGCGCCGCTCCGAGCCGACCTCTCCACGCGAACACGGCGGCCCACAAGCCCGTCGTGAAGAGCGCGGTGACGGCCGTGAGGTAGAAGAAGAGTCGCGGACCGCAGGCGCGCCCGTACGGCCACTGCATGAGCGCGATGCCGAGGCACACGCCGAGGATCGCGCGCGCCCAGATGCCGACGGCGCGCGACGACCGCATCGTTCTCATCGCGGCGGGGCGGCGGAGCACCTGTCCAGATGTGCCGACTGCTCCAACGCTTCCGACCGTTCCTACGGTTCCAACCACTCCGACGGTTCCAGTCGGATAGCTGATGGCGCGCTCGACGCTGCTCACGACCGCTTGGGGTGCGGCCGCTGGAGCGCTGGTTTTCCGCAGGGCCGCCGGTGTGGCTCGTCGAAGCTTCCTGAGAAGCTGATCGACGATGAGACGGTCCTTGTCGTGAGCGGTGCTCTCTTTTTCCGATGGCCTCACGTCGGCACCTCCGACTCCTCAGGGCAAAGTCGAGCGACCGAAGCGTCGGGTGGAGGAATAGCAACGTGGATGCCATACAGCCCCGAGAGGCCATGTCCTCGACTTAGGAAGAGGTGACAAACGGTGGCAGCCCCGCGGCGTGTCATTCGGTCCCAGGCGTGCCTGATCGCGAGTGGCTTCTCGACGCTGGCGTGACGCTGAAATGTCTCGGGAAACGCACGCTCACGGCGCCCGATCGACGGGCGCTAGCGCGCTGTGGAATCACGTGCGCGAGGATTCGCGCGAGCTATTTCATTTGCTCGGCGATGTCTCCCCCTCGCCCGAGCGGTCGAGGTCAGGCTCGTTCTGGCGACCGAGGTGGCGCCGACTGCCCGTCGCCGAACGCGAACACGTTGACCTGCCGGCCGCACACACGGCACGTTCCGTGGTCGACCATGATGCTGATGGTGGCGGCGATGACCTGCAGCTGCTGCGTCACATCGTCCGGCGTGACACCGTCATCATGGGCAAGACAGCGCGCACAGACGCGGCCGGCATCTGCAAGGACGAGGGCGACGTGCTGGAGAATCGTGTTCTCGGATCGCTTTGCGTCATCTTCGCGCCTCTGGCGCGATGCCTCGGATTCGGCTCGGGCGACCGCCGCCGCATCACGGTGTTGGCGGGCCTCCTTACGGAGCGCGGTGGTCGCCTCGACGAGGGCCTTCGCCTCGGCGCGCACGTCCTGAGCGTCCAGACCGGCGGCCACGACACACGCGATCAAGTGCTCTCGCATGGAGTCGGTCAGGTCGAGGCGACACGTCGGGCACAGCGTACTGAGCGCACGCCAGATGTCTCCCGCGAGTTCGATGCTCCTGAACGAACGTCTGCAACGCGCGCAGCTCGCGACCGGATGGTCCCAGCAGGCGCGGAAGATGAGCGCTCGCTCACGCAGCGTCAGCATCGAGAAACATCAACCTAGTCGTCGTCGGCCGCGGCGTCAACACGCCTTCCCGCCCGAAAACTACGACTGCCGCGGCGCCGCGCGACCGGGTGGCGAGCCGGGGCTGGGCGGCAAGCTGAAAGACCTGATGGCCGCGCCGAAGATGCTGACCGAGTCGGTCGGAGGGTCGCGGGCAGAAACGCCGAGGGGCCGGGATCGACTTCCCGGCCTCGCTTCGAGGCATACCCGGCACCCACGGGTCGGGCGCCGGGTTTGACGAGCGCTTCGAGTTCGTGGTCCGCTCGTCCAGCGCCTGCTTCAGAGCGTCTCGGGCCTCAGAACTCGCGTTTTACGCGGGATTTTTGATTGGTGGAGGGTAAGGGATTCGAACCCTCGACCTCGGCGTTGCGAACGCCGCGCTCTCCCAACTGAGCTAACCCCCCGAACGGTTGAACGCCGACATTCTACACGGATTACTTCGCCTCGCCACCCTTGGCGTTGAAGAGATGCCCGAGGATGTCCATCGGGAGCGGGAAAAACGTGGTCGTGTTCCGCTCGGAGGCGATCTCACGCATCGTCTGCAGATAGCGGAGCTGCACGGCTACTGGGAAGCGCGTCAGCACCTCGGCCGCCTCCCCCAGCTTGGCCGCCGCCTGGAACTCGCCCTCGGCGTTGATCACCTTCGCCCGCCGCTCGCGCTCGGCCTCGGCCTGCTTGGCCATCGCCCGCTGCATGTCCTGGGGCAGGTCGATCTGCTTCACCTCCACCGTCGCCACCTTGATCCCCCACGGCTCGGTGTGCTCGTCGATGATCCGCTGGAGCTGCTGATTGATCTTGTCGCGCGCGGAGAGGAGATCGTCGAGCTCCACCTGGCCGAGCACGCTGCGCAGTGTCGTCTGGGCGATCTGGGACGTCGCGTACAGGTAATCCTGCACGGCCACGATGGCCCGCTCCGGATCGATGACGCGGAAGTAGATGACGGCGCTCACCTTGAGCGAGACGTTGTCCCTCGTGATGACGTCCTGGGGCGGCACGTCCAGCGCGACCGTCTGCATGCTGACCTTCACCATCTTGTCGATCAGCGGCACCAGCAACACGAGGCCGGGGCCGTTGCCCTGCCCGCCCGGATTGAGGATGGCCTTGGCCGAGCGGCCCAGACGGAAGATCACGGCGCGCTCGTACTCGCGCAAAATCCGAGCAAACGAACCGATGAAGAAGACGACCACTGCGACGAGGACGAGCAACAACAGTGAATCCAACGTGATCATGGTGCCCCCCCAGCCCCGCCGGCCTTGACGACCTTCAGCGTGAGCCCCTGAACGTCCACGACGCGCACGACCGCGCCGTCCTCCACCGAGCCGCCCTCGGCCACCGCGCGCCAGATCTCGCCGTGCACCGCCACCTGCCCTTCGGGCGCCAGAGGCCCGCGGGCCACCGCCGTCTCCCCGACGAGGCCGGACACGCCGAGCAGCGGTCGGCGCGCGAACGCCCGCACGCCGGCCGTGATGACGAAGAGGAAGAGCCCAGCCGTCGCGCCGACCGTCACGATGATGACCGACCACGAGATGCGCAGCCCGCTCGCTTCCGGGGCGTCGAAGAGCATGAGGGAACCGAGCCCCATGGAGACGACACCGCCGATGGCGAGCACGCCGTGGCTGACGAACTTGATCTCGGCGATCAGCAGGGTGAGCCCGAGGAGGATCAACAGCAGCCCCGCGTAATTGATGGGCAGGCTCTGGAAGGCGAAGAACGCCAGGATGATCGAGATGGCGCCGACAACGCCGGGAAAGATGGCGCCGGGATTGTAGAGCTCGGCCAGCAAGCCGATCGTGCCCAGCATCATGAGGATGTAGGCGACGTTGGGATCGGTGATGACGTTGAGGACGCGATCGCGGAAGCCGATCTCGATCGGTTTGACCGGAGCCCCTCGAGTCGCCAGCGTGCGCGGGCCTTTGATGGTCTTCACCGTCCTGCCGTCGATCTTGTCCAGCAACTCGGGGACCGACGCCGCGATCAGGTCGACCACCTTGAGCTGGACGGCTTCCCGCTCGGTGATCGAGACCGACTGCCGCACGGCCTTCTCCGCCCAGTCCGCGTTGCGACCACGCTCGAGCGCGACGGTGCGGATGAAGGCGGCCGCGTCGTTCTCGATCTTCTTCATGCTCTCCTTGTCCACGCCGCCGGAGAGCGCCACCGGGTGGGCGGCGCCGATGTTGGTCGCCGGGGCCATCGCCGCGACGTGAGCGGCCATCGTGATGAAGACCCCGGCGGACGCGGCGCGCGCGCCGGTGGGTGCGACGTAGACGATCACCGGCAGCTCGGCGTTGAGCATCCGCTGGACGATGCCACGCATCGAGCGCTCGAGCCCACCGGGCGTGTCGAGCTCGATGATGAGCGCCTGGCTGCGCTGGGCCTGGGCCCGATCGATGGCCAGCTCGACGAGCCGCATGGTGACGGGATTGATCACGCCGTCGATGTGGATGAGCGACACGGGCGTGGGCTCGGCCGCCACCGGAGCGGCCGCGATCAGCGAGAGGACGAGACCGGCGAGCGCACCGGCCACGCGCCTCATCGCCGGAGGGCCATCACGCTGACCAGCTCGAACATGAGGTTGGCGGCCATCAGCGCCGTCACCTGCCCCGGGCCGTCCCACTGGGGCGCCACCTCGACCACGTCGGCGCCGATGATGTTGAGCTCGGCCAGCGCACGCACGAGCACGAGCGCCTCGTAGGACGTCAGCCCGCCGACCTCCGGAGTCCCGGTGCCTGGCGCGAACGCAGGATCCACCGCGTCGATGTCGAACGAGCAGTAGACGGGGCCACCGCCCAGGCGACGGAACCGCTCGGCCACCCACGCCGTGCCCTGCTCTTTCACGGCCTCGATGCGGACGACTTCGATGCCGTGCTGATCGTGAAAGGCGAAGTCCTCGGGGCCGTAGAGCGGCCCGCGGATGCCGACCTGGATCATCCGCCTCGGATCGATCAGTCCTTCTTCGACCCCGCGGCGGAACGGCGTGCCGTGGAAGAACTTGCTCCCGAAGTATTCGTCCCACGTGTCGGGGTGGGCGTCGAAGTGGACGATGCCGAGCGGGCCGTGGCGGCGCGCGACCGAGCGGAGAATCGGCAGCGTCACCGAGTGATCACCACCGATAGAGAGGGGCATCGCGCCGGCGGCGATGACCTCGTTCATCTTGGCCGTGATGGCCTCGAACGTCCGCTCGATCGAGATCGGCACGACGTCGATGTCCCCGCAATCCGCCACGCGGAGCCGCTGGAAGGGATGGACCTTGAGGACGGGGTTCCACGTCCGGATCAGCGACGACTGCTCGCGGACGGCGCGAGGGCCGAAGCGGGCGCCCGGCCGATACGACGTGCCGCCGTCGTAGGGCACGCCGATGAGCGCCACGTCGAGCCCCGCCGGCGAGCTCGCCGCGGGCAACAGCATGAAGGTCGCGATCTGGCCGAAGCGTGGTGACAGGAACGGATTCCGCGGCTCGAGCTGCATCTAGAGCGCGGAGGAGAGCCCGGCCACCGCCGTGGCCAGCCGGTCGATGTCCTCCGGGGAGTTGAACACGGAGAAGCTGGCGCGTGAGGTGCCCGTGACGCCCAGGCAGCGCATCAGGGGCTGGGCGCAATGGTGCCCCGCCCGCACGGCGATGCCTTCGGCGTCGAGCAGCGCGGCGACGTCGTGAGGATGGAGCCCGGCCACGCTGAAGGCCACCACAGCGCCGCGCCGCTCGGGCCGCCGCGGCCCGTAGACGGTGACGCCAGGCACCGCGGACAGCGCGTCGACACACCGGGTCGCCAGCTCGCGGCCGTGCTCCTGAATCCGCTCCATGCCAAGCTTTTCGAGGTACTCGATGGCCGCGGTCAGCCCGACCGCCTCCGCGATGGGAGGCGTGCCCGGCTCGAACCGCCACGGGAGATCGTTCCACTGAGCGCGGTCGATCCAGACCTCCTTGATCATCTCGCCGCCCCCGCGCGTCGGCTCGAGCCGCTCGAGGACCTCGCGACGGCCCCAGAGCACCCCGATCCCCGTGGGACCGAGGATCTTGTGGGCCGAGAAGACGTAGAAGTCGCAGTCGAGCGCCGGCATGTCGAGCGGCATGTGCGGAGCCGCCTGAGCACCGTCGACCACTGTCAATGCGCCGGCGGCGCGAGCCAGCCGGGAGATCTCTGCGACGGGCGTGATCGTTCCGAGCACGTTCGAGACGTGAGTGAAGGCGACCACGCGCGTGCGCTCGCCGAGCAGCTGCCGGAAGACCGCGAGGTCGAGCCGGCTGTCGGCCGTGACCGGAATCGCCCGCACCGTGGCTCCGGCCAGGCGGGCGGCCATCTGCCACGGAATCACGTTGGAGTGGTGCTCCATCTCGGTGATGAGGATCTCGTCGCCCCGCCGCAGCGTGTGAGCGAGGGCGTCGGCGATGAGATTCAGGCCGTCGGTGGTCCCGCGCGTGAAGACGACTTCCTCGCGGGCGGTGGCCCCGATGAAGCGCTGGACGCGATCGCGCGCGATCTCGTAGAGCTCGGTCGCTTCCTCGCCGAGCGTGTGGATGGAGCGATGCACGTTGGCGTGGCTGCGCTCGTAGTAGTGTGTCATCGCCTCGAGCACCGACCGCGGCTTCTGGCTGGACGCGGCCGAGTCCAGGTACAGCAGCGGCCGGCCGTTGACGATCCGGTCGAGGATCGGGAAATCCGGGCGCGTGATCTCGTCCAGTCTCACGAGGTCGCTCCGAGCGCGGCGCCGAGCACGGTGAGCGGCAGCGTGACGCAGCGCATGCGGGTCGGCCGGATGTCGGCGTGCAGGACGTCGAGCACGTCGGCCACGCCGAGCGCCGTGGCCTCGGCGCGCCGGCGACCTTCCACCAGCTCGGCCACGACGTCGGCGGACGCGGTGCAGATGGCGCACGAGTCCCCGACGAATCGCGCCGCGGTGATCCGGCCGTCGCCAAGCTGCAACATCATGCGGACGCGATCTCCACACAGCGGGTTGACGTCTTCGGCGACCGCCGTCGCGCCGGGCAGGTCGCCGCGGCGCTGCGGATTCCGCCAGCGGGCGCGGATCACGTCGCTATAGAGCGCGGGCCTCACCGTCGCCCTTATTTCGGTCATTTCACCGCTCGCCTCGCCGCCATTTCCCCGCGCGCCTTGCCGCCGGGGCGTGTCTCGGCTCGCACAACCCCCGTCATTTCACCGCTCGCCTCGCCGCCGGGCGTCTCGGCTCGCACGTCATTCGAGCTCTCCACGCGCGGCGCTGGCCTTGTACGGCGGGAAGCGCGACGCCGAGTCGCGCGAGAGCAAACCGCCGTGACCGAGATCGGCGACCTCGCGGTTGCCGACGCGCTCGCCCGTCAGGATCCGCGGGAACACGAGGTCGAACGTCGTCGCCTGAGAGAACATCCCGCAGGTCGGCATGCCGAGGACCGACAGACCGTCCCACCGCGCGACCCATAGCAGGCTGCCAGGATGGGCCGGCGCGCCGTGACGCTCCATCCGCGCTCCGAGGAGCTCCAGCCCGCCGAACACGGGATCGAGAGGATCGAGCGCGCTGGCGCCCGCGACGATGAGCACCTCGGCGCCGCCTCGACGCAGCGCTTCGAGCTCCTCGGCGACGGATCGCGAGCTGGCGCCGGCGTACCGCACCGGCAGCAGACGACTCCCGAACCAGTCGATCTTCTGGCCGAGCGCCGCCTCGAAGCGCGTGCGCTGCTTGGGCTCGAGCTTCTCGCGCGCGACGGCACCGATCGTCAGCGGCCGGAACGCGCGGACGGCGAGGACGCCGCCGGCGGTGCGTGCCGCCTTCTCGACGGTCGCCATGGTCTGCTCGGCGATGACCAGCGGCGTCACCTTGGCCTTGGCCACGGTCTCGCCGGGCTCGACGGGTTGGCCATGGAAGAGCGTGAAGACCGCGATGCCTTCGTGAGCATTGATCTCGGCCAGCGCCGACGCTGCGATCGCGAGCAGGCCGCGCCGGGTCGACGCCAGCGTCCACTGCCCGCCCGTGTAGGCCTTCACCTCGACGCCGTCGCCCACCACGGCACGCGCCAGGCGTGCTCCAGCTTCTTCCTCGTGGAGATCGCCCGGCTCGATGGCCAGCACGTGCAGCTCGTCCCACGGCGCCGCCAGCACGCTCTGCGCGGTCGCCGCGTCGAGCTGGGCGCCCTTGCCCCCCACGACCTTGCCCTCGGCGTCGCGCACGTCGTAACAGAGCACGGTGCCGGTCAGCCCTTCGACGGTGGCATCCGCACGCCGTTGGGCCAGGGCCTTCATCGCGCCTTCACCTTGGCGGAGAGCGGCTGACCGGTTCCGCCCGCTCGCGCGGCCTGGATCTCGGCCAGGATGGCGAGGGCGATCTCCGGCGCGCTGCGAGCGCCGAGATCGAGCCCGATGGGCACGCGCACGCGCTTGAGCTGGGCGTCACCCACGCCTTCGTCGGCGAGGAACTTGAGGATGGTGGCGCCGCGGCGCGCCGAGCCAAGCATGCCGACGTAGCCGATGTCGGTCCCCAGGGCGTGGCGCAGCACCGGGAGGTCGTACTTGTAGTCGTGAGCGACGAGGACGAGCGCGGCCGACGGCGTCAGCGCGTACTCGCGAATCATCTCCGACGGGATGCCGATGCGGAGCTCGTCGACGTCGGCGAAGCGCTCGCGAGTGGCGAAGCGCGGCCGCCCGTCCATGACCACCGTGTGGTAGTCGAGCGTCCGGGCCAGCGTCGTGAGCGGCATCGCGACGTGGCTCGCGCCGACGACGAGGAGCAGCGCGGGCGGCGCGATGACCTCCAGGAACGCTCGCACGCCCTCGAGTACGAGCGTGCGCGAGAGGCCGCCGGCCATCGCGTCCCGCGCTTCGGCGCCGAAGCGCTCGTCGAGGAACGCCTCGCCCAGCGTGCCCTCGCTCGTGCCGTCATCGAGCAGGAGGAGCTTGGCGCCGGTATCGAGTCGTGTGACGATCGCCGCGTGTCCGCCGCGGGCGGCGTGCTCGCGGACCTTCACGTAGAGCTCGGGCGTCAGCGGCTCGACGAAGACCTCGATGGTCCCGCCACACGTCAGCCCGATCTCCCACGCTTCCTCGTCACCGAGGTTCAGCTCGAGCAAGCGCGGGCGATTCTTGTCGAGCACGTCGGCGGTCTCTTCGATGACCTGGGCGTCGACGCAGCCTCCGATCGTCACCGAGCCGAGGACGCCACCGCCCTCGCCGACCAGCATCTTGGCGCCTTCTTTTCGTGGAGTGGTGCCGCGGGTGTTGACGAGCGTGGCGACGGCGACGCGACCGGGAGCGCGACCTAATTGATCAATGTGTTCGAAGATTTCGGGCATGGCACGACAATCATACGCTGCCGAAAAGGAAAACGAAACGGGCGTGCCGACGGCTACGCGGCGCGCTTGATCGGTGCGGGTTCTTCGCGGCGAATCGGCGCGGCGGCGGGACGGGCCGGAGTCTCGGAGACGGCGACCTGCTCGTCACGCGAGCGCGCGCGGTGCGATCCGAACCGGCCGAGACTCAGGAGCGCGATGCCGGTCAGGAAGAGGACGACCGGCTCGCTGGTCGTGAAATTGTAGGGCAGCAGCTCGAACAGGCGGGCCTGGGCCGGTATCGGTGCGTGGACGACGGCCACGAGCAGCAGAATCACGGGTGTCACGATCTTACGCATCCGACCCAAGGCCTCTCCTCTCGCCAGCACTTTGAAGTGGTTGCAAGGCCGGCGCCATGCGCCGGGCGCGGAGAAATCAGGCGAACCCGCTGGAGCCTTCTGCAACCGCTTGCAGAACTCCCGCAGCCTGGCCGTCGGGCTGTGGAGCGGACTGCGAAAGTCGGTGATCGCGTTACAGCGTCAAGCGGGCCGCGAGATCGCGCAGGGAGGCAAGATTGTGCGCAGCGGCAAAATCGTCGACGAGGGGCAGCGCCGCGGCCATGCCCCGGGTGAGCGGCTCGTACGAGGGATTGCCGAGCAAGGGATTCAGCCAGATCACGCGCCCGGCGCGGCGCTTGATGCGCAGGAGCTCGCCGGCCAGGAGGTCGGGCTCGCCCGTGTCCCAGCCGTCGGAGAGCACGATCACGATCGTCCGGCGATCGACCACGCGCGACCACTCGCGGTTGAACTGTGCAAGAGATTCTCCGATCCGCGTGCCTCCCGACCAGTCGCGCACGTCGGTGAGTCGCCGCAGCACCTGCCGGTATGAACGTCCTTTCAGATGGTCGGACACCCTCGTCAGCCGCGTCGAGAATGTAAAGGTCTCCACTCGTTCAAAGACATTCTGGAGCGCGAAGAGGAACTGGAGGAGAAAACGGCTGTAGAGGTCCATCGAGCCCGACACGTCGCACAGGAGCACCAGCCGCACCTTGCGCCGCTTGCGCCGGCGGAACTTCAGGTCGATGAGGTCGCCGCGGCTCAGGTTGGCGCGCAGCGTCCGTCGCAGGTCGACGCGCCCGCGCCGGGCGACCGGCCGCCGGCGACGGCTGAGCCGCCGGGCCAGTCGCCGGGCGATCTGCACGGTGAGCCGATAGACTTCGTCGAGCTGGTCCGGCGTGAACGTCGAGAAGTCACGCCCGGTCAGGGCTTCCTGGTCCGACACGGCGGGAACGCCGAGCGGCTCGTCGCTCTCCGACTCTTCCTCGGTTCCCCACGTCTCGAGCGCGAGTGCTTCGCGCTTCTGGGTGGTCGCGCTCGGCGCCGCATCGTCCTCGCCTTCCCGGGTCGGCTGCACCAGCCCGGGCAGGCCGGCCTCCGCCTCGCTCTGTTGACGCCAGAACGTGTCGAAGCAGCGGTCGAATGCGGGCACTTCCTCGGGCCGGCCGATGAACACCGTGCGCAGCCCGAGCCGCAGCTCGTCGCGATCACCGACGTCGAGCACCTCGAGCGCTCGCACGCCGTCGGTGGTCTGGCTGAGCGTGACGGGAAGGCCTTCCCGTCTGAGGAGCGCGGAAAAGCGGATCATCGCGCTCCCGAGGTCGCGCGACGGCACGGTTACGGCTGGGCGGGGACGAACGGGGTCAGGCCGGAGCGAGCCACTTCGGCCCGGAAACGCTTGATGTCCTCGGCGTCCTTGAGCACGCAGCCGAGCGTCTCGCTGACGAGCGCCTCGTCGAGGTGGTCGGCGTGCAGCGCCGCCAGCGCCTGCGCCCAGTCGAGCGTCTCGGCCACGCCGGGCACCTTGCTGAGCCGCATGCGGCGCAGCGCTTCCATGAAGCGCGTGACCTCGGCGGCCAGACGGCGGTTGATCCCCGGAACCTTGAGGCTGACGATCCGCACTTCCTTCTCGAACGCGGGATAGTCGATCCAGAGGTAGAGGCAGCGGCGGCGGAGCGCGTCCGACAGCTCGCGCGTGCGGTTCGAGGTCAGGATCACGTGCGGCGGATGGGTCGCCTTGATCGTGCCGATCTCGGGGATCGTCACCTGCCACTCCGCGAACACTTCCAGCATGAAGGCCTCGAACTCCTCGTCCGACCGGTCCACCTCGTCGATGAGCAGGACCGGCGACTGGCCTTCCTGGCTGATGGCCTGGAGCAACGGGCGTCGCAGGAGAAAGGGCTCGGAGAAGATCTCGTGCTCCTGCTCGCTGACGGAGCGCCCCGGCGCAGTCTCGGCCAGCTTGATGTGCAGGAGCTGCTTCTGATAGTTCCACTCGTAGAGCGCGGTGGAGGCGTCGAGGCCCTCGTAGCACTGGAGTCGGATCAGGTTCGTGCTGAGGACCCGTGACATCACCTTGGCGACTTCCGTCTTGCCGACGCCGGCGTGGCCCTCGATCAGCAGCGGCTTCCGGAGCGACAGCGCGAGGTGAACGGAAGTGGCGACGGGGGCGTCGGTGACGTACTCGGCCGCCTCCATCATTTTCTGGATCTTCTCGATCTCGGGGCGCACGGACGCCTATTCTACATGAAGCCGCGCGTAATCCTCGGGGGTGTCCACGTCGGCCGGCATCGGCGCGTCGATCGTGACGAGCTCCACCCGCTCGCGGCGTGCCTGCACGATGGACTTCGCCCCGCTGTCGCCGGAGAGCGCGCGCAACTCGGCGAAGACGTCGGCGGAAAAGAGCACCGGCGTCCCCTGCGTGCCGTGATAGACGGGCGCCACGATGGGCTTGCCTGTCCGCCTCCACGCGTCCAGCAGCGCCGGCACGACCGTCGAGGGCACGCGCGGCTGGTCGCCGAGCGCGACGAGCGCCGCGCTCGTCCAGGGCATCAGCGCGGCGACGCCGATGGCGATCGACGAGCCCTGGCCGTCCTGGGGCCGCGGATTGGTCGCGAAGCGCGTGTCGATGCCGGCGAGCGCCTCGCGCACGCCGGTGTCGTCACGACCGGTGACGACGACGAGGTCTTCGACGTGAGGCCGGAGGGCTTCGACGCTGAGACGGACGATCGGTGCGCCGCGCACCGCCAGCAGAAGCTTCTGGCGGCCCATCCGCCGGGCAAAGCCCGCCGCCAGCACGATCCCGGCGATCAGCGCGACGGCTCCCGGCTCTCCTGCGAACGGCTCTCCTGCGAACGCGCGGCGGTGCCGCTCTCGCCGGCGTCGAGATCGCACGGCTGCTGCGCGATCTTGTAGCGCAAGCGCCGGCGGATCATCCAGCGGACGGCCAGCAGATCGACGAAGGCCCGTAGCGCGCGGTTTCTCACGCCGAACTTCGACGCGCCGAACCGCCGGTGACGATGACTCACGGGAATCTCGACGACGCGGAACCCTGCGATCTTCATCAGTGTCGGCACGAACCGGTGCATGCCGGCGTACGGGGGAATGGCGGCCACGCACTCACGGCGCATGGCCCGGAAGCTGCTCGCGCTGTCCGCCACGGGATCGTGGGTCAGCCGCGTCCGCACGCGGTTGGCGAGCGTCGAGGAGATGCGCCGGAGCCACCGATCGCGCCGGATCTGCCGCCATCCCACCACGACGTCGGCGCTGTCCAGACGCGCCAGCAGGAGTGGGATGTCGCGGGGATCGTTCTGCAGGTCGCTGTCCATCGACACCACGACCCGGCCGCGAGCCGCCTGGAATCCGGCATAGAACGCGGCGCTGAGGCCGGCGTTGGCCTCGAAGCGGATGAAGCGGATCCGCGGATCGGTCTTGGCGAGGCCCTCCACGATGTCGGCGCTGCCGTCGGTGGATCCGTCGTCGACGAAGATGACCTCGGCGGACGCGGTGACCCGGGGCAGCACCGCGGCCAGCTCATCCCAGAGGATCGGAATGTTGTCGGCCTCGTTGTAGACGGGCAGCACCACCGAGAGCTCGACGGCGGCGCGCGTCACCGGCGCTCCCCCGGGCTGGCGACGACCACGGCTTTACCGGCGAAGCTCGTCCGGTCCCAGACCGACCACGGCCGGCCCGTCGTGTCGTTGACGACTCGCCACCACCGCTCGTCGGCGACGAGATGAACCGGCCCGCCGTCCTGGAGGGACTCCTCGACCTCCATCGGATGCCGCACGGCCCGGGCGCTGCGGTGGGAGTAGAACTCGACCGGAAGCGCCCCGACTCCGAGCGTCACCAGCCGGGCCTCGGGCGCGAGCTTGGTCGCCAGTCGCTGCGAGAAGCTCTTCACGTCGAAGCTCCGGTTGAAGGCCGGCACGAAGATGCTGGTCTCGTACGCCAGGATCAGCGCCATCGGCGCGCACACGGCCGCGAACGTGAAGAGCGGTCTCCCCATGCGCGCGGTGACGATCGTGATGACCGCCGTCGCCAGCAGCAATCCCACGAGGACGAGCTTCCCGCCGAACGTGGCTGGAATCAACACGGCCTGTTCCAGGCGGACCGGGGGCGGAAGCAGCACGACGAGCGACATCGCGATCGCGAGCACCGCCCACGCCCATCCGTGCTTGCGCAACGAGCTCGGTGCCGGCCGCCGGGCCCACTGGTCCCACAACCAGCCGATCATGATCGCGAGAACGGGATAGGTCGGAAGCAGATATCGCTCCCGCTTGTGCGGCAATATCGTGATGACGACGGCGTAGACGACCACCCAGATGAGGAGAAAGCGGAACCGCCGACGGACGTCCTCGTCCTCGGCGCTCCACCATCCGTGGCGCACGGCGGACGGCAGGAACAGCGTCCAGGGCAGGAACCCGACGCCGATGGGACCGACGACGAAGAACAGCTCGGAGAACCGGTCCCAGGGCTGAAGCCGCGGCGCGAGGTAGTCGCCGAGCAGCACACTCTGCACGTAGCTCTCGTCGCGCTGGAGCGCGAAGGCGAGCGCCCACGGGGCCGAGACGAGCGCAACGATGGCAACACCCATGACTGGACGGAGCCTCCCAAGGCCGCGCCAGCCATGCTCCATGACCAGGAACACGGCGCAGGGCAAGAGCGGCATGAGGCCGGCCGGGCCCTTCGCCGAGTAGCCGAGGCCGAGGCACAGCCAGAAGAGCGCCATCGGCAACCGGCGGCTTGCACCGTCCGCGGCTCCCGCCCAGAACGCGACGAGGCTCACGACGATGAAGAAGGTCACCATCATGTCGGCCAGGGCGAGCCGGGCGTGCCAGTAGTAGCCCCAGGTGGTCGCGAGGATCAGCGCGCCGAGCAGCCCCGTCCCGGCATTGAACATCCGCCGGCCGAGGAGCAACGTGGCCCCGACGCCGGCGATACCGCTCAGGGCGGCGGGCAGGACCGCGGTCAGCTCGGTCACGTCGCGACGGGCCAGCGAGAACGCAGCGATCGACCAGATGAAGAGCGGCGACTTCTCCATGTGGACGTCGTTGCCGATCCGCGGCACGAGCCAGTCGCCCGTCTCGACCATGTTGCGCGCCAGCAGCGCATACCGCGCCTCGTCCCCGCTGTAGAGGATCCGCTGGCCGATGCCGGGCAGGAAAAGCAGCGCCGCCACGGCGAGCGGCGCGAGTACAATGAAACCCCAGCGGTGATCCAGCGTGTGGTCTCGGCTCGGCTCGTTCGTCACGAGGGGTCCTCGGGGCCTCATACTATGCGACTCTTGCTCGCCGTGATGCTCGGAAATCGGCGTGTGCGGGCTTAGCGGCTTCGTCGCGCCCGACCATCGGCGGGCCGATCCGGCCATCGTCCGGCGGATGACGGCGACGCTGCGTCATCGCGGCCCCGACGACGAAGGATATTACGTCGACGGTCAGGTGGCGCTCGGCCACCGGCGCCTGCAGATCATCGATCTCACCACCGGGCATCAGCCGATTGCCAACGAGACGGGCACGGTTCATGCCATCCTCAACGGCGAGATCTACAACTACCGCCGCCTGGCGGAGCAGCTCCGCGCGCGGGGCCATCGGTTCACCACCAGCTCCGACACTGAGGTGATCGTCCACGCCTGGGAAGAGTTCGGCGAGGACTGCCTGGCGGAGTTCGACGGCATGTTCGCGTTCGTGATCTGGGACGCCGAGCGGCAGACGCTGTTCGCGGCTCGTGACCGGATGGGCGAGAAGCCCTTCTACTACGCGGAGCGCAACGGCTGGTTCGTCTTCGGCTCCGAGCTGCGGGCGCTGCTCGCGCACCCCGAGATCCGCCGCGACCTCGACCTGCGCAGCGTGGCCCGCTACCTCGGCAACGGCTACGTGCCCGATCCTCACACGATCCTGGCCGGCGTGCAGAAGCTGCCGCCCGGTCATTTCCTCCACCTCACCGCGGGCAAGGTCCGGGTCGGCCGTTACTGGGATCTCCCCTTCACCGTCGGCGAGCCACGGCCGACGAGCGACGCCGGGTGGTCGCACGCGCTCTGGGACTCGCTGTGCACCTCGGTGAAGAACCGCCTCGTCAGCGACGTGCCCGTCGGCATCTTCCTGAGCGGCGGCCTCGATTCGAGCGCGACGACCGCCGCGGCCGTGACGGTGGCGCCCGGCCAGAAGTTCAAGACCTTCTCCATCGGCTTCGAGGAGACGACCTACAACGAGGAGCCCTACGCTCGCGCGGTGGCCGAGCGGCTCGGGACCGAGCATCGCCAGTTCACGTTCACGGCCGGCGACGCCGCCGCGCTGTTCCCGCGACTGGGCGAGCTGCTCGACGAGCCCCTCGCCGATCCTGCCTTCTTGCCGACCGTCCATCTCGCCAGGCACATCCGGGAATGGGTCACGGTCGCGCTCAGCGGTGATGGCGGCGACGAGCTGCTCTGCGGCTACCCCACGTTCCTTGCCGTGAAGCCGATGCAGTGGGTCAACCGCCTGCCCACCGGCCTCATCAGCGCCGCCGGCCGCGGTGTCGAGGTCTTGCCGGGTTCCACGCGCTACGGCAGCCCGAGCTTCCTCCTCAAGCAGTTCTTCCGAGGCGCCGTCAATCCGTTCGACGTCGCGGCCCAGATCATGATGAACGGGCTCACGCCGGACGAGCAGGCGAGCCTCGTCAGCAGCGCGGTGCGTGCGGCGAACGTCGGGGGCAATCCCTACGATGACGTCGTCAGCACCATGACGTGGGCGCCCACCGACGATCCGATCAGCCGGCTCGTCTACCACCACTGCAAGCTCTATCTCGCGGGGCAGACGCTCGTGAAGATGGACCGGGCGACCATGGCCCACGGCGTGGAGGCCCGGGCGCCGTTCCTCGATCCGGCACTGGTGGCGCTGGCGTGCGCGATGCCGTCGTCGGTGAAAGTCCGAGGCTTCGTCACCAAGGCCGTCCTGAAGCGGGCGCTGAAGGGCCGACTGCCCGACCAGATCCTGACTCGTCGCAAGCAGGGCTTCGGCGTGCCGATCGCTCAGTGGTTTCGCGGTCCGCTGCGGCCGCTGCTCGAGGCGACGCTCGCCCCGGCGCGGCTACGCCGCGTCGGCCTGCTCGATCCCGACGGCGTGTCGCGGCTGGTGACCGAGCACGTCACCGCACGTCAGAATCACGGCAAGGCGCTGTGGAGCCTGCTCACGCTCGAGCTGTGGCGTGAGGCGTACCTGCCCGACGCTCGCTGGGCCTGAAGGCTCCTGGGCGGAAGGAGTCATCGCACGCATATCGTCGACTCGCAGGTGCACCTCTGGGCGGCTGACACGCCAAACCGTCCGTGGCCGCCGGGCCGCGCGGCCCAGGCCCAGAAACCCTATCCCGTCACCAAGGAGGCGCTGCTCCTCCAGATGGATCTGGCCGGCGTCAGCCGGATCGTGATCGTGCCTCCCTCGTGGGAGGGCGACCGCAACGAGCTCGCGCTGGAAGCGGCGCGGCTCTATCCCGACCGCTTCGCGGTCGTGGGCCGGATCGCCCTCGAGAAGCCGGAGAGCCGCGCGCTCGTGCCGGACTGGAAGAAGCAGCCGGGCATGCTCGGCATGCGCTTCACCTTCCACACCGATCTGCAACGCCCGTGGCTCACGGACGGCACGGCGGACTGGCTGTGGCCGGCGGCCGAGCACGCGGGGATCCCGCTCATGGTGCTGGTGCCGGGATCGCTCGACGCACTGGCGAAGATCGCCGAGCGCCATCCCGGGCTCCGTCTCACGATCGACCACGTCGGGCTGCGCCGGTTCACCCGAGGGCCGGACGTGTTCGAGGATCTGCCGAAGGTGTGCGCGCTCGCCAAATATCCGAACGTCGCGGTGAAGGCTTCGGGCGTCCCATCGCTGTCCAACCAGAGCTATCCCTATCGCGACGTGCAGCCATTCATGAAGACGCTGTTCGACGCCTTCGGCCCGAAGCGGATGTTCTGGGGCACCGATCTCACGCGCATGCCCTGCACCTACTACGAGTGCATCCACCTCTTCACCGACCACCTCCCCTGGCTCACAGGCGAGGATCTCGACTGGGTCATGGGCCGCGGCGTCTGCGAATGGCTCGGCTGGCCCCTGCCGGCATCCGCGTAGGCTCGCCGGGTCGGATCCTCGGCCTCGTGGTGTTGATGACGCCGCTCTCGGGCGCCGGCATCGACATCTACGTTCCGTCGTTGCCGTCGATGACCGAGTATTTCCACACCACGCCGGCCCTCATTCAGCTCACGATCACGATGTATCTCCTCGGCTACGGATCGGCACAGCTCGCGATGGGGGCGGCGTCCGAGATCCTCGGGCGACGGCCGGTCGTCGTGGCCGGGAGTCTGATCTACACGGCGACGGCGCTCGGGGTCGCACTGTCGCCGACCGTGTCGGTCCTGCTCGCCTTCCGGTTTCTGCAGGGCGTCGCTCTCTCGGCGACCGGAACCCTGAACCGGTCGATCCTCACGGACACGTTCAGCGGCGCCGAGCTCGCGAAGGCATCGAACGCCATGACCCTCGCCTGGGCGCTCGGACCGATCGTGGCGCCGGTGCTGGGCGCCTGGCTCCACGAGCGCTTCGGCTGGCAGTCCTGCTTCTGGTTCCTGACTGTATACGGCCTCGTCCTCTTCGTCCTGCTGCTCACGTCCTTGCCCGAGACCATCGCCCACCGCCGGCCGCTGGACGTCGCCGCGCTCACCCGTGAGCTCAGGTCGTTCCTGAAGGACCACGTGTTCGTCGCGGCCGCGCTCGTGCTCGCCCTGATGTACTCGTACATCGCGGTGTTCAGCATGGTGGCGCCCTTCCTCGTACAGCGCGTGCTGCACTACTCGGCGGGCGACTACGGCTGGATCGGCCTGGGGATGGGGGTCGCCTGGTTTGCCGGCAACAGCGTCAACCGCGCACTCCTCGGCAACAGCCGCCGACACCAGCTCACCGTCCTCAGCGCCTTCCTGCTGGCGATCCTGGCCCCGCTGTCGATGCTCGTCCTGTCACTCGTCGTGCCGCTCAGCCTGACGCTCATCGTGATTCCGACGGCACTGCTGTTCTTCTCCGGCGGCCTGCTCTTCCCGAACCTGTTCACCGTCGCCATGTCCCGCAGCGGCTCGTCGGCGGGCATCGCCAGCGCCGTGCTCGGCACGCTCTTCATCCTGGGGACCTCGCTCGTCTCCGCCGTGGTCAGCCGCTTCTCACCTCACAGCGTGCAGCCGCTCGCGGCGATGCTCCTCGGCCTGTCCGTGCTCGCCGCCGTGCTCTACGCTTCGCGCGTCCGCCGCGCTTTCATCGCCCTCGAGGGGGCGGCCCACGCCCGATGACACCGCGCAAAACCATTGGGTTCGCCTCGCCGAATCGTCAGCTGTCACTTGCGACCTGGGTGTCGCAATCCAGAGGCGGGCTGTCGCAACTCTGCTGCCACTGCGCCGCCATTCGAGCGGGCGATTAGATCCATTTCGGCGCTTCCCCCGCTCACGCTCACGTAAACCCCGCGACAATGGCAGCGTGACCACGACCAACAGGGCAGCGGTCGCTCGGCGCGGCCAGCTGCTCCAATACCTGACCATCCTCTGGAACTCCGCGGAATGCCTTGTGGCCCTCGTCGCAGGGTTCCTCGCGGGCAGTATCGCCCTTGTCGGCTTCGGCTTCGATTCGGCCATCGAAGTGACGAGCAGCCTTGCAGCGCTCTGGCGGCTCAGGTCGGACGCCGACGAGGAAGGGCGGGAGCTGGCCGAGAAGCGCACACTTCGCATCATCGGGACCTGCTTCATGCTCTTGGCCATCTACGTTCTCTATGACGCCACCCGTACGCTCCTGACACGCGAGCCGCCTTCGGTGTCCGTCCCGGGCATCGTCATCACCGCATTGTCACTGATCGTCATGCCCGCGCTCGTGCGCACCAAACGCCGCGTGGCTTCCGCGCTCAACAGCGGGGCGCTGGAGGCCGAGGCGCACCAGACGCGCGTGTGCGCGTATCTCTCGGGGATCGTCCTGGGCGGGCTGGCCCTCAACGCAGCGTTCGGCTGGTGGTGGGCTGATCCCGTGGCCGGTCTCGCGATGACCCCTCTGATCGCCTGGGAAGGGTGGCAGGCGCTCACAGGGCGTACGTGCTGCGACGATTGAATAGCGATGAACCGGTGACTCGTGCCGACGCTGCCGGAAGTCGCCGAGACCGTGGTTGTGCCGCAGCAATGAGTGGGACGCGGATAGGCTGCTCGGCCTTCTACACCTTTGAGAGTTGACCGGTCTGGATCAGGTCGACCAGGACATTCCACTCGTCCTTCTTCAAAACGGCCAAGTTGCCCGCTTCGCCGATCCGCACTTCATCACCGACGACCTCGACTTCGGGGCAGTGGGTACACATGGGGCACAGGGACATCTTCATGGCTTCTTCCTCCTGTTCAATCCGTTGATGTGTTCGATGTGAGGGCAGACGAGCGCCTTGCTCGTCCGCTGCGACGGCCAACGCCACAACAGCACCCGCAGACCGTGACGAACCTCTTGCAGATCGGCGAGCGTCTTCTCAAGTTCAATCGCCTTGCGGTTCACCAGTTCGCGGACGTGAGGGCACGGAGCACGACCTGACCGCTTGATCGAGATGATGTCCTTGATCTCGTCCAGCGTGAAGTCGAGGCGCTGCGCCTGGCGAACGAACGCCACCACATCCAAGGCGGCGTTGTCATAGAGCCGATAGCCTGACGACGTGCGGCGGGGCTTCGGAATGATGCCTGCCGCCTCGTACACACGGAGCGCTTTCCGACTGGTGCCGCTTCTGGTGGCGACCTCGCCGATGAACAGGCCGTCTCGTGCCATACCTGGAGGGTAAACCTTGCCCCGTGGGGCAAGGTCAAGTCCCGCGTGCGCTACCGGACGTTTGTGCGGCAGCACGACCGTATCTCGAGTTCCGGAAGCATCGGTATCAGCTATCGAAATAGTCGGGTCGCAAAACGCGTCCCCTTCGGTGCGGTCGCCCCGTGTTGCATCGTGTTCATGGCGCGCTACGCTGACGACAAGGAGGGAAGTTTATGCAGCGACACGTACTGCTCCCACTGATCGTTCCGGTCGCTCTCGGGGCCGCGGTCGTGATGCCAGTTCTGGCTGTCGGCCAGGGGTCAAGGCCAGCCTCTGATCCCGCGCAAATGTGCGTCGGGATGATGCAGGGCCACGGCATGACCCCGGACGGCCAAAAAGCCATGCGCGACTTCATGCAGTCGCCGAAGGCGCCGCAGGCGATGAACAACATGATGGAAATGGCCCGCCGGATGGGAAACGGCGATGTCATGCTCGGGATGACGAAGATGATGGAGATGATGAGCCGGATGGACGGCATGGGCGGCGGCATGATGGGAGGCCCGAAGGAGCGCTGACATGACCCACGCGATCCTCCAGGCGCTCGGATTCGCGTTCGCGATGTTCTGGGAGATTCTGTGGGCGCTCATCCTCGGCTTCGCTCTCTCCGCCGTCGTCCAGGCTGTCGTGTCGAAGCGCGAAATGGCCCGGCTGCTGCCCGACGATTCGCCGAAGTCCCTCGCCATCGCGACCCTCGTCGGCGCCGCTTCGTCGTCGTGTTCGTATGCGGCAGTCGCCCTGGCGCGGTCGATTTTCCGCAAAGGGGCGAACTTCACGGCGGCCATCGCCTTCGAGTTCGCGTCGACGAACCTCGTGATCGAGCTGGGGATCATCATGATCCTCCTGCTCGGCTGGCAATTCGCCGCCGCCGAATTCGTGGGCGGGCTGCTGATGATCGCGATCCTCGCGGCGCTTTTCAAAGTCTTCCTGCGTCGGGAGCTCGTTGAAGAAGCGCGGCAACAGGCCGAGCGTGGCCTCGTGGGCTCCATGGAAGGCCACGCCGAGATGGACATGGCGGTCGCCGAGGGCACGTTGCGCCAGCGGATCACGTCGCCCCGGGGCTTCACGGTGATCAGTCACTACTTCGTCATGGACTGGGCCGCCATCTGGCGGGACATCGCCGGCGGCCTCTTGATCGCCGGCGCGTTGATGGCATGGGTACCGACATCCTTCTGGCAGAGCTTCTTCCTCGTGAATCACCCCGTCGCGGCGTACTTCTGGGGGCCGATCGTCGGCCCGATCGTCGCCATGCTGTCGTTCGTATGCTCGATCGGGAACGTCCCGCTGGCGGCCGTTCTCTGGAACGGGGGCATCAGCTTCGGCGGCGTCATCTCGTTCATCTTCGCCGATCTCATCGTGCTGCCGATTCTCAACATCTACCGCAAGTACTACGGGGTCCGGATGATGTTGTTCCTGCTCGCCACGTCGTACGCGGCGATGGTCGCTGCGGGACTCATCGTCGAGTTGGCCTTCATGGGCGTTGGCCTCGTGCCGCGCGAGCGGGCGGCCGAGATCGTCGAGCCGCACGTCACGCTGAACTACACCACGGTGCTGAACATCGTGTTCCTCGCGCTCGCTGCCATCCTGCTCGTCCGGTTCTTCCGCACGAACGGCCTCGCCATGCTGCGCATGATGAACCGGCCCCCAGCGGGGGGCGAGCACGCAGGACACGGCGAGCATGGCCACGGTGTGCACGCGAACGAGGGATCCTCGATGGCGGCGGACCCCGTCTGTGGGATGCAGGTCAAGACGGATCGCGCCACGGCAACCGCCGAATTCGGCGGTAAGACGTACTATTTCTGTTCGACCGCGTGCCGGGACCGATTCCAGAAGAATCCCGAGCGCTACACGCGGCAGACCGCGTAGGACCGCTGGCTGGGCAGCCGGTGCCGTTATCCGCCGGATCGACTGCGCGCGGCTTCGGCCCGCAGGAAGAAGCTCCCCTCGGTCACGACCTTGTCACCCGGCTTGAGACCATCGAGTACCTGCACGAAGTCTCCCGACGGAGTCCCAAGCTTCACCGAGCGCTCGACGAACTTGGCGTCCTCACCGTCCGCCGGCACGTAGATGACGGCGCGGTCGCCGATTGTCTGCACGGCAGTCCGCGGGATGAGCGCGACACGCTCGCCCGAAGCGCCACGGAAGCTGACCGTGACGAACATGCCGAGGCGTAGATCACCGTCACGATTCGACACTTCGATACGCACCTTCGCCGTGCGGCTGGCGGGATCGACCCTGGGGTCTATGTAGGCGACCCGGCCCCTCACCGAGCGCTCCGGAGCCGAGGGCACCGTGACCGTGGCCTCGGAACCGACGCGGACGGCAGAAAAGTCCTTCTCGTAGAGATCCCCGATCACCCAGACGGTGCTCAGGTCCGTGACGACGAACAATTCCTGGCCGGCGCTGACGACCTGCCCGGGGTTGACGCTGCGGCTGACGACCAGCCCGTCAGCCGGCGACGGCACCGCCAGCTCCGAGACGACCTGCGAGGCGTTCGTCAGGCTCTGCACGCGTTCAGACGTCAGGCCGAGGAGCAGGAGCCGCTGTTGCGCGGCCGCCAGCTCGGTCTCATGGCTCGTGTGAAGGGCGGTCACCTCCTCCAGCTCCTGGCGGCTCGCGGCGCCGACGCCGTAGAGGCTCTCCGTGCGCTCCAGCTTCCGATGGTCGGCGTCGAGCATCGCTCGCATGGACAAGTACTTCATCTGGGCGTCGGAGAGGTCTGAGCTGAAGATGACGGCGAGCATCTGACCGTGGTTGACGGACGCGCCGAGCTCTACCGAAACCTGTCTGACGATGCCGCCGACGAGCGCGCTGATCTTGGTGTCGCGGTAAGCGTTCGACGTCACGGTACCCGGGACACTGATGCCGGATGCGGAGGTCCCGCTCGTGGCGCGAGCGACCTTGATGCCGGCCCGCTCGACTGCTTCCGGCGTCAGGGAGACTTCGACTGGATCGTCGGGCGAGGTGCCAGCCGACAAAGCAGCGGGCGCCGGGGCCTGGCTGGCCGACGGCGCGGGCTTCGCCAGCCTCTCCACACCACTGCGGCGCTGGCTCCACATGACTCCGGCTACGGCTCCCACGGCAAGGAGCATGAGAGCGCACAGCGTCAGGCTCACCCAACGCCAACCGCGGGACCGGTGCCGTCGTGCGAGAGGGTGGTCGATCAGGTCGTCCTCCACGTCGTTCACCTCTCCGGCCCGGTTGTCCCACCGGTGGCACGAGCGATCTCCACGGCGGCGTCATAGACCTGCTTGAGGATGTCGGTATACCCGTTTTCAACCTCGATGTAGCGTCGCTGCTCGGCGATCACGTCGAGCAGGGAGCCGCGGCCGAGTCCGTAGGCCTGCCGCACGACGTCGAGATTGCGGGTCGCGACGTTTCGCACGCCGCGCTCGTAGATGTCCAGCGACCGCCGAGCTGCCGCGTGCTGCGCGAACGCCGCCGAGATCTCGTGGCGGACCGTGAGCTCGGCGAATTCGAGCCGTCGCTCGGCTGCCCGTGCCTCGGCTTCTGCCGCGGCGATGTTGCCGTCGTTCCGATTGCGGACCGGCAGCATGATGCTCACGCCGGCCCCGAAGTAGTGGAAGACGTCCTGAATCGGCCGGGTCGCTCCACTGCTCGTCAGACCGTTCAGGTCGAACCCAAAGTTTTGGCGCTGGTAGCCGACGTTCACGCTCGCGTCCCACCGCCCTTCTGCCTGTTCCTTGCGGATCTTCGCTGCGCCCATGGCGACATCGTTTCGGGCGACGGCGAGATCCGGGCGCGTCGCCAGGGCGTGTTGAGCTGCCTCGGCAGCCTCGGGCACCGCCGCGGTCAGCGTTAGTTCACCCCGAATAGAAAGTGGTACCTCGGGCGCAATGCCGGCCAGCGCCTTGAGCTGGAGGGCGGTGATCTCCACACGGCTTGCCAGCATCGGGCGGCTGGCCTCGAGTCGATTGACCTCGACCAGCATCAAGTTTTCTTCAAGGGTCGGTGCCGCGCCCTGACGAACCCGCTCCCGCACGAGGCGAAACGCCTCATGGTTGATCCGGAGCAGATCGTCTATCACCGTCAAGTTGCGTCGCGCCGCCATCAAGTCGCCGGCCTTCATCCGTATGTCGGCGGCCAAGCGCCGTTCCCGATCCCGAACCTGGGCGCGCTTCATCTCGAGCTCACGTTCGGCGAGGCCGACCCGCCCCTCCTTGCGGCCGTTGAGATCGAGCGGCACCGAGAGTCCAATCATGAGGTTGTTGTCGGGACTGAGCGCCTTTTGACCACCGAGCTCGAGCATCGGGTTGGGCCGAAGACCCGCTTGCCGCAATCGACCGATCGCGGCATCGATTTCGGCGCGGGCGGCGCGCAGCTCGGGACTATCGGCGATCGCCCGCGCGACCAGCTCCTCGACCGTCACGTCGGCCGGCGCCTGGGCTTGCGCCCATCCCACGGCCAACACACCGACAGCGAGCAGCCAGGTTGCGATGACAGCCGTGCGAATGCACGCCATGGCCGTCAGCGAACCGGGACGTTGAATCTGGTCGACCCTTTGCCCGCCGGCCCGTCCCAGGTCACGGTGACCTGCCGGGAGCCGGAGTCCGGGAACTGAATCTTGCCCACGTAGCGCCCCGGCACCTTGTCGTGCTCGAGTGTGGCGCCGGCCAGCATCGGTGCCATGCCGGGCATGGTCATGCTCGCGCTCAGCGTTACCTTGCCGGCGTCGAGCAGCTGCTTATCCTTCGCAGACGTGAACTCGACCACAAACGTGTTTGGCCCCTGCTTCCACTGCCCTGTCCCATTCTTCAGCATGATCACGATGTCTTTCGTCTTCTGGGTCGCGATTGTCTTGTCTTCGGCCCCAGCACCGGCAGCAACCCCTACCGCCAAAACCAGCCCCGTCAGAAGTCCCGTTAGACGCTTCATCAATCGTTCTCCTTTCGTTGATGATTGGATTAGTCGATCGATCCCGTGGCCGGCGCCGTCTCACCGTCGCGCCGTGCCATCCGCGCGGCGCCTTCGACTCCACGCAGGTCTCGCTCCCTCAGCCAGTGAAAGATCACCGGCGTGACGATGAGGACGAGGCCGAGCGAGCTGACCATTCCACCGAGCACGGGCGTGGCAAGCGGTTTCATGACCTCGGCGCCGGTCGAATGGCTCCACATGATCGGGAGCAGGCTCGCGACCACGGTGGACACCGTCATGACCTTTGGACGGAGCCGGAGGAGCGCGCCTTCTTTCACCGCGTCCAATAGCGCTGCGCGCGTCAGACGTCCGCCCAGCTCCTCGCGCTTCCGGGTCACCGCTTCCTCCAGGTAGATGACCATCACGACCGCGGTCTGCACGGCCGTCCCGAAGAGCGCGATGAACCCCACCCAGACGGCGACCGAGAAGTTGTAGCCGAGGGCGTAGAGCAGATAGATCCCCCCGGCCAGGCCGAACGGCACGGCGAGCAGGACCTGAGCGGCATCGAGGAAGGAACGATACGTCAGGTAGAGCAAGACAAAGATCACGACGAGCACGATCGGGACGACGATCTGCAGCCGCTCTCGCGCCCGGCGCCCATTCTCGTACTGGCCGCTCCACTCGACGTAGGAGCCCTGAGGCAAGGGCACGCGCTCGGCGACGATGCGGCGAGCTTCCTCGACGAAGCTGCCGACGTCCCGCCCGCGTACATTGAGGAGGACCGTGACCACCAGCAGGCCGTTTTCGCTCGAGATCATCGAAGGTCCCGAGACACTCCGGATCTCCGCGAGCTGGCCGAGGGGGATTTGCGTCCCGTTCGGCGCGGTCACGAGCACGCCGGCCAGTGCCGCCGGGTCGGCGCGGTACTCGGGCGCATAGCGCACCCGCACGGGGAAGCGCTGGCGCCCCTCGATCGTCAGCGTCAGGTTCGTCTCTCCGACGGCCGTCTCGATGACATCCTGGACGGCGCCCACGGTGATGCCATAGCGCGCCGCCGGCTCTCGCTTGACGCGAACGTCGAGATAGGGAGCCCCGGTGACTTGCTCCGGATACACGTCCGCGGCGCCGGGAATTGATCGCAGGACATCGGCCACGGCCCGGGCTCGCTCCTGGAGGACATTCAGGTCGTTCCCGAAGACCTTCACGCCGACCTCGGAGCGGATGCCGGTCGTGAGCATATTGATCCGGTTGATGATCGGCTGCGTCCAGATGTTCGACACGCCAGGAAGCGTGGTGGCGGCGTCGAGTTCACCGATCAGCTTCTCGCGCGTCATGCCCGGCCGCCACTCGCGCGGCGGCTTCAGGTTCACCACGGTCTCGGTCATGTTGACGGGCGCCGGATCCGTCGAGGTGTCGGCCCGGGCGATCTTGGCGACGACCGATGCGACCTCAGGGAACTTCCCGATGGCCTCGTTCTGCTTGCGCGCAATCTCGATGGCCTGTCCCAGGCCGATCGCGGGGTCGGTCACCGGCATGAACATCAGATCCCCTTCGTTGAGCGGGGGCATGAACTCCGTGCCGATGCGGGGCAGCAACGCCACGGCTCCAACCACGACGAGGAGAGCGACGCTGAGCGTGGCCAGGCGGTGCCGCAACGCGAGGTCGAGCACCGGCCGGTAGACCCACACCAGCGGCCGCATCACCGGGTTCTGGTCCTCGCTTCGGACCTTGCCGCCGATCAGCAGACTGCAGAGCACCGGAACGAGCGTCACCGACAGCAGGGCCGCACCGATCATGGCGAACGTCTTGGTGAAAGCCAGGGGATGGAAGAGCTTGCCCTCCTGACCGGTGAGCGCGAACACGGGCAGGAATGCCAGGATGATGATCGCGAGCGAGAAGAAGATCGGCCGACCGACCAGGCGGGTCGCGTCCAGCACGGTTTCGGCTACACGCCGGCGGTTGCGCGTGTTCACACCGCGTTGCTCGATAAAGCGGAAAGCGTTCTCGGTAACGACGATGGCGGCATCGACCAGGACTCCGATCGCGATGGCGATGCCGGCCAGCGACATGATGTTGGAAGTGATCCCGAGGTACCGCATGAACAGAAACGCTGTGAAGACGGCGAGCGGCAACGGGATGGTCACGATCAGGACGGATCGGAGGTGCAGCAGGAACACGATGTTGACGATCGTGACGACGATGGTTTCTTCGATCAGCGCCCGTTTGAGCGTGTCCACCGCTCGCTCGATCAACGTCGAGCGATCGTAGAACGACACGATCCGGACTCCGGGCGGCAGGCCCGCCTGGAGGGCACGGATTTTTTCCTTCACACGGCCGATCACGTCCACCGTGCTGACGCCGTACCGGGCCACCACGACCCCCCCGACTGCCTCGTGGGTGCCCTTCACCAGTGCCGCCGCCCGGAAGGCGTCGCCGATCTTGACCTGGGCCACCTGCTTGACGAAGATGGGCACCCCGTTGTCAGCGCCGACCACGATGTCCTCGACGTCACGGACGCTCTCGATGAGGCCGAGACCGCGGACCACGGACCAGGTTCCGCTGGCCTCCACGACGTTGCCCCCGACGTTCCGGTTGCTCCGCATGACGCCATCGACGACGGCGGACAGTGGAATCTTGTAGGCGCGGAGGCGATTCGGATCGACGTCGATCTGGTATTGCCGCACGGTGCCGCCGATGCTGGCGACCTCCGCGACGCCAGGCACCGAGTTGAGCTGATAGCGGATGAACCAGTCCTGGATGGATCGAAGATCGCGCAGCGAGTGGCCCTGGCCCTCGACGGTGTACCAGTAGACGTGGCCCACGCCAGTGGCGTCGGGGCCCAGCGTCGGCACGACCCCGGCCGGTAGCGACTTCGTGAGCAGGTTCAACCGCTCGAGGACCCGGGAGCGTGCGAAGTAGAGGTCGACCGAATCCTCGAAGATGACGTTGATCATCGAGAATCCGAACGCCGAGGATGACCGGACGACTCGCACCCCGGGAAGTCCCTGAAGGCTCACGGTGAGCGGATACGTGATCTGGTCTTCGACCTCCTGGGGAGACCGCCCCGTCCAGTCGGTGAAGACGATGACCTGGTTGTCGCTGAGATCCGGGATCGCGTCGATCGGCGTCGTCAGCAGCGCCCAATATCCCCACGCGCCGACGAGCAGGAAGAACACAACCACCAAGAAGCGGTTGCGCAGCGAGACGTCAATCAACCAGTTGATCACGCACGAGCCCCTCTCCAGGCGGAGAACGGACTCCGCCACGGATGACTTCAGCGTTGAGCGGACAGACTACGAGCTAGGCGGAGAGAGGCGAGGTTCGGGGAGGAAGCTCGGGGACGCGGATCGCTATGTTTACGATGAACTCAGTCGGAGACTCAGGCAACACGACGACGAGCGGAAGGATCGGCTGTTCAGGTGAGGCCTGGAATGCGTAGGCTCCGGCGCCGCAGGGCGCTTCGCACATGCCGCCCATCACGGCGCAACCGCCGAACGCCATCGCTATGGGACCGGCAAGTACCCACAATACGGCGATCAGTAAACCTAGCCAGCGACAGTTACGCATGGACTGACTCATCATAGCATCGAGTCCCTACCGGTCGACGGGGCTCGGGAGACCACATCGACGACATGGACTACCGTGAGGGAACTGCTCCACACGCTTCCGAGCAGGTGGCGCCAGGTTAGCGACTCGGGCGGCGCGAAGAACAATTCGGCCGGGGTACGGAACTCCTCCCCGCGCCCCGGCCGAACCCTTATTTTCCGCCCGCGCGCTTGACAGCCTCCGTGATCGCGCGCTTGGCGAACACGCGGCAGAGGTGCGACTTGTACTCGACCGACCCCTGGAGGTCGGCCTGCACGTCCACGCCCTCGGCAGCCTTCTGCGCGGCGGCTTCGATCGTGGCCGCGTCGAGCTTCTTGCCGACCAGCCCGGCCTCGACGCCCTTGGCCCGTATCGCCTTCGTGCCGGCGCCCGTGATTCCCACGCCGGCCTTCGTGCACTTGCCTTCCTTGTCGAGCGTCACCATGGCGGCGGCGCCGACCACCGCGAAGCGCGAGGCGGGGTGCGGGAACTTCAAGTAGGCGCCGCCGCTGCCCGCCGGCCACGCGGGGACGCGCATCTCGACGAGGATCTCGTCCTCGCCGACGGCGGTGGACATCAGGCCCTTGAACCAGTCGTCCACCTTCACGGTCCTTCGGCCCTTCGGCCCCTCGCAGACGAACTCGACGCCGAGCGCGATGACGGTCGCCGGTTGATCGGCGGCGGGATCGGCGTGAGCGAGCGAGCCTCCGATCGTTCCGAGGTTCCGGACCGCCGGATCACCGATCATGGCGGCCGTCTCGGCGAGGATCGGGCACTTCGACTTGAGCAGCGACGACGATTCCATCTGCCAGTGCGTCGTCATGCCACCGATGACGATGGCGCCGCCGTCCTCCTTGATGCCACTGAGCCCGGGCACCTTGCGGAGGTCGATCACGTGCTTCGGCTGGGCCAGCCGCAGCTTCATCATGGGGATCAGGCTGTGACCGCCGGCCAGGAGCTTGGCGTCGTCGCCGAGGCGACCCATCAGCCCGAGGGCGTCTCTCACGCTGGTCGGAGCGTGGTACTCGAACGCGGCAGGGTACATGGTCGTCTCCTATCGCCTGGCCTTGGCGGCCTGGATGGTCTTCCACACGCGCTCGCTCGTCAGCGGCATGACCTCGATGTGGTCGACGCCGAACGATGACAGCGCATCCACGACGGCATTGACGACGGCCGGGGTGGCCGCGATCGTGCCCGTCTCGCCGGCGCCCTTGACGCCGAGGGGATTCACGGGTGTGGGAGTGACGGTGCGATCGGTCTCGTACATCGGGAGCATGTCGGCCTTGGGGATGGCGTAGTCCATCATGCTGCCGGTCATGAGCTGACCGGACTCGCTGTCGTAGACGGCGCCCTCCCACAGGGCCTGGGCCACACCCTGGGCGATGCCCCCGTGCACCATGCCGTCGACGATCATCGGGTTGATCACGTTGCCGACGTCGTCGATCGCCACGTAGCGGAGGATCCTGACCTTCCCGGTCTCGGGCTCGACCTCGACGACGCAGGCGTGAGCCCCGAACGGGAAGCAGAAGTTGGATGGATCGTAGAAGCTCGTCTCCTCGAGCCCGGGCTCGAGGCCCTCCGGGTAGTTGTGCGGGATGTAGGCGGTCAGCGAGACCGTACCGAACGGGATCGCCTTGCTCGGCACGCCGATCACCTGGAACTGTCCGTTCACGTACTCGATGTCCTTTGGCGAGGCCTCGAGCAGATGCGCGGCGATCCGCTTGCCCTTCTCCTTGATCTTGTCGAGCGACATGCGGATGGCGGTGCCGCCGACTGACGCCGAGCGACTGCCGTACGTCCCCATGCCGAAGGGAATGGAGGCGGTGTCACCGTGCACGATCTCCACCTGCTCCATGGGGATCCCGAGGTCGTCGGCGACGAGCTGGGAAAACGTCGTCTCGTGCCCCTGCCCGTGCGAGTGCGAGCCCGTGTAGACCGTGACCATGCCCGTGGGGTGGACCCGCACCTTGCCTGACTCGTAGAGCCCGGCTCCTGCCCCCAGCGCGCCCACGACCTTCGACGGAGCGATCGAGCACGCCTCGATGTAGGTCGAGAACCCGACCCCGAGGAGACGGCCCTGCGTGCGGGCTGCCGCCTGCTCGGTGCGGAACTTCTTGTAGTCGAAGATCTGCAGCAGCTTGTCGAGGGCCGCGCCATAGTTGCCGCTGTCGTACGTGACGGCGACGAGCGTCTGGAACGCGCCGGCGAACTTCGGGATGAAGTTCTTCTTGCGGATCTCCGTCACGTCCATCTGCAGCGCGCGGGCGCCCGCTTCCACCATTCGCTCCAGGACGTAACACGCTTCCGGGCGGCCGGCGCCGCGATAGGCATCGACCGCGGTGGTGTTGGTGAAGACGCCCGTCACCTCGACATGGATGGCGCCGATCGTGTAGACGCCGTTGAGCAGCGTGCCGTAGAGAAACGTCGGAACGGCCGGGGCGAACGTCGAGAGATAGGCGCCGAGGTTGGCGACGGTCTTCACGCGCAGGCCGAGGATCTTGCCGTCCCTCGACAGCGCCAGCTCGGCGTCGGTCACGTGATCGCGCCCGTGGGCGTCGGTCTGATACGCCTCGCGGCGACTCGCAGTCCAGCGAACTGGGCGCTGCAGCTTGCGCGACGCCCAGGAGCACACGACCTCCTCGTTGTAGAGGAAGATCTTAGAGCCGAAGCCGCCGCCCACGTCGGGCGCGATCACGCGCACCTTGTGCTCGGGAATGCCGAGCACGAAGGCGCACATGAGGAGCCGGTGGACGTGCGGGTTCTGCGAGGTCACCCAGAGCGTCAGCTCGCCGAGCGCCGGCGAGAAGGAGGCCACGCAGGCGCGCGGCTCCATGGCGTTGGCGACGAGGCGCTGGTTGATGATGCGCTTCTTCACCGTGACCGCGGCGCTCTTGAAGGCCGCGTCGGTGGCGGCGCCGTCGCCGAGGGCCCACTTGAACGCGACGTTCCCGGGCGCATCGCCATGGATCTTCGGAGCGCCCGCGGTGGACGCGCTTTCGGTCGCGGTCACCGACGGCAACGGCTCCCAGTCGACCCGCACCTTCTCAGCGCCATCCGTCGCCGCATCCTGGCTATCGGCAATCACCACGGCCACGGGGTCGCCCACGTGCCGGGCCACGTCCGACGTCAGCGGCATGTGGGGGACGATGGCCAGGTCCTGGATCACGCCCGGGACGTTCTTCGCCTTGCGGAGGTCCCAGCCGCACGGCAGCGAGTTGACGCCCGTCATGTCCTTGCCGGTGAACACGGCGACGACCCCGGGATGAGCCTTGGCGCCCGCGACGTCGATGGACCGGATGCGCGCGTGAGCGTGGGGGCTGCGCACGAACGCGGCGTACGTCATGCCGGGCAGCTTCACGTCATCGACGTAGTTGCCGCGGCCCGTGATGAAGCGGGGATCCTCGCGCCGCTTCATCGCCTTGCCGAACAGCCGCTCTGCGGTGGCGGGAGCCATGGCGTTCCTCTACTTCCTGGCCGGCATGTGCTCAGCGGCCCACTGGATCGCCTTGACGATGTTGTGATAACCCGTGCACCGGCAGAGGTTGCCCTCGAGCTGGTGCCGGATCTGCTCCTCACTCGGGCTCGGATAGCGCTCGAGCATCTGGTACGCCGTCATGATCATGCCCGGCGTGCAGAAGCCGCACTGGAGCCCGTGCTTCTCCCAGAACCCCTGCTGGATGGGGTGGAGCTCGCCGTTCTTGGCGAGGCCCTCGATGGTGGTGATGGTGGCGCCGTCGGCCTGCACGGCGAAGAGGTTGCACGACTTCACCGCCAGCCCGTTCATCAGGATGACGCAGGCGCCGCACTGGCTCGTGTCGCAGCCGACGTGAGTGCCCGTCAGACCGACCACCTCACGGATGTAGTGGACGAGGAGGAGTCGTGGCTCGACTTCGTGGCTGTACGTCTGACCGTTGATGGTGAACTTGACTGGCAGTTTCACGGCGCGTCCTCCGGGATTAGACGGTTTGAGTCGGACGGCGTCTTGGCGCGACAGAGGGTAAGCCGCGCCCCTGCCCCTGTCAACGGGGCGCGGACCGGACGGTCAGGTACTCCGACCAGGTGTTGATGTCACGAGGATGTGGCCGGTCGACCGGCACCGAGCTGACCCAATCCCGATGCTGCTCGACGATCTTCCACGCCGCCTTGTCGCCGCGGAGCGCCACGAGCGTGTCGAAGAGCTCTCGGGCGAACACGAGCGGGTGTCCCTCTCGTCCGCGATACGACGCCAGCACGACACGGGCCTGGTCGCGGCGCCACTCGGCCACGACCTCGTCGATCACGCTGCCCGTCACGTCAGGTTGATCACCCAGCAGCACCGCCACGGCCTCAGCGCGCGGATCGAGCGCGGCGATCCCCGTGCGATAGGACGAGGCGCAGCCGTCGCCGAACTCCGGGTTTTCGACGACCGTCGCGGAGCCGAAATCGACGCGCTCACGGACCTCGGCGGCCGCGCCACCGATGACGACGACGATCTGATCGAGGGCGGTCGCCGCCGAGGCGTGGCCGACGACGGCGCCCAGCAGCGTGGTGGGGCCGAGCGGCAGGAACTGTTTGGGCTGGCCGAGACGGGTCGAGGCGCCAGCCGCGAGGACGAGTCCGGACACGAACGGCCTCCTCATCGCCGGTCGAACGTCTCTTTGCAGGCGCGACAGCAGAAGTACACGGTCTGATCGCCGACGTGGGAGCGATACCACGCGCTGGCCACGTCGACGACCATCCCGCAGATCGGGTCGGTCGCCTCCATCGAATCAGCAGTCGCCGGTTCGGGCTTGCCGCTGCGATGATGCTGGATGATCTCGGCGAGGATGCTCACGGCGATCTCGGCTGGCTCGGTGGCACCGATGTCGATCCCGGCCGGGGCCTTCAGCTGTCCCAGGCGGTCGCTCGCCACGCCGCGCTCCTTCAAGCGATCGACGATCACGGCCGCGCGGCGGCGGCTGGCCACCAGGCTCACGTACCCGGCGTTCGTGGTCAGAACGTGCGTCAGCACGTCCTCGTCGGAGTCGGCGTGCGTCGCGACGACGACCGAGGCCCGCGACGTCAAGCGAAGCGGTTCGAGCTCCGCGGGTCCTCCGCTGGTCACGACGACGGCGTAGTCTGCGCCACGCCCGAGCGTCGACAGCGCGTCGATCACCGGGCCGTGACCCACGAGCACGAGCAGCGGCTTCGGCAGATAGGGCTCGACGTAGATTTCCAGCGTGCCTCCACTGTGGCACGTCATCGGGTACTCGACGATCCCCTCGGCCCGCAACGGGCCCCGACCGCCCTCGCCCACCAGCCCGAGCAACCGCGGCCGGCCATCGCGGAGCGCGTTCATCGCCTCGCGCACGACGGTGGGCTCGGCGCAGGCGCCCCCCACCCATCCCGAGACGGTACCGTCGTCGCGGATCAGCGCCTTGGCGCCTGGCTTGGCCGACGTCGGCCGCTCGCAGCGAACGACCGTGGCGAGGGCGAACGGTTCGCCCCGGCGCTGCAGATCCGCGGCGAGCGCGAGGAGATCGTCACTCATCGACACCCTTGTCACGCAACAGTCGCCACACCTTCGGTGGCGTGATCGGAATATCGACGTGGCGAACGCCCAGATGCCACAGCGCGTCCACGACGGCGTTGGCGATGGCCACAGGCGCGCCCACGGTCGCCGACTCGCCGACGCCCTTGGCGCCGAGCGGGTGGTGAGGCGACGGCGTGCACGTCTTGTCGGTCTCCCAGTTCGGCGTCTCCACCGCGGTGGGCACGAGATAGTCGATGAAGCTGCCGCCCTGGACGTTGCCGATCTCGTCGTAGGTGATCTCTTCGTACAGCGCGGGCGCGAGCCCCATGGTCAACCCGCCGTGGATCTGGCCCTCGACGATCATCGGGTTGATGATGTTGCCGCAGTCGTCGACGGCGACGAAGCGCCGGATCTTCACCTCGCCCGTCCCCTTGTCGATGTCCACGACGGCGATGTAGCTGCCGAAGGGATAGGTCAGGTTCGGCGGATCGTAGTAGCTGACCGCCTCCAGCCCTGCCTCCATCCCCTGCGGATGGTTCGTGTACGCGGCGAAGGCGATGTCCTGGATGGTCTTGAACTTGTCGGGCGCGCCCTTGACCGAGAACTTGCCGGGCTCCCACACCAGATCCTCGGGCGCGACCTCGAGCAGATGCGCCGCGATCTTCCGCGCCTTGTCCTGGATCTTGCGCGCGGCCATTGCGGCGGCGGCGCCGGCCACCGGAGTCGAGCGGCTGGCGTAGGTGCCGAGGCCATAGGGCGCGGTGTCGGTGTCGCCCTCTTCGACCTGGATGTCCTTGGCCGGAATCCCCAGCTCCTCGGCCAGGATCTGAGCGTACGTCGTCTCGTGGCCCTGGCCCTGCGACTTCGTCCCGAAGCGCGCGATCGCCTTGCCCGTCGGGTGGATGCGGATCTCGCAGGAGTCGAACATCTTGAGCCCGAGGATGTCGAAGTGCTTCGAGGGCCCGGCGCCGACGATCTCGGTGAAGCTCGAGATGCCGATGCCCATCAGCTCGCCGCGCTTGCGCTTCTCCGCCTGCTCGCGCTTCAGCTCGGCGTAGCCGACGCGATCCATCGCCTTCTGGAGCGCCGCGCCGTAGTTGCCGCTGTCGTATTCCCACCCGAGCGCCGATTTGTACGGGAACTGCTCCGGCTTGATGAAGTTCTTCATCCGGAAGTCGGCGGCGTCCATGCCGAGCTCGCGGGCCATCAAGTCCACCATGCGCTCGATCGTGTGCACGGCCTCGGTCACGCGGAACGAGCAGCGATAGGCGATGCCGCCGGGCGGCTTGTTGGTGTAGACGCCGTCGACCTCGACGTGCGCGGCCGTGAGGTCGTACGAGCCCGTGCAGACGTGGAAGAGGCCGGCCGGGAACTTCGACGGGTTGGCGGCGGCATCGGTGTAACCGTGGTCGGCGAGCGTCTTGATCCTGAGCGCGGTGAGCGTGCCGTCCTTTTTCGCCGCCAGCTCCGCGGTGATGTGGTAATCGCGCGCGAACGAGTCGGCCTGGAGGTTCTCCATCCGGTCCTCGATCCACTTCACCGGCTTGCCGGTCAGGACCGAGGCGGCGACGGCGATCACGTAGCCGGGATAGACCGGGACCTTGCCGCCAAAGCCGCCGCCGATGTCGGGAGAGATGATGCGGATCTTGTGCTCGGCGAGGCCGACGTGGCCGGCCACCAGCGCGAAGACGGTGCGGATGGCGTGAGGCGCCTGCGTCGTCATCCACACGGTGAGCTTGTCGTTGACCTTGTCGAAGTGAGCCACGCACCCGCACGTCTCGATCGACGACACGTGGATGCGCGGGATGTAGATGTCCTGCTTCACGGTGACGGCGGCCTCGGCGAAGGTGCGATCGGTGGCGGCCCTGTCGCCCCACTCCCAGTGCCAGATGTGGTTGTCCTTCTTGTCCTTCTTATCCGTGCGCAGCACCGGAGCACCGGGCAGCAGCGCCTTCTTCGGATCGACGACCACCGGCAGTGGCTCGTACTCGACCTCGACGGCGGCCATGCCGTCGGCCGCCGCGTACCGGCTGGTGGCCAGCACGCCCGCCACTTCCTGCGCCTGGTACATCACCTTCTCCACCGGCAGCACCATCTGCGTGTCCGACATGAGCGTCGGCATCCAGTGGAGGTTGTACTTGGCGAGATCCTGACCGGTGATCACGGCGAGCACACCCGGCACAGCCAGCGCTTTGGCCGTGTCGATCTTCACGATCTTCGCGTGCGCGTGCGGGCTGCGCACGATGTCGAGCCACAGCATGCCGGGCAGCACGACGTCGTCGACGTAGGTGCCTTTACCGCGGATGAAGCGCGGATCTTCCTTGCGCTTGATCGAGTGCCCCATCCCGCCGACTTCGGGCGAGGTTCTGAGCGCCATCACGAGCCTCCTCCGATCATTTCAACTCGCACTGCTACGCATCTTGGCCGCGGCGTGCTGCACGGCCTTGACGATGTTCACGTAGCCGGTGCACCGGCACAGGTTGCCGGAGATGGCGCGGCGAATGTCGTCATCGCTGGGCGCCTTGTGCTTGCCGAGGAACGCGTAGCTGGCCATGAGCATCCCCGGCGTGCAATAGCCGCACTGCAAGCCGTGCTCGGCCATGAACCCTTCCTGGAGCGGATGCAGCTGACCGTTCTGCTCGAGGCCTTCGACCGTCATGATCTCTTTGCCGCGGGCCTGAACCGCGAACATCGTGCACGACTTCACGGCGCGGCCATCGAGGAGCACGGTGCAGGCTCCGCAGTGCGTCGTGTCGCAGCCGATGTGAGTGCCGGTGAGCCGGAGGACGTCGCGGATCAGGTGGACGAGCAAGAGGCGCGGCTCGACGTCGGCCTGGTGCTTCTCGCCGTTGATGGAAACCTGGACCTGCATCGTGCCCACCTCCTCAACGCACGTGAACGGCCCGCTCCAGGGCTCGATGGAGCGCCCGGACCGTCAGGACGCGCACGAGATCCTTCTTGTACTCGACGGGCCCGCGGAGATCGGCGGCGGGCTGAGCAGCGTCGGCGGCCAGCCGGGCAGCTTCCTTGATCGCCTTGTCGTCGAGGCGTTGGCCCCGCAGCGCGCCTTCCGCCTTCCCGGCCTTGATCGGCGTCAGCCCCACGTTGGTGAGCCCGATGCCGATCCGCGAGCAGACGTCGTTGGCGTCGAGGGTGATCTGAACGGCGACCGCGGCGGTGGCGAAGTCACCGACCTTGCGCTCCACCTTGAGATAGGCGCCGGCGCTCTTCGCCGCGGGAACGGGCACGCGAATCTCGGTGAGGATCTCGTCGGCCTTGAGCGCCGTCGCGAACGGCCCGGTGAAGAACGACTCGATCGGGAGCCGGCGCTCGCCTCCGCGGCCGGCCGCGACGATCTCGGCACCCGCGGCGAGCATCGTCGCGGGATGATCGTTGGCGGGGTCGGCGTGAGCGAGATTGCCGCCGATGGTGGCGAGGTTCCTCACGACCGGATCGGCAATCACCTGCGACGTGTCGTGAATGAGTGGATACCGCGTCCGGATCAGCTCCGACTCCTCGAGATCCGACTCACGCGTGAGCGCGCCGATGCGGAGGAACCCCTCGGCTTCCCGGATGAACGACAGGTCGGGAATTCCGTTGATGTCGACGAGGTGATGCGGATTGGCCAGACGGAGCTTCATCAACGGAATGAGGCTCTGCCCGCCCGACAGAATCTTGGCGTCCTCGCCGAGCCGCGCCAGCAGCGCGCTCGCCTCGATGATCGACGTCGGCGCGTGATACTCGAAGGCGGCTGGGATCATCGCAGGGTCGCACCGTACGTGGCGCCCGCGACCATGTCAAGCGTGGCCGGGACAGCGAGCGCTTCCGCCCGATCAGTGTCGCCCGGCGCCCGTGGCTGCTAGAAGCCGAGCTGGCGGCGGGCGTCGGCGCGGGCCTGGTCGAGGACCTCGCGCACGGGCAGCGCCTTGTCGCGCGCGATCCGCGTGACGTCGGCGAACTCCGGGGTCACGGTGACGATCCTGCCGTCGAGGCGCGAGATCTTGAACGGCAGCGCGCCGTAGGCGGTGGTCAGCGTCACCATCTCGCGGTCGAGCCGCGCGCGCCGCCACTCGGACCAGCGCACGCCAATGGTGGTCGTCTCCTCGAACAGCACGCGCGCCAGCGCGTCGGCGAGGCCGGGCGGGCCCAGCGCCGTCAGCACGACGCCCGGGCGGCTGCGTTTCATGACGACGGGGGTCAGGAACACGTCGAGCGCTCCCACCTCGAAGAGCCGGTCGATCACGGGCTCGTAGAGCTGGGGCGACATGTCGTCGATCGTCGTCTCGACCTGGACGATCGTCTCCTGTGCAGCCGTGTCGGCCACCTCGCCCACGAAGCAGCGGAGGACGTTGGGGACCTCGAGGTCGCGGGTGCCGGCGCCATATCCGATGCTCGTCACCGTCATCGCCGGCATCGAGCCCGCGCCGTTGGCCAGCGTGGTGAGGATCGCGGCGCCCGTCGGCGTGACCAGCTCCGCCTTGACTCCGGTGTCCACGACCGGGAACCCACGCAACAGCTCGGCGGTTCCCGGCCCGGGGATCGGTATCCGCCCGTGGGCTCCTTCGACGAAGCCTCCACCGATCGGCAGCGCGGAGACGTGAAGGGCCCGGGCGCCGATCAGCTCGAGCGCGATCACGCCACCGGTGACGTCCACGATCGCGTCCACGGCGCCGACGTCGTGAAAGTGGACCTGGTCACGCGTCGTCCCGTGAGCGCGCGCCTCGGCGTCGGCCAGCCGCGTGAAGATCCGCCGCGCCTTGTCCTTGATCGAGTCGCGCAGCGTGCTGGCGTCCAGGATGGCGACGATGTCACCGAGCGTGCGGTGATGGTGATGAGCGTGGTGGTCGATCTCGACGTCGACCTTCGTCGCCCGAAACGCGCCCTTCCTGACCTCGCGAACGACCAGCTCCCAGCCGGTCAGCGGCAGCTTCGCGAGCTCGGTGCGCAGCGCGTCCAGCGGCACGCCGGCGTCGAGCAGCGAGGCCATGATCATGTCGCCGGCCGCGCCACTCGGGCAGTCGAAATAGACGACTTTCACAGGGCACGGAGACCGTTCTTCGGCCATTTCACCGCTCGCCTCGTCGCGCGGCGCGCCTCGGCTCGCACTGCGGGCCGTGCCCCGCCGCGATCACAGTTGCTGGTTATTCTCCAACTCGGCTCGAGTCGCGACAACACGTCACGCAGTCCCGGCTACCGGATCTTGGCGATCAGGCGATTGATCTGACTGGCCTGGTGCGCGGCGCCGTAGCCGTTGTCGATGTTCACGACCGAGACGCCCGGCGCGCACGAGTTCAGCATGGCCAGCAGCGCGGCGATCCCGCCGAAGGACGCGCCGTAGCCGATGCTGGTGGGCACCGCAATGACGGGGCGATCGACGAGGCCGCCGATCACGCTCGGCAATGCCCCCTCCATGCCGGCCACGGCCACGATCACATTGGCCTCGGCGAGGGTGTCGTAGTGAGCGAGCAAACGGTGGAGGCCGGCGACGCCGCAGTCGTACAGGCGCTCGACGCGATTCCCGAGAGCCTCGGCAACCAGCGCGGCTTCCTCGGCGACGGGGATGTCGGCCGTTCCCGCCGACACGACCGCGATGAGACCGATCCCATCGCTCGGCGTCGGCCTCACGACGATGAGGCGGGCCGCAGCGTGATAGGCATGCGCCAGCCCGGCTGCCGCGACGGCCGCGGCCACGCCGGCATCGGCGCGGGTGGCGATCACGTTGGTGGCGTGCTCGGCCAGGCGCCGCGCGATGGCCACCACCTGCTCGGGCGTCTTACCTTGACAGAAGATCGCCTCGACGCCGGCGTCGCGAAGTCCGCGGTGCTGATCGACCTTGGCGAAGCCGAGGTCCTCGTAGGGCAGCGAGCGGAGCCGGCCGAGCGCCTCGTCGACGCTCATCCGCCCCGAGCTCAGCGCCTCCAGCAGCGCGCGCACCGCGGCCCTATCCATTCGCGGCCCGCCCGAGCTTGAGCAGGATGTTGGCGCTCCCCGACTGGAAGCCCGACAGGTCCACCGCGACGTAGACGTAGCCGAGCTCACGGAACCGCCGCACGATCGCCTCGTGGCGCCCGTCCTCCCAGAGCCGCGCGATCTCGTCGAGCGGAATCTCGAGCCGCGCCAGCCGATCGTGGTGGCGGACGCGGAACTGGCGGAAGCCGAGCAAGCGAATGAACTCCTCGGCCGCATCGACCCGGCGCAGCTTCTCCGAGGTGATCGGGTCGCCGTACTGGAAGCGTGAGGAGAGGCACGCGAACGACGGCTTGTCCCACGTCGGCAGCCCGAGCTCTCGCGACAGCTCACGGATCTCGGCCTTCGTCAGCTCGGCCTCGATCAGCGGCGCTCGTACGCCCCGCTGTCGGGCGGACTGCATGCCGGGCCGGTGGTCGCCCAGGTCGTCCACGTTGGCCCCATATATAAGGAAGCGGGCCCCCTCCCGGCGGGCGATGGGTTCGAGCGTGCCAAAGAGCTCCTCCTTGCAGAAGAAGCACCGATTCGCAGGGTTACGGGCGTAGTCCTGATTCTGGAGCTCATGGGTGGAGACCACCAGATGTCGCATGCCCAGAATCCCCGCCAGGCGCCGCGCCTCGGCCAGCTCGGCCGCCGGGTACGTCTCGGAGTCCGCCGTCACCAGGATCGCGCGCTCACCGACGGCGTCCCTGGCGGCCCGCGCGAGGAACGTCGAATCGACGCCACCCGAAAATGCCACGACCACGCTCTCCATCTGGCGCACGACGTCGAGGAGGCGGTCGTACTTGCTCATCGGGTCGATCCGAGTGCGGCGTCCACCAGCTTGGCCAGCGGTACCTGAGGACGTGCCCCGACGTGGGAGATGACCTCGGCTGCGGCCACCGACCCGAGCCTGCCGCAGGAAGCGAGATCCAATCCGCGGCTCAGGCCGAAGAGAAATCCGGCCGCGTACAGATCTCCGGCGCCGGTCGTGTCGACGAGCGCATCGATCGGGTGAGCATCGATGACGTGGACCTCGTCGCCCCCGACGATCACGGAGCCTCTCGCGCTCCGCGTGAGGGCCGCGATCTGGCAGTGCTGGCGAGCGTGCTGGAGCGCAGCGTCGAAGTCGTGGACCTCGTACAGCGAGCAGATCTCGGCCTCATTGGCGAACAAGACGTCGACGTAGCCCTTGACGAGCTCGAGGAACGCGTGTCGATGACGGTCCACGCAAAAGGGATCGGACAGCGTGAGCGAGACGACCCGCCCACGCTCGTGAGCGATGGACGCCGCGACCCGGAATGCGTCCTGGGCCCGGGGCGGATCGAACAGATAGCCTTCGAGGTAGAGGATCTTTCCCCGAGCGATCAGATCGGCGTCGATGTCGTCGGGGCTGAGCGATACCGACGCGCCGAGGAAGGTCCCCATCGTCCGCTGAGCGTCCGGCGTGACCATGATGAGGCAGCGGCCCGTGGGCGGGCCTTCGGTGGCCGGAGGCGTGTCGTACTCGACGCCGGTCGAGCGCAGATCGTGGGCGAACACGTCACCGAGCTGGTCGTTGCGGACCTTGCCCACGTAGTGCGCTCGTCCACCGAACGACGCCACGCCGACGATCGTGTTCGCGGCCGAGCCGCCCGACATCTCGACGCCCGGGCCCATGGCTTCGTAGAGCCGGCGGGCTCCGGCCTCGTTGATCAACTGCATGGTCCCCTTGACCAGGCCGTGGCTCAGGAGGAACCCCTCGTTCTCGTGGCAGAGGACGTCCACCAGCGCATTGCCGATGCCGACGACGTCGATGTCGCCACGATCAGTCACGGCGGCGTGCCCTGGGGAAATACCGGCCGATGAGGAGGTCGAGGCGCTTGCGCGTGGCCGGCGGAAACGCCTTCGGGCTCGTGATCACGGCGTTCGCGAGCAGACGCGGGCACTCGCACGTCCGGGACGGCCCGAGGAGCGGGATCAGCCGGCGCAGCACGTCCTTGGCCGAGGCGACGTTCTTCTGGAGATTCTGGACGACGGTCTCGACGCTGACGGCCTCGTGAGTCTGGTGCCAGACGTCGTAGTCGGTGGCGAGCGCCAGCGTGGCGTAGCACAGCTCGGCCTCGCGGGCGAGCTTGGCCTCGGGCATGCTGGTCATGCCGATGACGTCCACGCCCCAGCTCCGGTACACCTGCGACTCGGCCCGCGTCGAGAACTGTGGGCCCTCGATGCAGATGTAGGTCCCGCCGCGGTGCACGGTGGCCGGCGTCTGGCGGGCTGCCTTCTCGAGCGCCGTCGCCAGGTCGGGGCACACGGGCTCGGCCATCCCCACGTGGGCCACGATGCCGTCGCCGAAGAACGACGACACGCGGCGCTTGGTCGCGTCGAAGAACTGCTCCGGGATGACGAGGTGGCGGGGCTCGATCTTCTCCTTCATGCTGCCGACGGCGGCGACCGAGACGACCCATTCGACGCCGAGCGACTTCAGCCCCCAGATGTTGGCGCGGAAATTCAGCTCGCTTGGCGCCAGCCGATGGCCGCGGCCGTGGCGCGGCAGGAAGACCACGCGCCGGCCATCGAGCCGGCCCTCGCAAAACTCGTCGGACGGATCGCCGAACGGCGTTCGGACACGACGCCAGCGAACGTCCGTCATCCCTTCCAACTCGTAGAGCCCGCTGCCGCCGATGATGCCGATCGCGGGTCGCGAAGCGCTGCCTTCTTGACGCCGTTTCACGTGAGCTCCCCTCTCGCCTTCTCGCCGTCGATCCCGGTGATCCGCACTCTCGCCAGGCGGCGCCGAAACGTGTCGGGGCCGTCGAACGTCACCTCGACGTAGTTCCCGGTGAGCCCGACCAGCGTTCCCGTGGCCCGGTCGCTGCGATCGAGGACCACCACGTCGTGCACCGTGCCCACCAGCCTCCGCCGGAACGTCAGGCCCTTCGTCCCGCCGAGCGCCCGCAGCGTCCGGCTGCGAGCCGTAATGACGCGCGGCTCCAGGTGGCCGTCCAGTCGCACGGCTTCGGTAGCGCGCCGATCAGAGTAGCCGAAGACGTGGAGATAGGTGAACGGCAGCGCGGACACGAGCGCCTGCGTCGCCTCGAAGTCCGCGTCCGTCTCTCCTGGAAAGCCGACGATCACGTCGGTGCCGAGGCCGAGATCGGGAATCGCCGTCGCCAGGCGTTCGACGAGCGCGCGGTACATCGCGACGGTGTACGGCCGGCGCATGCGCTTGAGGACGCGATCGCTGCCGCTCTGAAGTGGGACGTGCAGATGAGGCGCGATCACCGAGGAACCCGTGACGATGTCGAGCAGCTCGGGCGTGAAATAGGCGGGCAGGACCGACGAGAGCCGGACAAAGCGCAGCCCGCGAATCTCCACCATCGCGCCCAACAGCGCCGCCAGCGTGGTGCGCGGCGTGAGATCGAAGCCGTAGTGACCGAGATCGACGCCCGTCAGCACGACCTCGGCGTGTCCCGCCTCCACGAGCCACCGCACCTGATCGAGCACGGCCTCGGGCTCGCGGCTCCGGGACGCGCCTCGGGCCCGCGGCACGATGCAGAAGGCGCAGCGGTGCTGGCAACCGTCCTGCACCTTGACGAACGCGCGGCTCCGCTCCACCTCGGCCAGGGGCGCCGGCGCAAGTGTCCGGGCCTCGCCGATGTCCGAGACGCGAACGCGCGACGTCGTCCGGCCGTCGAGGAGATCGGCCACCATCTCGGGCAGGCGGGCCTTGTCGGCGTTGCCGACCACGAGATCGACACCGCGCACCCGCGCCACCGTCTCGGGGTCGGTCTGGGCCCAGCAGCCGGTCACCACGAGACGCGCCCGCGGATTGCCGCGTACGGCCCGCTGGATGGTCTGTCGATCCGAGAAGTCCGCTCGCGCCGTGACCGTGCAGGTGTTGACGACGACGACGTCGGCCGGCTCGCCGAACGGCACCGGGCGAAACCCCTTCGCGCTCAGGGCCGCCTGCATCTCGTGGCCGTCCACCTGGTTGAGGCGACAGCCGAGCGTGGCGAAGGCGACGGTCCGCGTCACGCTGGGACCGGCTCGCGAAGCTGACCGCAGGCGGCGCCGATGTCCTCGCCCTTGCTCCAGCGCACCGTCGTGGTGATATCGGCGTCGAGCAGCACCGACTGGAAGGCCAGGATGCGCGGCAACGGCGGCCGCTGGAACGTCGAGCCCTCCCAGTCGTTGAAGGGAATCAGGTTGACCTTGGCCTTCACACCGCGCAACAGGCGGGCCAGCCGCCGGGCGTCTTCCACGCCGTCGTTGACCCCGTCGAGCATCACGTACTCGAAGAACACGCGCTGCCGGTGGGTGAGCGGGTACTTCCGCACCGCTTCCATGAGCGCCGACAGGTTCCAGGACTTGTTCACCGGCATGAGCTGCGACCTTACGTCGTCCGAGGACGCGTGCAGCGAGACGGCGAGGTTGACCTTGAGGTCCTCGCGACCGAGCTTCTCGATGCCCGAGACGAGGCCGACCGTCGAAACGGTGATGCGGCGGGGGGAGTAGCCGAGTCCGAGCTTGGCGTCGGTGAAGATCCGCACCGCCTTGACGAGCGCGGCGAAGTTGGCGAGCGGCTCCCCCATTCCCATGAAGACCAGATGCGTCACGCGCTGCCCCTCCACGGCCAGCAGCGCGTTGGCGGCCAGGAGCTGGCCGACGATCTCACCGGCCGTCAGGTTGCGCTCGAGGCCCATGGTGCCCGTCAGGCAGAACGCACAGGCGTAGCCGCAGCCTACCTGGGTCGAGAGGCACAGGGTGATCCGATCGTCGTCCGGCATGATCACCGCGCTGACCCGACTGTCGTCCTCGAGCCGGAACACGAGCTTTCGACTGCCATCCTGCGACGGTGTCACTCGCGCGAGGTCGGGCAGGGTCACCGTCCTGTTTTCGGACAGTGCGCTCCGAAAATCCTTCGGGAGGTCTGACATCGCATCAAGCGCGTAGACGCTCTTCCGGTAGATCCACGTCGCGAGCTGACGGCCACGATACCGAGACGCGCCGAGCTCAACGGCAAGGTCTTCGAGCTCCGACGGAAGCATGCCAATCAGGTTGGGGGCCGACATCGCACGAAGAATATCACGAAGGGTTCGGACGCCCCGGGAGGTGACGGGGCGCGAGGCTCGATCCGAAAGGTCCTACGTCCGAGCGCCGTCGCGGCAGTCCTGCGCAAGTAACATACCAGCCCGATCGATGGCGGTGTGGCGGTGTGGCCGTCTGTCGCGCTCGCAGACCGAAGGCTCGACGCGCACGATGGTGTTTCGACGAGAACACTGTCCGCGGACACTTGTTCTAAGTTTGTTCATCCCACTATCCACACATTCTGTGGTCGAGTGGTGGATAAGCGTGTGGGTGAGCGGACTCGCTCCGCAAAGTTTCCATCACTTATACACTTCGCTCAGTGATGAGGCACGTGGCTCCCCGGATGAAGAACGAGGTAGACGTCGAGGAGGTTGGTGTTCGTCGGCCCGGTCGTGAGCAAGTCGCCGCTGCGCGCGAGGTAGTCATAGGCGTCGTTGTCGTCGAGCCATCGACGCGCGTCCGCTCCCCCGCGTTCGAGCGTCCTGCCGTCGACGATCGCGCCGGCGGCGTCCGTCGGTCCATCGGTTCCGTCGGTCCCGGCGGCGAGGACGACGAGATCGTCAGCCGAGCCGAGCTCGAGCGCTGCGGCCAACGCCAGCTCCTGGCAACGACCGCCACGTCCCCGCCCCCGGACCGTCACCGTCGTCTCACCGCCGGCGATCAGACAGGCCGGCGGCGTCAACGCCCGACCACGCGCGACGAGGTCGCGGGCGACGACCCTGGCCTCGCCTTCGATCCCGCTCCCGAGAACGGTTGGCACGTAACCGATCCGCCTCGCCGCATCGGCGGCGGCCCGGACGACCAGCTCGTTGTTACCGATCACTACGTTCGTCACCGACCGGAACAACGGGTCGCCCGGCTTCGGCGTCTCGGCGATCTCGCCGCGGGCGCCGGCTTCGAGCCGCTGCACCACGGAGGTGGGAGCCTGACCGCGGATCTTCCGTGCGTCGAGGATGCCAAGCGCATCCGCAAACGTCGTCGGGTCCGGCGCCGTCGGACCGGAGGCGATCACGTCGAGCGGATCACCGATGACGTCGGAGAGGGCGAGCGTGAGGATCGGAGCCGGAGCCGCGGCCCGGGCGAGCTGGCCGCCCTTGAAGCGCGAGAGGTGCTTGCGGACGGCGTTGAGCTCGTTGATGGTGGCGCCGGAGGTGAGCAGCAGCCGCGTCACCGCCTGCTTCTCTGCCAGCGTGACCGGCGGGGTGGGCGCCGGGGTCAGCGCCGAGCCGCCACCGGACACCAGGAAGAGCACGCGCTCGCCCGCCCCGGCATCACGGGCGAACGCCAGCAAGCGGTCGGCGGCAGCTTCGCCGCGAGCGTCGGGCACTGGATGACCGGCCTCGGCGATCGTCACGCGCCGCGTGGGCGTGGTGTAACCGTCCTTGACGACGACCAAGCCGCCAGCGATGCGGTCGCCCAGGACGTCTTCTGCCGCACGCGCCATCGCCGCGCTCGCCTTGCCGCACCCGAGCACGAGGACGCGCTGGGCGCCGGTGAGGTGACGGGATTCGCGCTGGAGGGCCCGGTCGACGAGGCCGCGAACGTCGCCGGCCGCCAGCGCCGCGTTCCAGATGGCGCGCGCCGCCTCGCGCGGCGGCGTCAAGGACGGAGCTTCTGGAGCCGTTCTCCCGCTTCCTGCAGGACCTCGTCGGTCTTCGGAAAGCAGAACCGGATCTTCGTACGCCCGAGCTCGGGGTGCGCATAGAAGGATGATCCCGGGACGGTGGCCACGCCGATGTGCTTGATGAGGAACATGGCGAACGCCGTGTCGTCCTCGATCCCGTAGCGCTTCAAGAAGTGGGCCGCGTCCGTGAGGATGTAGTAGGCCCCGCGCGGCTTCCAGGCCAGGAATCCCGCTTTCTCGAGCCAGCCGAACAACACGTCGCGCTTGGCCTGATACATCTCGCGGAGCCAGACGTAGTAGCTGTCCGGCAGTGTCAGCGCGACGACGGCGGCTTCCTGGAGCGGGTGCGGCGCTCCCACCGTCACGAAGTCATGGGCCCGGCGAATGCCGACGCTGACGTCAGCGGGCGCGACGGCGTACCCGATGCGCCAGCCGGTGACCGAGTAGGACTTCGAGATGCCGGAGATCGTGATCGTGCGCTCGGCCATGCCCGGCAGCGTGGCGATCGGCGTGTGGCCGAGGCCGTCGTAGACGATGTGCTCGTAGATCTCGTCGGTGATGGCGAGCAGGTCGTGCTCACGGCACAGCTCGGCGATGACCTCCAGCTCCCCGCGCGAGAAGACCTTGCCGGTCGGGTTGTTCGGGCTGTTGAAAACGATCGCTTTCGTGCGTGGCGACACCGCCTTGCGCAGCCGGTCGGGATCGAACACGAAACCCGGCGGCTCGAGAGGCACCCACACCGGCTCGGCGCCCGAGATGATGCACCCGGGCCCGTAGTTCTCGTAGAAGGGCTCGAAGATGATGACCTCGTCACCGGGGTTGAGCACGGCCAGCAGTGTGGACAGCATCGTCTCGGTGGAGCCGCAGCAGACCGTGACGTGACGCTCCGGGTCGATGTCGAGGCCGTAGAACTTGCGGTACTTGTCGGCGATGGCCCGCCGGAGCGGCGGCGCTCCCCAGGTGACCGAATACTGGTGGAAGTCGCCCTCGAGCGCCTGGTGGGCGGCGTCGATGAGCTCGCGAGGTGGCGGAAAGTTCGGCATGCCCTGCGCGAGGTTCACGCCACCGAGCTGGTCCACCACGCGCGTCATCTCACGGATCACCGACTCCGTGAACCCCTGCACCCTCCTCGA
>WNFT01000158.1_pt1 | contig 49245 bp, 27 predicted proteins | sample 5400191 | NCBI WGS metagenome assembly WNFT01 (sample SAMN13153359, study PRJNA577476) | soil metagenome | isolation source: 80 cm saprolite under Madrone tree | place: USA:California | collected 2016-06-14 | reverse complement strand
GTTCGTTGTCTTGCGGCGTGGCTTGATTGGAAATTCCCGGAACATCGACCACACTGCGTACCTCGTGGCGGTAGTGCAGCTTTTGGATCATCAGGCCATCGCCGTTGGGGGAGATGGTAATCAGGTCTTCACGCTCCCGTAAAATTACCTTGGCTATTCCAATCCTTCCGCTTCGCTTCATAACTTCGCGTAGCAAGGCATATGATCGTTCGGCTGCCTGGCCGTTGGGGGCCGCGAAGTAAGAGGCGTCGAAGTAGGTGGTCGGAATTTCTTCCGGTTTGATGAAGCCGATGATTTCGATTGCTTCACTTGATTCTGGCGTGATGCTGGCGATCTCTTCTGGAGCGACTAGCACGTATTTGTCTTTTTCGTGTTGGTAGCCTTTGACGATCTCGTCGTTGGTTACGGTGACATCGCATTTCTTGCACTGTTTTTTCTGGCCGATGGGTCCGAGACAGTCGCCGGAGTGGAGTTGGTTGAAGGATATCTTCTCGCTGGTTTCAATGGCGTTGAAGACCTTAATCGGGATTGAGACGAGGGAAAAGGTTATGCTGCCCTTCCAGATGCTGCGCATGGTGTGCTCCTAATTTAGTTAGTTTGTTGCTCACTGCCCTTTGTATTTCAATTGCGAGATCAGGCAATGTTCCGGTTGGAGGTCGTCGCGGATGGCAACCATCCGTGGCTGGTACACGTGATTCGAATCGCGAAAGGCGTGTAGATAGCGAACGTCTATGACTATTCCGTCGTTAACGCGAAAGTGTTTGCTGCGAATTTTGACGTTGCCGCAGTCGATTAGCTGACCCTTGTCGTTGAAGAGGCCCAATGCAACGGAATCTTTTTCGTTCTTTTTAGTGATTACAAACGAGCTCACTACCGTGAACTTGTGTTTGAATTGGTCAGGCTGTCGATCGGTGCGATAGGGAGAATCAATTTTCTTCAGCACGATGCCTTCGAGGTTACGCGCATGAATTGTTCGCAATAGCTCGATCTTGCCAGCTTGCTCACATTCAGTTCTGGCTATCTGAATCGAGCTCGTCTGGGCAGCCTGGAGTGTTGCCAGTAGTTGGCTGTGTCGGTCGATGAATTTCCACGGGCGAATGTCTGTGCCGTTGATTTCCAGGATGTCGAATGCGTGGAGAGTTTTTGTTTCCCGGATCCACTCGCCATCGAACATGATGGGAGCGATGGGCTTGAATTGTCTTGCTTCGGCGATGATGTTTGGCGAGACACTGCAAGTGAGGCCTTCTCGGTTGTGTGCCGTAACGGAAGAACGCTCGATGTGCAGCATGATGCGCTTGCCGTCGAATTTTTGCTGGACCGCATAGTTTGGATCGAGAAGTCTGGCGGCGGCTTCATTTCCGTCGTCGATGGCGGTTAGAAGTTGACAGGCGGCTTTGTGCTTCACTGTGCGATTGAGCTAATGAGTGGTCTTTGCCTTGAGTAGAACTTTTTTGCGGGAGTGCAATGGGTTGCGTTCCGCTTCTTTATCCCGGTAGCCCGGTTAGAAGCATGCGGAAGGCAGAGTAATGCCAGCGGCATCTCCAGGGAGGAGATGCCGGTTGCTGTCGTGCTGTGCAGTTACGTCTGCGGAGTCGGTGAAGAGCCTACAAGCGACAGGGCATTATTACTGCGAGACTTTGGTTAGCCAAGGCAGCTCCCGGTACGAGCATTACTTGTGAGTTGCCATCTTTAAATGACAAGGTGACCAGATCCTGGTGGCCGAGGGCGTTGTAAGAGTCGAGTAGGTATTGGCTGTTGAAGCCAATGCTTGTTTCCTCGCCGTTGAAATCAATCGGAATGCTTTCGAGTGCCTCGCCGTCGTCTGGAGTGCTCGCGCTAAAGTTGAGCTGACCTGCTTTGATGTCGAGACGGATTGCATGGCTTCGACCATCGGCCATAAGGGAGACCCTTCTTACGGCTTCACGAAAGGCGGTAACGTCGGTTGCGAAGGAGTTGTCGTTGGCTTTTGGGATGACCATTTCGTAGTTGGGAAATTGGCCTGAAAGGAGTCGTGCGGAGAGTGAGCGAGATCCGACTTGGAAGTAAATGTGATTAGGGTCGGTGGTAAAGCGAAGCGTGCCCGCGTGCGCGGAGCATATCTTGGCCAATTCTGCCAGAGCTTTTCGTGGGATGAGTACATCGATTGTCGTCTTGCTGGTAATTTCTTTGTTTTCCGATTTTGCCAAGCGGTGGCCGTCGGTTGTGATCATTCTCATGCTTGATTCATCAATTTCGACTTTGGCGCCAGACAGCGTGTAGCGGCTCTCCTCCTGGGTAATTGCATAGATGGTGGAGGCGATCATGTTTGAGAAGATGTCTGTTGGTATTTCGATTGCGCCTTCTTTTGGTTCCTGGATTTCTGGGAAGGCTTCGAATTCCGGGGCCATAAGTTTGAAGCTGGCTCGCTCGCAGGTGAGTTTGGCGCCGCCGTTTTCAAGAGATTGGAAGGTCATGTCGGCGGTTTTGGGCAGGGTTTTGGTGATAGCGAGCAGTTTGCCCATTGGTACCAGGATCGTACCAGGTTCTGAAACTGCGGCTTCCGTCTGGCAGGAGAGGCTGACGTCAAGGTCGGTGCCGGATATCTTGAGAGATGAGGCGTTCTCGCTTGCGATGATGATGTTTTGCAGTACTGGAATCGTGTTGGATTTATTGGCGACGACTCCGGAGAGGAAAGCGAGTTCGGTTTGCAGGGTCTGAGCGTTGATGATGAATTTCATGAGTGGCTGGGTCCTTTTGTTTATTGAGTGTTCGCGGTTAATGACAGCAGGTGTTCGCGATCAAGAACAGGGCGAATCGCGGTCGGAAAATTGAGTAATCTGGAGTTGGTGATTTTGGTTCATACTTCCTTGGTCGCTCTGCGGTTCCTCGTCCTCGGTATTGAGGCCGCTATTTAGCGAGGGTGCAAGGTTCGTGCCGTTGGTGTTCTCTGGGTACTCGTGTTTAACGTGCCGCTTGGATTTTTATGCTTGGTGGTGAATGCTTAAAGGAAGAAGAGCGTAGCAGGCTCTGGTAGCTCCTGGCGTGAACTGCTTTTGGATGTTGATGGTATTACAGAAACTTGTGGAGAGTCTAAGGGCGTTGTGGGTGGTTGAAGGGCGCGCGTTTCTTGATTCTTGGCTTTTCGGCTGGTGTGGTTTGGCTCGACTGCATTTGTAGATGTTGGAAGTGATGATGAAGGAGCGGCGCTCGGGGTCGCAGTTGAAGATTCGTGAACGGTCTTGTTCACTACTTTCAGTTCTTTGGTGGTGCAGGATGTTTCGTCGAACTCGGGGCGGAATCTTAGGAACGAGGCTTGTGTTAGTTGACCGGTTTCAGGGCCGATTGAGGGAGGAGCAGACAGGTACAGATATTTGACGCTTCCAACGATCGGGTCTTGGCGGAGATTTGCTTCTTTGATTTCTTTATGAGTGGCATCGTTTGGGAGCGTTGTGGATCCGAGGCTGATGAGAGTGCCTTCGTGGTACGCGAAGCATTCCGCGCTACGTTTTGAGTTTGCAACCAGTAATGCTTCGGTAGTTTCGTAAAGCTTAAATTTGAAGCTTAGGTCAGACTCGCAATGCTTGAACACGATGCCTTCACCGTCGCCGGCTTTGATCTTTCTGTAGAGAGCGATCTTTTCTTCGCGTGTTTTTGCAGTGTAGACGAACTTTATCGTCGCCGGGGCCTTTGCTGTTAATGAAGCCAGATGATCATTGAACATTAGTTCAAGCTTATCTTTGAGAGCAACGCGCAGATGCTGTGGAAGGGTGAGCAGCGAAGTTCCATTTTTCTCCCACACGGTAAATACGTGCAATGTGGAATTGAGGAATTCTCCTGCAAGGCCCAGTGAAATTTCACATCCGGCGATGGTTGCGAGCTGGCGAAGGGCAGTCGTGATTTTAGGCGGGACTGGGATGCCGTTACCGAGTTTATTTGATGCGGTCACGCGGCCGGTTTTGTAGAGAACTGATATGAAGACGCCGTCGCATTTTTGTTCGGCAAAATAATCGTCGTTGTCGAACAGCTTTGTGGCTTCTTCTTCTGTGACTTTCTTTGGGTGATTCGCTAAATAGCCGGTTGGTTCATATGTTGTTGCCGAAGATGAAGAATTTGATGGCGCTGGGGTTGCGACTGCGGACGCGCCGTTTCGCTCGACTACGGTGTAGGGAGTCTTTCGGTGATTCCGTTTATCGCGCTCTAGATCGTCGAAGATTCGTTTGGCTTCAGCGTAGGAGACGGGCGAATCCGTTTGCTTGCGTGGGATGAGGGTACTGCCGCGTTTTCCGTTGTATCCGGTAACGGTGAATTGATTGGGGCCTAGCTCCTCGAGGTGAATATTGTAGACCTTATCTGAGGAGCCGCCGTCGGCATAGTGTAATGAAACGGATTCGTAAATTCTGCTCATTGTTTTGGGGTGTACCGGGAACGGTTACTAGGCGTTTGAGAGCTTGGTGGCGCCATTTAGCTTGCCGCTTAATTTTCCGTATTAGTCGAAGGTGGGTGACTTGAGCGAAGTTGGCGGGATTGCGATGGTGTCTATGAGGGAAAGCAGTATGGGGACATAGGCAGCCTCGGGACATTAGTTGAGAGCCTTTGTCGGCGCTCTCTATCATCGCCGCTTTGATGCGCAGGCCCAATGTTGGCGGGAACGACAACGAACGGAGGCCAAGAGCTTTGATCAAAATTGATATTGTCAACTGCGTAGCCGATCGAACCGGCGTGCCCAAGCTGAAAGCCGAACAGGCGGTGGACGCGTTGTTTCATTCGATGAAGGCAGCGCTCGCGCGCGGAGATCGCATCGAGCTGCGAGGCTTCGGCGTCTTCGTCGTCAAGCCGCGGAAACGGGGCGTGGGCCGCAATCCACGCACCGGTCAGGAGGTCGCCATTCCGTCGGGCAAGACGATTCGCTTTAAGCCCGGCAAGGAGATGCAAGTTCGCGAAGATGGGGAAGAGTCCGGTGACAAGGCAGATCCCAGTTTAGGTTAGGGTGAAAAAAACCCAGTTAGTATAAAGCTGGAGAGGTTAAGAAGCTCAGTCGATTAGTGAACTCGGGTTTCGCGCACATTGATTACTTTTTCGCAATCACGGTTTATCACTTCGTGTTCGGTGTATTTGCAGGTGCCGGTTTGAGTCAGTTCTTTGGCCTGGTCTTCGCTGTCAGCTTCAATGTCATAGATAACGATCATGTCCCATCTTTCTCTTTGTTCGACTAAGAAATTTGGCATGGGTTGAGGTTTCTTTCCTGTAGAAGTGAGAATGGCTGGATGATTAGAGAGTCGGGAGCAGTTGGCAAATATCGTAGGAATTAGTCTGTCTCTGTTATTGACCCCAGTTTTATTGTATTTGGTGCCCGCCTTTTATGTTGATGAGCTTCCTTAGGAGCGTTTCGGCCGCCTGTCTTCCTGCGTCTGCAAAGTAAATATTTTGGTATAGCGGTTGGGCGAGCATGAGGATAGCAGAAGGGCCTCCGTGTGCCTGGTGCTCAGCCATTTCGGCTAGGGCTTTGCGGACTTCCAATATGACAAGCTCTGTCAGTTGCTCGGCGTAGGGCTCGTGATTTAGCCCGGCCAAAGCACATTCTGTACGGGCCTTTTGCATGGCAATGGCGGCCGCTTGGTTTGCGGGGTGAGGCTGTCGGTTACCCATAGGGTGAGATTTCGGAATTTGCTGTTTGTCTAACGGCACGCTGGGTGCAGTAAGACGTTTGGGTAGTCGTGTTTTTGCTTACGGCTCCTAATCTTTGGTGGTCGGTAGGGGACTCCATGTCAACTCACACATCCCAGTTGTTCACCACATCTCCGGGTTCACGCTGGTTAAATAACCAGGCGGTTAGTTCGGCGGGCATGGTCGATAAAATGGCTAGAGAGGATTTGCGGCGTGGTCATTTCTCTGAGATGGATGGCAGAGTCGCGCGCATTGAAGAGATGGTTAACGAGCATGTATTGGAAGCAGAGCATGAGCGTGAGCTTTTGCTTTTAGCCGCACTGCTTCTCGAGGGTGGCGGGGAGACACGCAGGGCTTATCGAATTGCGGGCAGGTTGTTAGCGGACAAAGAGCGATTGGAGCACTCGTTTTTGAGCTCTTTGCGGCGTTTTAGGGCGCGCTTGGCTCTTAATCGCGGAGATGTAAAAGAAGCTCGTGTTGAAGTGACCTTGACGGAGCGTGTGGTAATGGAAACGCTGCGGGGTCTCGGTCAGGTAACTGAGACTATCGATCACGATGACATTTCGAAAGTGACAGCAGCTACCTGGTTGTTATCGGCTGAGATCTCTTTGGCGGAGCGAGAATTTGAGAAAGCGTTGCAGGATCTTGCCAATGCTTGGAGTTGTATGTCGAGTGGTCTAAAGAGTTCGGATGAGGCCGCAACTTTTGAGCTGTTGTCGGCTCTGGTTTGTGTAGGCATGGGGGATACTAGTGGTGCGCCGGCGCTTGCGTATCTTTATCATCTTCACGTCAGTTTGCGTAACGAGTCTCCGGTTGAGGCATTGACCAGCGCGCGGGTTGCCGCTGCAGCTGGTGACATGGGGCACGTGGTTGGGATTAGTGAGTCGGAAGCGGCGCGTTGGCGTCAGTACGGACCTGATCCCGAAGTCGTTCAGCATTATTTGCGGGAGGGGGCGTGTGCTCCTGCGCCGGCAGCGCTTTTGGAGAAGTTGCCCTCGCCGCATGAGTTAATTGCGGCATTGGATGCGAGTTTAGTGGAGTCTGACGCGGTAGCGCAGGTGAGCGTCGAAAGTGTGAGCCAGGCCGAGGCGAGGAAATTTGCGTTGCTGCCCATGTCGTTTCTCTTTGAGTTTTTTAGACTCGAAGAAATAACGAGCATGTTTGATTACAACTTGAAGACAGGCCATCTAGTAGTTGATTGGAGTGATTGTGATGAGGGGTTGCTGCGGGATGCCATGGCGGTGGGCGCGATCTCAGAAGTTGCATTGCGCTGTAAGGGCGGAACGATTTATTTGAGCAACGGTTCTTATGTCGATGCTAGTCTTGATTCTGATGATAGTCATTTGCAAAACATGCCCGCAGTGGACGTGATTTTTGAATTGTTCAGGATTAGCACTGCTGGGCTGCCAGGTGCCGGCGCGAGGCAATTCAATGGTGGCCCGAAAGCGGCAAGAGTTCCTGAGGTTATTAACTTGCGGCCCAATAGATTCAATCTGGCTTTAACGAAACGATTGGATCATATGCGGTCTGGTCGGAGTGAGGATGAACCGACGGACGAGGAAGTCGATCTGGATGTCGCTTTCGCGGGTTGGGCGAGTAGTCCTGTTTCGCAGACGTTGCGGTTGGACCAGGATGAAACAATAGAAGGCGGAGTCAACCAGGTTGTTTCGAGCGAGCAAGAGAGAATCGCGGAAGGTGGCGGGCAGTTGTTTTCTATGCGGTCCGGGGCCGGTTTATCTTCTTTATTAGGAGTCTTGGGATCGGAGGAGATAGCTGGTCTTGAAATGTCCGTAATTGAATGTCTGGCTTCGTTGGGGTTACACAATTCGAGAGTGGAAATCGTGTTGAGCGATCGTGGAGAGAAGATTCGTGAGTGTGGGTTAAAGGCGGAACTCTGCGATGTTTGGGGTAATTATCCGGCCGGTCCGTTAATGATGATTTTAAGTCTCGGTAAGGGCATGAAGGTAGCTTGCAGCGAAGCCGTTGATGTGGTTATGAGGACTGCTACACAACGATTGAGAATGCTTCCTGGGCGACGACTGGCTGGCGAAGTAGAGATGCCCGGTTTTGTGGCAGAGGATCCAGTGACACAGGCCATGCTTAGTGATTTGCGAGATTTGGCTCAGCTTGACGGTACGGGTCCGAGGCAGAAATTGAAGCACATTGTTTTAGTGGGCGAGCGTGGAACCGGCAAGGAATTGCTTGCGCGTGCGATTCATAATTGGTCGGCTCGTAGTAGTGAAAACTTCCGGGTGGTCAACCTGGGGGCGATTAATAAAGAGCTGGCTCCTTCTGAGATATTCGGATCCAAGAAGGGATCGTTTACAGGTTCGGTAGCGGATCGCCCTGGATATATTGAAGACGCTATAAGGGGTACGTTATTTCTAGATGAGCTGGACGAGGCCGATGATAATACTCAGGCATTATTGAAACGAGTTGTCCAGTTTGGCACTTATAACGCTGTTGGGAGTCCTGATGAATTAAGTTGCGACGTTCGCTTTGTAGCGGCGACGAACAGAGTTTCCGGTGCCGATGGTTTTATCAAGCCGGATTTGAGGGATAGATTCTTGGAAGTAAGAGTTCCGCCGTTAAGAGATCGTAAAGGTGATATCCGGCCGTTGGCGGAGTTCTTTGCCGCCGAATACAAATACAAACTGCCGGAGCCGGTATTGGGCTATTTGGGAGGACTTGAGTGGCCCGGCAATGTTCGGCAATTGCAGAATGTAGTTGAGCGCGTTTGCGCGCTTGCCAGGTCTGAAGAGGATGTCACGTTGGCTGCGTTTGAAGCTTCGGTGAAAGAGAGTGGAGCTAACCCGGCTGTTTTTGAAATGGAAGACGGTCGTTTTTATCCGTTGGCTGTAGGTGAAACACTTAAAGACCGGCAAAATAGTCAGGATCGGTGGCATATTAAGTATGCGTTGACTCTGTTCGCGGGCAATAGAACGCATGCGGGACGGTTCTTAGGTATGACTCGTCAACATTTGAGGGAGCGTATGAAGTCGTTTGGCATCGTTGATGACAATCCTTGAGTGGTCGGGTCTCCTGGTCCAGTTTTACAGATGGAGCTCTGCTTGTGAGTCGTGTTCCTGGATTAGGAAATCGAAGCCAATCTGATTCGTGACGGGATCGTAGTGAATGCGAGCTGGATTTTGCTTTGGGATGGTTGTGGTTATGTTTGCCGAATCGGAGTTTTTGCTTGAGATAACCTCGAAGGGTGAGGACAGCGAATCTGGTAGTTGTGTGCTGGATCTGCGTGGATCGTGTGAGGCGAGTATTAAATCCGGTTCGCGTCCTGTAAACGGATTTCTTTCTTCCGTTTGGATTGCATAAACTGGCTGAGTTTGTTTGGGCAGGTTTTCTTCTGGTGCGGCCAATAATTCTTCTTCCGTTAGATTGGTAAACCTCACCGCGGAATCTACGTTAATTCCCTGACTTTGTAGTTGAATGGCAAGGTGCTCATAGTGGTGGCGCATCTGTCTGTATTCTGGCAGATACTTCCATGGCTGTGTGACTTCGTTCTGCAGGTCTGCAAGCTTTTTGTCGAGACGTGCTTTTCTCGTTGTAGCGTCTTCCAAGTGGTGTTCGATCGAGCGGAGTTGATGATCTATGGACTGGATGATGCCGCTGTCGGTGTCGGTGACGGTGGCGTAGTAAGGCCGGTCGCCGTTTTCAGCGTACAGCTGGATATCGACGTTGCCTTCAAAAAGTGAGTTGAATTGGTGAACACTCGAAGATCCGTGGATGTAAATGTTGAAGCCGCGGTATTGTCCGACATGTTCGTGGACCTGGCTTCCTTTAGCTGCTTTTTTGATGGCATTGGAGGCGAGGGCGCTCAGGTGTCGCAAGCTGCGGCCGGCGTCTTGTCGCTTTGTGATAACAGTGAATTCTTTATCCTGATATGTCTTCTTCAGGCGAATGGCAAAGTTATCTTCAAGGAGCGGTGCTTGGCGCGCTGTGAGTGCTTGTTGGTGCCAGTCGATTTCTGATTGAGTGCGGTTGACCTGGTCGGGCAGATAGCTTAGCTCATACCGCATGGACGAGCGGTTGTTGTAGTAAGCGGCGCGGAGACGTTCCAGCTTGATTAAATTGAGCTCGAGTTGGACGCGTTGCATCACCTGGGGATTTCCGGAAGCGACAGCTTTTACCTGGGCCGCGGTTAGTACCATGTCGCCGATGTCTTCCGCCGTGCGCTGCGTGATTTCTCCGGAAAGTATCTGATGGATGAATCGCGCTTTTGATTCGAGGATTTGCCAGGTGTAGCAGTCCATCGATCCTTTTGTGACGTACTGGAATATGAAAACTTCGTTGAAGATGTTGCCTTGGCGTAGGATTCGACCTTCGCGTTGTTCGACGTCGCGTGGGCGCCAGGGTGCGTCGAGGTGATGGAGAGCGATTAGCCGTTCCTGTGCGTTCATGGCTACGCCCATTTTTGATGTTGAGCCGAGCAGTATGCGGACGTTTCCGGCGTTGACGCTTTCTATGAGACGTGCCTTTTTAGTTTGGGTATCGGCCGAGTGGACGAATTGTATTTCGTCTGCCGGTATTCCTTTGGCGATTAGTTTTCTCTTGATCTCGTAGTAGAGACTTTGGCGTAGAAGTCTTTCTGCGCTCGTCTCGCTATTGCTGGTTGGCGGTTCGGTTTCAGTCGTTTGTTCCAGCGTGGTTGCGGGGAGAAGGTATTTGGAATCGGTTGTCTTAGGGACCGATAAATCCAGAAACAATAGTTGCGCGGCAGCGTTGTGATGCGTTCGTTGCCATATAGCATGCACGTTGTTTGCGACGTGATTGATCTTGCTGTCGGGGTCCTCTGGAAGGTTCTGCATAACAAGCCGTATGTCGAGTGCGGCTTTTCGCCCGTCACTGGTGACCATAAGCATGTTGTCTTCGGTGGGCTTCACCTGGCCGCTTCTTATGCAGTCCGCACGGAGGGAGAGCATTTTGGTGAACTCTTGTTGCGCGGCACTTGGTTCTATATCTTCGATGATTGTGGAGCCGCCGATTAGGGCAGGCGTAGGGATGTTTAGTTCTTGCTTAGTTCTTATGTCCAGTACTTGTTGGAGCTGTCGGGAAAGTTCCGGGACGTTTACGAATTTCGCAAAGCGGGTATGTTGACGCCATCCGGAGCCGTCGACCTTTAGTTCTAATTCGGTGATGGTGTCCCCGAACATCTGGGCCCAGGCGTCGAAGTGACTGAGGCCAAGTTTGTCGAGCAGATCTGGTTGGAGATAACGTTGGACGGTGTAGATCTCAGCGACTGTATTTGAAATTGCAGTTGCGGTTAAGGCGATGACGCGGCCAGCTTGCTCGAGGAGATATTGAATCTTTACGTGCATGTCGAAGGCTTGCTGCGAGTCGCTGTTGGGCAGTCCAGCGATCCGAGTCATTTTTGTAGCAAAGCCAAGGTTTTTGAAGGTATCGAATTCGTCGACTATCAACGCGTCGACGCCCAGTTCCTCCCAGGTTATTGTTCGCTCGTCGTCACGGCGAATGACTCCACTCTCTTCCTTTAGTTGTGCTTCCAATTTCTTAGCTTGCCTTTCAAGTTGTTTGATTGAGAGGCGGTTGGCTGTTTCATCTTCTTTTTCGAGATCGAGAATGTAGGACCGTAGTTTGTCGATCTCCTTTTGTAGGAATCGCCGAAACGTTTCGGGCATGAGTGGTAGGAGTTTGAAGCTGGAGTGAGGGATTATGATTAGATCCCAGTTTCCAGTTGCGATGCGTGAAAGTGTCTCGCCACGGCGTTCTTTAGTGAAGTCGTTAACGTCTGTGGTAAGCAGGCGGATGCCAGGGTAGAGGGTTTGAGCTTGAGTCACCCAAGTCGATATCGCGATCGGAGGGACTGTTACCAGCGGTTTGTTGGCCAGGCCGAGGCGGCGGAGTTCCATGGCTGCGGCGATCCCTATAAAAGTCTTACCGGAGCCTACGGGATGATTGAAGAGTGCGGTTTGAGTTTGCAGTGAGCGCCAGACGGAGTCCTTTTGATGAGGTTTCAAGGTTTCGCTGACAGCTGTACCAGGCAGGGAAAGGTGAGAGCCGTCGAATTGGCGGGAACGGTAGACGTTATATTGTTGGTTATAGATTTCGCAGAGCTGCCGTTCACGAATTGGATCGTCCCAGACCCATTCCATGAAATGATCTTTTATTTCAGTTAGCTTGGCTTGGGCTGCTGCTGTATCTACTAGATTGAGAACACGTACTTTGTCTTTGCCTGTTCCTGTTTCGTCATAAATGGCAGTGCGGCGAAGGTTGAGAGCGTCTTCGATAAGTTCGATTGCGTGCGCGCGAGGGGTTCCCCAGCGTTGTGTAGCATCAAAGCTTGTCGTAGCGGCATACGATGCTCGTGGGACGATCCATCTGGCGAGGGGTGCGTTGTAGATAATTTGTTCAGGGTAGTCAGGGACAAGAGCATTTGCGAAGCTACTGATAATTTCTTGTGGAATCCAGCCTGCTCCGAGGCGAGCAATTATTTCACCGGGTCCAAGTGGGCGCGGTTGTACGGCGCGTAGCGCGTCGACGTTCTCTTGGAACTGCTGGTCCAGGTTTGCAGCGGCTTCGGCTTCGAGCAGCTTGGTTCGGACATCTCCGGAAAGATACTCGTCCGCAGTTACCCAATTGCCGGCGGGTGTTTGAAATATGAGACCGGAGAGACTCGTAACAGTGTCTGCAACACTTATGCGTGAGAGTGCGGCAATGAAGTCTAAATCTACTAAGCCGCGTTCATTGAGAGAATGCAGTAGGGCGTCTTGTGGGTTGTTGGCCTCAGTTGCGGGTTTGTGCGTGTTGATTGTTCTGGTATTGAAGATTTTAGACTTAATGAATCCGCCCGTAGGTGTTTGCTCTTCAAGCGCTCTAAGAAAGCTGACGAAGGGGTTGTCGCGGCGGAAAAGCTTTTGGTTCTCCTTTGAGTTGATGTAACCAAAGCGCGAGGCGAACCTGTCGTACAGCGTGCTTAGGGTGGTTTGCGCAGAATGAAGAATAATGTCGTCGGTATTCAGAAGCTGCAGGCTGAGAACTTTCTTAGCAGCGGTGAATATGTCAACCAGGGCTGTCGCTCGGCTTCCTTGTCTTTGAGTGGCGTGAAAAACGCTGGTTGCAGATTGAAGTTCGTCTTGGGCTTCGTGTTCAAGAGTCTGATCAGGAGAGACACGTGGTTGGGATGATGGTTGTGGATGAACCATCGGCAGGAGTAGATCTTGCGAGAGCGTTGATGTGATTGCGGCGAGGATGGTTTGTCGTAGGTTTGTGTTGTTGGATTTGACGGTCAGTTGTTCGCTGCCGTTGTACATGCTTGGGGCAATCAAAGGGATGCCGAGGATGTGTGATGGCTCGTCTATGAAGGCGCGGTTGATGATTGTCTTGGCGGTGCCGCCCTTGCGCATAGGAAATGAAGCTTCCTCGGCGTGAATCCAAGCTTCGCGCTCTGGGGCGGTTTCGTCGGGTCTGGCGCGTTTGCGGAGGATGACCAGGTCGGTGATGACCTGTGTGCCGGCATTCTGCTTGAAGACGTTGTTGGGGAGGCGAAGCGCTGTCAACAGCTCAGCGTGCTTTGAAAGATGGCGCCGGACGCGGTCGTCTTTCTTGTCTAAAGTTCCCGTGCTTGTGATAAAAGCGATGATGGCCCCGGGGCGTGCCACCGCGACAGCTTTAACGAAAAAATAGTCGTGTATTTGTTGTTTTAAGTACCTCTCTTTTATTGATGTGTCGGGGACGGGATAATCGCCGAAGGGGATATTGCCGATGACGAGATCGAAGAAATCTTTGGGAAGGATGGTATCTTCAAACGCTTGTTGATGAAGTTTAGTGTTTGGGTAGAGCAGTTCTGTGATGCTGGCGGAAACGCGATCGGGTTCCACTGCTACATACTCTGTGTTTTGCCGAAAGTGGGTGGGCATTGCGCCGATGAAGTGTCCAGTGCCGGCGGCCGGGTCGAGTATGCGAAGTGACGGAAGTTTAGAAAGGCCCAGGTAGTCGAGAGCGTCGTAGATTGCGGCAATGATTGGTAAGGGTGTAAAGAAGGCGCTTAGACTCGAGCTGCGCAGATTGTCGATTTCGTCTTGGGTAAGTAAAGCGTCGATCTCTTGGGTTGGTTCTCCCCATGACGATCGGGGAAAGGCTTTGTTGATTAATTCGGAAGAGCCCCAGCCGACGTAACGCGTGAGGGTTTTTAAGTCGGCTTCTGATGGGGTGCTGTTTTCATTCTGTTTTAGCGCGTGGAGAATTTTGAGGGCTTCAATATTTTGTTTATAGCGGATTGATGCGCTACCCAGATTGTTGAGTTCGTCAGCGTTGGAGAATTGGAAATCGGACATTGGATTGAAACTTTGCGATTTTGGGAGTCTCGGTGAATCGCTAAAGCACTTCCCGCTTCCTTTTATGTGCGTGTTTAGGTTTTGTCTGGAGATGAGTGTTTCTGCTGCCGCCTTTATCGTATTCGCAGCGTAAAGCCGACGCTGCCAGAATAGGTTGGGACAACCGCCCGCCGCAGCGATGTATCGCTTGATCTGCCGCGGTCAGTGCTGGGTGTACAATGCGGCATAGAGTATGGAAGACGTCGCTGCTGAGCGAGTGTTCAATAAGCGGCTGGATGATTAGGCGACGCAGTGAGGATGATCGCCGTTCCTAGCATTGGACAGATGGGGAAAAGAGTTGCCCAAGGGGAAGAACCACTACGTTCCACAACTTTACCTGCGGCATTTTTCAAGCAAGCCCCGGAAAATCCACGTTCACCATATTCGTTCTGGCCGCTTCATCTTTCACGCCGGACTAAGAGACCAATGCCAGCGTCACAAGTTCTACGGGAGAGATGGAAAGGTTGAAGATAAGCTGGCAGATTTTGAGGGAGAGATCGCGCCAGTACTAAATCGTATCATTGACAGCCAAGCCCTTCCGGAACAGAGCAGTCGCGAGTATCTGTATGTGCTTTCTTTCCTCGCTCTGCAACTAGTTCGCACTCCATCCGCGATCGATGATTTCAGCGAAGGAGCAGAAAAGATGCTCCAACTGGCATTTAAAGGGAGTCCCGATGCGTCGGAACGTGTTGCTGCACTCCGCCCATCGAAAGAAGAAACATTGCAGTTTCATCTAGGAATGGCAATCGAATTATCAAAGGTGCTATCTGATCTTGGCTCCGTCATTGTATCGGTGCGTGGTCCAACACCGCTGATCGCTTCAGACAACCCCGCAGTCAAATACAATCTATATTGCGAAGGTGTGCAGGGTGTTGGGGTGACGGGTCTCGTAAGTTCAGGATTCTTATTGTTCCTCCCGTTGTCGCCGAAGTGTATGCTTCTACTCTATGACAAACATGTGTACAAGACGAGGTCCGCAAGAGATAGGGTAGTTGAGGCAGGAGATCCGTCCGACGTGTTTCAGCTCAACATGCTACAGGCTTTGTACGCCGATAATGTCGTGCTTTTCTCTGAGGAGACCTCTGCAGCGATGGTAAGTGAATTATTTAGGAAGGTGCGAGGTGCGCGTTCGATTGCACAGCCACGCGCCGAGGAGTTCGTTGCCGATGATGATCCTGAACGTCATTCGCTCCTCGCTCTTCATGCGCCAATGCCAAACCTTAAACTGCGTCTCTCCTTTCTAACCGTGCGTAGGAAAGCCCGTCGGGTCGCTCTATTCGATCGAGCACGCGGGTATCGTCGGACGGTTTACATTCCGTCCCACGACTATCCGCTCCCTCCACCCGACAGCCCCGTGGGTCGTATTTTCCGACGGCCAAAGGAAGGCGAGGTGTAAAGTTTTTTTGGCGGAGTTGTATGCTTGCAATAGTTACCAGCGCGAGCGGAGTTTTGCCTTTCGGAGTTCTTTGTCATCCAGCTCAAACATTACTTCCGATGTGCTGTGAATTCTCAAGCTGCTACCACCGAAGTCCGTTATTGGTTTTCTGGTTGGTACAGGCTCCAGGGATATCGCCGTTACATTCGCCGATGTACGCGTATCTGCCATACACGGGTACTGGCGGCGGACTGTCGCCAGGGTATTTCGTGTCGTCAGGCTTGGTGGTATCGATCGTGGCGTGCAAGCTCTCAGTGTAGACTCGGTTGTAGACCGTTCCTGTCAGCTCCGCCCACATCGTTACTGGGCCTGCACCAGCTGGGACTTGCGCAGCCGGTATTTCGAAGACGGTTGGACTCGAATATGGCACGGCCGGCGTATGCTCGTAGGAGTAGCGTATGTCTTTGAACGGCACGCCGTCTCTGCTCAGTATGATGTGGTAATCGTAAGTCGTTTTTATCCAGTAGCCGTTGACGATCTCATTCCCCATGCCGCCTGTAGAGGCGTCGCCCCTGACATGGCCATCCGCGTAGGTCTCTAGAAAAGCAGTGATGTACATATTGTTATGGGGCGCCACAACTTCATTTTTTGCACCCTGGTTGTTGTAGTACTCGGTGCAGCCGAACGAGCTTTCCTGGGCCGCGACCGGAGTGTCTAATGGTTGGCCGCTTCCGTTCTGATCAAACGCCCTCACGGTCAATGCAGCTACACCGACCTTATCAACAGCGGCGTCGAAACCTGAGTAGGGAACAACGACATCACCACTAGCGCTAGTGAGGTCAAACCCCTTCATGACGTAGATGTTCTGCGATCCGTCGTTGCTTATGGCCTCGAAGGGGATCGTTTGCAGCAGAGTATTACTGCTGTCGTACAACTTTATGCCATGTATGGCATTGAATGAGCCGAAGAAGGACGAATACTGGCCCATGTAGAATTTGAATTTGTACTTACCGAAATAGCCGTGATAGCCCCCAGTCAGAACTTGTGGCGTTTGGAACATGAACGGGTCGTTGCCGTTTGAGATCGTCATCTTCATGTTGATCCCCATGGTGTCGTTCTGATAGTGCCGGGCGACCAGTTGAATATTCACAGTCGAGTACGGGTTAGGGAATGCAGAAACAGCTCCCGTGGAGCCCGCGTTAGCAACATAGTCGGGGGCTCCCGCAACTAGAACCGGACAGGTTGCCGTGGGGCCTACCGTCACTTGTACCTGAGCGGGGGTTGCGGTCGCTCCGCAACCGTTGTTAACAGTGAGTGTGTATGTCGTTGTTTCCTGTGGCTGGGCGATGTCTACGAAGCCCGTGCTTGTGGGCCAGGTGCCAATACCTGCGATTGTTGCAGAGACTCCTGTGCCGGATGCATCGGTTACGGACCAAGCCAGGCGTACGGTCTGGCTACCGCCTATTGTCAATGTGCTGGGGGTTGCTGTAAACGATGTGATTCCGGGAGCCGGGCAGGCGTTTGCGGTTACTTGTGTTTGCGTCGAAGAGGAGGTGCCGCAGCCATTTGTTACCGATAGTGTGTAAATCGTTGTGGACTGTGGTTGTGTAATGTCAACGAAGCTATTGGGATTTGTGAACGTGCCTGCGCCTGGAATGGTAATAGTAACGCCCGTGCCGGAGGTGTCGTTGATGGACCATGCGAGGCGCACCATGCTGTTGCCGCCAATAAGTACTGCGTTCGGCGTTGCTGCGAAGGACATGATCTGCGGAGTGGGGCACGCGGCAACGTTGACAGTAATGAACTGGTCAACGTCACACGATCCGTTGCCACTCACGGCTGAAAGCCGATAAGTGGTAGTTACGTTCGGAGATACCACTCGACTTCCTGTGGTGGATACGGGAGTGCCATCGAGGAGTACTTGTGCGGCATTGCTAATGCCCCACTGGAGAGTCGAACTTGCACCTCGAATGATATTTGATGGTGTTGCGCTAAAAGGAGAAGTAATTGCAGGGCACGCGCCAACAGGTACGGTTAGTGCCTGGCTGGCCGTTTGCGCCGAACAGTCATTGCTTGTGACGGTGACTGTGTATGTGGAAGTCGAAGAAGGCCGGACGTCCAGGAAACGTTGGCCAGGAGGAACGTTGTAGGTATTGGTGTCTCCGCCCGAGCTTGTGATTCGTACAGTCGACAGATTACCGGACTCGTTCCAAGAGAGTCGAGCTGTTTGTCCTGCGTCAATCACTGAGGGGGAAGCGATAAAGCTGTTAACAGATGGTGGTTGGCTGTTTCGTACATTGACTGTGGCGGTTGTTGGGTATGCCGGCGAGGCTGGGGTGCATGAACCTGTTCGGGTAGCGGTCAGTGTATAGGTTGAATCGCCCGTTGGCGTGACGGTCATGGAGCCCGTGCCAATAGGGCTACTGGAGAAGGTTTGGTTGACGCCTGGTCCTGTGATGGTAACAAAGTCAGAGTCGGCGACGTTCCATCTGAGAGTTGAATTTCCACCGCTGGCTACGCACGAATCTGCTGTAAACGAAATGACATTTGGACACGGGGGTGGAACGAAAACTGGTCGAACTTTAACGACGGTGGTTTTGGTAATAGTTTTTGGCGCGCAGCTATTGTTGGTGACGGTGAGAGTATAAGTGTAACCAGGGCTTTGATTGATTGCCGTGGGAATAATGGTTAACGATCCGGAGGCGCTGACAGTCTGTGGTCCTGACATTCCGGAGCCGGCTACCGGTGACGGAGTAATCGTTACTGTCGATGCGTTTGTTGAAGTCCACTGTAAAGTTGTGGCGTTGCCCAGTTCCATGTCCGACGGATTGGCGCCGAAGGTCGCGGTGGGTACGGGCGTGGTGTTCACTGTCAATTGTCTGGTAAGGGTTTCAACGCCAGAACAGCCGGTACGAGAAATACTCAGGGTAAAGGTTGTAGTTGAGTTGACAGTGAAATTGCGCGTCCCGCTTGATGGCGTAACGCCCGCGGTTGCACCTGTGGTGCTGTCCGTGATCGTAGCAGTCTCTGCGTTTGTATTGGCCCACGTTAGATTGACAGGACTTCCTGGGGTGACGCAGTACGAATCGGAAATAAATTGGTCGATGCTGAATGGTTGCTTGACGGTTACGGAGGTGGTCCCTGTTGCACTGCCGCCCCGTCCGGTTGCAGTGATTGTATAAGTCGTATCGGTCGTTGGAGAGACGACGAGGCTTCCGGAGGTTATCGTGGCTCCGGTGTTGCCAGGGAATGTCTGATTTACGCCGGCTCCGGTGATTGTAATGCTGGACGCGTATCTAACCTGGAAGTTCAGCGTTGTTGACTGGCCTTGATTGATACAGGCGGGTGTCGCGTTGAATTGAATGATTTCTGGCGGAGGATAGTTGACTATGATGGTGACTTCGGCTGAGACGGCACGGCAGCCGGACCCTTCGGCTTGAGCGCGATAAGAGGTGTTGTCGATTGGAGAGACGGTGAACGTTAAGGTTTGTGAGCTGTTGGTTTCTGTGAGTCCGGTGGTGTCTGTGCCTGGAACGATTGCGCCTGTCTGATCTGTTAGCCAGACGTGGCTGGCGTTCGTGTAGGTAACTGTTAGGGTGGAGGAGCTGCCGACCATGATGTCGGTGGGATTAGCGGAAAGGGACACAATGGTGTTACAACCAGGCTGTGCTGGTCCAAGCATGATCGTGCCGGAAGGTCGCACACGCCCGCGGGCATTCCCTTGTTCCCCGACGGCGGAATCGATTTGATATTCAAGAAGATAAGCGGGCTCTGCGTTGCTTGGGCCACCGACGAGTTGTTGGCGAAGTGATTCCTGGAACACCGCTACCCTTGTCTTGTCTGATCCATAGCCTCTTTGACTTGCGTAGTTTTCCGCAATGACACTCTTTCGTTGTGCCCAGGCGTTCAGGTTCCCTAGCAAGCTTGTGCATTGGCTGGCGTTGTTATTGCTGATTGAGCCGTCAGGGTTCAAGACTGGACGGCTGTAATTTAGCGTGATTTGCGGAGGGTCAAAAGCGGGAAGGGGATAGCCTCCAACAGCGGTTTGGGCCCTAAGCATTTCAGCGTCGAAAATTGACGGTACATCTGTAATAAGAGAGGCTTCTACCGTAGCAGCTCCGGAACGTGCTTCCCAATATTGCACAGCTTGGGCGTTCTTATCCTCAATATCTCTCGCACTAGCCACGCGGATTTTTGTAGCGGCGAAGGTAATGGCGAAAAGTGCAACCATGCACATGAGCGCGACGACCAGCGCTGAGCCACGTTCGCCTGGTCTTCGCTTTGCGAGTGTTCCTGTATTTGAGATTGAGTTGTTGCTGCTATTTTTCATTTCTTCCCTCAAACTAGTTTGTTTGTTGACTAATCAATCGAGTGGCGGCGCGCTGTTAAGCGAAGATCTTACTTCGATCGTTGCGGCCGTTATTTTGTGTCGCCGCCGGCACGTGAATATGTTCCGTGGTTTTCAAGTGGCCGATCTTGTCCTTTAGGTCAGTTGTGTCGTTGGAGCGCAAGCAAGCAGCTTCGAAAGTGACGGTCCCTTGTGCAACCAGGCTGGCTAATGATTGGTTGAGTACCTGCATGCCATGTTGTTCCTGGCCCGAGGACATTACGTTTTGGATCTGATGGATCTTGTCTTCGCGAATAAGGTTCTTGATGGCAGGGTTCGGCAGCATTAACTCTACGGCCATGACACGGCCTGTGCCGTCGGCCTTTGGTAGAAGCTGCTGGCACATCACGCCGGCAAGCACGTTGCTCAGTTGAGTGCGGATCTGTGGCTGTTGATTCGCGGGAAACACGTCGATGATTCGTGTGATTGTTGACGAGGCAGTATTGGTATGAAGCGTTGCGAAGGTGAGATGTCCTGTCTCGGCTATGCGAAGTGCTGATTCGATGGTTTCGAGATCGCGGAGTTCACCGATGAGCACGATGTCAGGGTCTTGCCGTAATGCTGTGCGCAGAGCGTCAGGGAAGCTGGCGGTGTTAGGCCCAATTTCTCGTTGGTTGACGCATCCCCTTTTGTGTCCGTGGATAAATTCGATTGGGTCTTCGATTGTGAGAATGTGAACCGGCCGTTCTCGATTGATTTTGTCGAGCAGAGAGGCAAGTGTTGTTGATTTGCCGGAGCCCGTTGGGCCGGTAACGAGAACAAGACCGTTGGGCTTATCGCAGAGTTCAATAATTGGCGGAGGAAGTTTAAGTCTATCGAGGGGGACGACTTCAAATGGGATGGCGCGAAAGACGACGCCGATTCCGTTTCGCTGGTCGAACACGTTGACGCGGAAGCGGGAGAGTCCCTGAATACCGAAGGAGAGGTCGAGTTCATGTCTGTCTTCGAAAACAGAGATCTGTTTTTTGCTCATTACACTGTAGGCGTAAGGTTTTGTTTCCGCGGCGGTAAGTATCGGGTAATCAGGAAGTGGCTCAAGGTCGCCGTTGATGCGCATCCTTGGCTGCGTGTTAGTGGTGATATGAAGATCGGAGCCGTTGAGTTTTATCAACTTCTCAAGAAGTTCGGTAAGCTTTGGCGCGGGTTCGAGGTAGTCGGCTTCGGATATTGTCTGGTTGCTTGATTGCATGAGTGATTGTTTTCGTCCTTGTCGCTGAATGTGTTTTAGCAGGCAATCGCGTGTTGCTCTTTAACAGGCTCTGAGGGGCACTTGCTTCGTAGTGCTTCCCATTCGTCAGGGTCGATGCGCGCGAAGGCTTCGACGACCTGGGGATCGAATTGAGTTCCGCTGAATTTAAGAAGTTCTTCAAGTGCGTCCTGATACGGCCGGCCACGGCGATAAACTCGATCGGAAGTGATAGCGTCGAAGGTGTCCGCTACGGAGAAGACGCGCGTGCTGAGAGATATCTCTTCCTGTTGGAGTCCAAGCGGGTATCCGCCTCCGTCCCACCGTTCGTGGTGTTGTCCCACAACCAGGGCTGCGGCCTCGGGGAGTCCCATGTTTCGGACCATCTCTTGGCCTTTTGCTGGATGGACGCGCATCTTCTGCCATTCTTTTGGTGTTAACCTCGCGGGCTTTTTGAGGACATGATCGGGTACGGCGATTTTGCCGATGTCGTGAAGGCGGGCGCCGAGCTCGAGGCAGATTAGGTCGTGCTTGGAGAGGCCCATTTCCTGTCCGAGGCGGACGCTGTAAGCAACGACGCGCTCGGCGTGGCCTTCGGTCTCTTTGTCACGCGCATCGAGGGAGAGTGCAAAAGCGCGTGCGGCGGCTTGCCAGCTGGCGGTTTCGGTTTCGGCGCGTGTGCGCTCGTTCGTGGTTGTTTTTCTGGCGAGGGTACGTGTGACGCAGTTTAGTAGTTCGTCGTAATCGAAGGGCTTGATTAAATAGTCGGCCGAGCCCGCGCGGAGCGCTTGGACTGGGGTTTCTACTTCAGAGGTTCCGCTCATGATTATGACTGGTAAATCTGGTAGGAGTTCAACTGCCTCTTTCATGAGATCGATGCCGTTCATGCCGCTCATCAGCACGTCGCTGATCATCAGGTCGAATATGTAATTCGGGTCTTGGAGTGTGACCAATGCTTGTTTGGCCGAGCGTGCTGTGAGGCAGCGGTAGCCGGCGGGGGTAAGAGCATCGATTGCTACGCTAAGTATGGAGGGGTCGTCGTCTACGACGAGTACGAAGTGTGGCTTTTCAAAAGCAGGAGTTGAAGTCGCCAGGTTTTGTGGCTCGAAGTTGTTTTGCGCGGAGTCGGTTGTCGTCATAGCACGGACCTTTTTCCAGTTTCGGAGGTTTTCGTTGACCGAATGTTTGAGGTGCAATTCGTTTGGCAAACGCCTTCTTACTGGCGCTGGACTACGTCTGTGTGTCTCAGGGCAAGAGGTTCGATTGGGTCTGTTGCGGCTTTGTTAGCTTCTGCAGGAAGAATTACTAGAGTGATTCGACGTAGTCCTTTTGAGCCGTCGAGAGTTGCGACTCTCCAGGCTCTGTAATAGACAATTGAAGAGCCGGTGGGAGTTGGTTGATTCCAGCCCAGGGTAATGTAATTCGATCCGGTGCCGCCTGACTGGGGAGATTTGGCGAGCTGATCGCAGTTGGCCTGAGCCAGACAAATGTTGCTATCGAGAGAGATTTGTTCGCCATCGGCGATTGAGTCATTAGCGCCCTTGCCTGCGAATGGATTGCCGTCTGGAAGGGCGGAGAGGTTATAGGCCGCGAGTGTATTCATCGTAGCGTTGGCCTGAACGTCAGCGCGGCGCGCACGCTCAACGAGTGAAAGATGCTCGACGTGGACGCGAAAGAGCTGCGCGCCGGCAAGCAGTACGATAGTGAGCACGAGAAGCCCAATGATCGCTTCGACAAGGCTAACGCCGCGCTCGTTGTGTCGAGTTCGCGGTATAGTGGCAGTATCTGGAAGTAGTTTCTTCACGCTCATTTTCCTTTAGCATGCTGACAAGTGCGTGTCTCAAATAGGATTTCGTAACTGAAAATCAATTCCTTCGACTTCATCATCATCATCATCATCATCAATCTCAAAAAATCATTTCTTGTTCGCCAAGTCGCCGACGAGAGAAAAAAGTGGCCAGTACGCAGCGACCACGATGAGTCCTATGACCAGACCCGCGACAACGAGTGTTAGCGGCTCTACAGTTTTCGCTAGCTTGGCTGTTGAGTCTTGTACGCGACGGTCCAGGAGACGGGCGTAGTTGCCGAGCTGTGTGGCTAAGCGTCCTGTCTGTTCTCCGGTTGCGACTGCGGCTGGAAACTCATCGCCGAAAAGACGTGCGTATGGAGCTACAGCGGTTTGAAGGTCAAGCGCCCCGCTGCGAAAAGATTCGCGAACGGCGTCGAGTGTTTCGCGATAGACCACGTTGAGGGAGGCGGCGGAAGCTTCTTTGAGGAATTCTGCTGGTGTAACTACAGGCGCGAGAATGCTCATTAGATCGATGACGTGCGCGGCATTGAATTCTCGGATGAGATTGCCTATGAGTGGCCAGTTAAGGCTCTTGCGTTGAAACCAGTCTTTGCCGGCATCGGTGCGTAGCCAGCGAACGAGCATGACTATCCCGAATATGGCTGCGGCCATCGTAGCGATGCCGTACCAGCTCACGAGAAAGCCGCTAAAGGACAGGAGGCCGCGGGTTAGCCATGGAAGTTTCGCTCCAGTGCTCGGGTCGAGCAGGGCCGTGTACATTTCCTCCATCTTGGGAAGAATGAAATAGCAAAGGATAAAAACGATTACAGCGGCCAGGGAAAGCACCACAGCCGGGTAGATGAGTGCGCCTTTTACTTTGGCCATGTTCTCGGCGGTGAGCAGCTGGCGTTCGCCGTACTTGGAAAGCATGTCGGATGGATCGCCCTTGGTAGTCCCGACGCGAATTATGTGGCGGAAAGCGTCAGGGAAGACTTCGGGGCGAACGTTGAATGCCTGATCGAGATTGACGGATTCCTTCTTTACTTCGTTCCAGACGTCGAGCAGTGCTTCGCGTAGCAGCGGGTTGTTGCTCGAGCGGGCGATATCCTGAATCGCTTTAGGTATTGGATCGGAAGCTCTGGTACGTTCGGCTAATTGAATGGCGAAGGTGCCAAGTTCTTCGCGAGTGAGGCGTTTCTTGCGGCGTCTTAGCCCTTCTCTTCGCGGAGCGATTGTTTGTACTTCAATCTTCGCGCGAGTAAGAACAGCTTCTGCCTGCTCCTCAGTGGCGGCATAGATGTACTGCTTTGTTGGTTCACCTCCCAGGATATCGGTGCCCTGGTACTTGAAACAGGTTTGTTCGGCGTCGAGCGTGTGCGCTGAATCGGTTTGAGTATTTTGGGCTAAGGCGGACATGGGTCTGGTTTCCTTGTGTTTTGTTTCCGTTACTGATCGCTTGGTGTACAGGCTGCTTTGGTCCATGGGCCAGTGGCAGTGCAACGGCGCAGCGTCTGGTCCTCCGAGATATAAAAACTGTAGGTTGCCGGGTTGCCGGTGGCGGGAATAACTTTGGCGCCGAAGGCCGTTGTCGAGGCGGTGCCTTCATCCGAGAAAGTCCAGCCGGTTACGGTAATGTCATTCGCGGTAAGAAGGGGGGAACCGCCGGCGGTGGCTGCTTGCAATTCGGAGATGGAACCGTAACGACGTTTGCCGAGGAGGGTTTTGAAAGCTGTTTGTTGCTGGCCGATGGCGGCGAGCTTTTGCTTGGCGGTGGATTCGTAGCCGGCGCGACGAGAAGCAATGAGACTGGGGATCGCGATGGCCGCGACGACTCCGAGTATGACAACGACAATCATCAGCTCGATCATCGAGAAGCCGGCAGTAGAAGCATGTTGTGAAGTATCAGTTTGTGTTGTTGTTGGCTTGGGAGCAGCTGTGTATTCAACATCTATGAAGTCTCCGATTACAGCTTCGGGTTCATCCGGAACGTTGCCGTCCGTTTGTTGGCCCTTCGAATAGCCATGGTCGGCTGCGGTTTGTGCCGTGTCTTGATCGTAGGAGGTTTGCCACGCGTGAGTTTCAGCCTCTGGGGCGGCCTGGTGCGTTGACATCAAAAGGTGCTGGATATGGTCGTAGGAGATGAGGCCGCGACAAAGTTTGCGAGCTGCGGCCTCGGCCAGCGTCATCATGCCGTGGTTGCGGACGGCGTAATCGACTATTTCTTCGCCGTCGGCGTTTTTGCGAAGCATTCGGCTGATGTCTGGGGAGATATGGAGAAGTTCCGCAATACAGGTTCGTCCTTTTACGCCGAGATTGTGGCAAGCAGGACATCCTTCTGCGTGGAAGAAGGGTGTCATGCCCTGAGCTTTGGTAATAGCTGCTCTAAGGTCCGGGCGATTTGGAAAAACTATCTGGATGAGACGCTCGGCAATTTCACGGCCTCGGGGATCTGGTTTTCGGCAGTGCGGGCAAAGGAGTGGCACCAGTTCCTGCGAGGCGACGAGCCGTATCAGATCCCCTTGTTTGTCCCGGCCGATCTTTAGAAAGTCCAAACGTGAAAAGGTCTGAGCGACGTTATTGGTATGCAGGGTCGTTAGCGTGAGGTGACCCGTAGCGGCGCCTTGGAAAACTATCTGCGCTTCTTCGGCGTCGCGAAATTCACCGGGGCTGAAAATGTCCGGGTCCATACGCATGGCGTCTTTTAGTGCTTCTCCCCATGAGTCGTCGCCGTCGACGGGGAGTTGCATGCGATCGTCATTAGGAAACTCGATCGGGTTGCCGATCTGGATGATGTTTTTGTGGCACTGGTGCAGCTGGTCAAGCTTGCGAATCATCGCTTCGAGCGTATTCGATTTGCCTGATCCGGTGGCGCCGGTCACGAGGATCACGCCGTGCCGGTAGTCGAGCGCGCGGTGGAGTTCTTCCTCCTGGCTTGGTTCCAGTCCGATTTGGCCGAAGTTGCGGAAGACGGCGCGGTTTATTCGAATGACGATGGCTCGGCCGTAGTAGCTGCGCTTACCGTGGAAGCGCAGCGTCATTCTTTCTTTCTGGCCGGTGGCTGTTCTTACAGTGATGTTGATTTCTGCGCCTTTGCCTCGTTGCATGAGTTCGTAACCGTTAACGCCGGCCATGTCTGAGAAGGCGTTGGCGAGATTTTCCATGCGCGCCGAAGGGATATCGCGAATCATGGTGTAGACGATTCCGTCGGTGCGCATGCGGACCTTGCCGGCTCCGGCTCCGGGGATCACGTGAATGTCGCTTGCTCTGAGTTTGATAGCTTCGAGGATGATTTTTTCGGCGCTAGCGCGTAGACCCGTGCCTAGTCCGATTTCGAGCTCGGGTTCGGCTAGCTCTTGTTGCTCGGTAGCCGCGGCTGCTGCTGAGTCCAGTGTTGTCCAGTCAATGGTTTGCCTGGTCGAGTCTCTCTTTTGGAGATCTGCAAACTCTTCGTGCGATTTGATGAGTGCATCATCCCGCTCTTCATAAGCGGTCTGTTGCAGCATTGCCAGGCGTGGTGGGGCAACAAACCGGGGCATCAATTTGTGAGACTGTATTTTGAGTGCGCGAACGATGTTGCGTACGTTGACGGCATTCAAGGGGTCGGACATGCCGACGATGAAGGTTCCTTCGGGACTCCACTCAAGGAGTACCGCTTGGTTTTCGATAGAGATATGCCGCGGCAGTTTCTTGGCGAGGGCCTGTAGTACATCGGGTTCGTGAACATCGCGAACTGGGACGAGAGCCTCGAATGCTTTGTCGAGGTCCCCTTCTATTTCCATTGCTCCAGAGTTCGCGAAGGGTGTGTCTGTGCTGTGGTCAATTGTTTGTTGCATGATGCCGAATTCTCCTGGCCGTGAATTTTCCTGGCTTGATTAACTTTGTTACTGGGGCTTCCTGTAGGGCGTGGGCCGTTGTGCGCGGGGTGGTGGTGGCGGCGTAGTGATGGCGTCTGCAGGTGCCTGGAAGTTAGGCATAGGAGAATCCTGGGGAATCACTTCGACAGTGATAGCAAAGTAGAGCCGGTCACGGTTTTCCTGATTGGTTTTTTTCTTGAACAGATTGCCAAACAAGGGAAGGTCGCCCAGCCCGGGAACTTTACTCATGGAGTTGGCTACCTGGTCGGCGGCGAGACCGCCGATAACTACTGTCTCCCCGTTTCTGAGTCTTAGTACGGTTTGAAGACTTTGGCGATTAACGCCCGGCACGCCGTTGAAGGTTCCCAGCGAAGTGTCAACGCTATTGTTTTCGAGTTGGATGTTGAGCGTGACATAGTTGGGGTTTCCCTGTTCATCTTCGGCAACCTGGGGAGTGATGCGGGCTATACGGGACGCTTCGATGAATTGCACTTGTCCGGACTGGAAAGGGGCGCCGCCAGCGATCGTGGTGGTGACTACTGGAATTTGAGTGCCGGCCACAAGATCAAATGTATCGCCATCGGAAACGATTCCGAATGGTCGGGACTGAATGTTGACGATGCCTTTCTGTTGAGCCAGCGTTAATTGATAGGCAAATTGTGCGGTGCCGAAAAGGCTGGTAACGCCGAAAGTCGCGAGTGGATTTGCAGCGCCGAGGCCGTTGGTTGGCGCGCGCATTCCGGTAGCAAGTCCGGGAATCCCGCCGGGGTTAATTCCGGAGGCTGGCTGTCCGCTGGCGCTACCTGTACCCGTGCCGGTGCCGCCGGTCCCGCTAGTGGTCGTGCCTGTGCTTGGTAAGGTGGTCCCGCCTCCGAGGTTGGTTCCCTGAGTGTTACCGACGACGATTGAGAGTTGAGAGCCGATGTCGCGTAGTCGGTTTTCGTTTGCGGTATAGACTAGCGCGGAGATTTTGACCTGATAACCTGGGCGGTCAACGCGGGAGATTAGATCCCGGATATCTTCCATCTGCTCGTGGGTGGCGGCGACGAGGAGTTGATTGCGGCCGGGTACGCGGCGAGCTTCGCCGCGGGGGTCTCCGCCGGCTTTGAGAATGTCGCGAATGGCATCTTCAAGTGATTGGATCGTGGCGCCGTTGCTTGCTTGTGTTTGACCGGCGAGGTTTGCTCTGCCGCCGGCTGTTTGCTGGAGATAGCGAAGTCTGAAAACTTCGCGAACGATCGGAGCGCTACGGCGACGAAGATCTCCCATTGAAGCGATCTTTGATCGCTTGGCGATCTGTACGATGCCCCCGTCGAGACAGACCATGTCGAGGTCATTCAAGTCCAGCAGAGTGCGAAGGATGGAAGTCCAGGGTGCATTGTTGATAGTGAGACGAACGGGAGTTTCCTGAACGTCGTAGTCAAGAACGATATTTGCGCCGTAAGCCTCGTTGAGACGGTTGACAAGGTTTAAGAGGGAAAGTGGTCGGTTGGACTCGTTAGTAATGGTGATGCTTTCGCCTCGATAAGCGGGATCGCAGAGCGTGTTGTGTTGTGATCCCGGCGCAGGCGTTGGCGTTGGTACCGCCTTGGCTGGTGAAGGCTGTGAAGTTGGGGTTGCGAGTTGATCTTTTTGCTGCGTTTGGGTTTCCAGTATTGGCGCGTCAGTCTGCGGAGATGAGTCTTCGCTTAACCCGCCAGGGTCGTTGCCAGTTTGTTCCGCTTCGGCAACAGACGTTTCAGTGGGCGTAGGGGATGTTGTTGCGACGGGTTCGGGATTAAACGAACGGGGATCGTCAAGGTTGAAAGTGTTGTTGTGAAGCGCGCGCAACGAGACGGCGTTCTTTATGGCGCGCGCAGGGTAATTACCGTAGACGACGTGCGCGTAGTTAAGTTTATTGCGGCGTAGTGTTCCGGTTGAGAAGAAGTTTGTTTCGGGTAGTGCTGGTACGGGAGTCGTAGGTTTAGTTGGTTCAGCTTTAGAATTTGGAGTTATAACCAGGTTATCGGATTGTGCGGGTGAAGCTGCGGCCTCGGTAGCTTGAACAGCTTTCGTTGATCGAACCGTGTTGCTGGTTTGAGAAGAGGGCTGGATTGGGGCAGTTGTTGATGCCGCGCGATAGCGGTCGCGCACGGCGACCTGGAGGTCGGAGTAGTCTACCAGCGTTGCTCTTGACTGCGTTGATGTACTGGCAGCGATCGCTGGGATCGGCGTGTTGCTGGAGGTTAATGATTGAAATTCAGGTTGAGTTAGTGAACTATTTTGAGAGACGGGTTTGTATTGCTGCGGCTGTAGTTGCGGTTTCGCCTGCTCGCCTCTACCGGCTGTGGGCGGGGCGATAGGGTTAGCAGGCGTAGCGTTGGTGAAATCTTCCTGGCGGTCCCAGTGAAGCATTTTCGTTTGGCCCGTCGATGTGCGGAAGACGACACCGCCGGTATTGACATCAGGGTCTATTGAAACGAGAACACCGTCGTAGAACTTGGCGCCGATGTTGGCTGGGATCTGACGTTTTTCGGCGTCGATGTACAGCCATGCGCCTTGTGAGCCCTTCATGGTGACGCGCCCAGTGGGGCTGACTTCCGAGATTAGGTAAGCGGTGGTGATTGAGGGTGGAACCAGTCCGCCGGCGTTAGCGGCTCGTACTGATTGCTGCCACTGTGTAAGGCGCGAAAGCTTTTCCGGCACAGGCGGTGTAAGTGGTAGCGCGGCTGTCATTAAAGCTGGGGCCAGGCGTGCTGCGCTTGGCTGGCTTGTCTGATCGATTCCCGCCCGATCAACCAATGGGTCGGAAAAGGCGGGAGTGATAGGAGCAAGCTGCGGATAGAGTGCAGCGGCGAGTTTATCTTCGGTGTCTTTTGGTAGCTGCGGTATCGCGGCGACTGCGTCGGCACGGGCTTGTAGGAGTTCGGCCTGTGTAGGCTGAGTGTCAAGGCTGCGTCCAAGGGCGCGGCGTCCGCCGAAAGTGATAACGGCGGTGATAGCAAAGATAGCGAGTAAGGCGATCAGCGCCTTAAGTCGGTTCGCGGCGGTTGAGCGCGGGGTTTGGTTGGTACGGTTCATGATTGTCAGTTTCCTTCGTAGTCGTCTGTTTGGCTGGGGCTTATTTGGGTGCGAGTTGCGCGGTTTGGTTTTGGAATTCTTCGCGTAGTTCCGCGGGGATCGGCGGTAGTATTCCGGATGTTGGAGCGTCGTAAGTTACGAGCGTCAGGTTGACGCTCTCCGCGCGATTGAGCGACGTGATCGAGAAGTCGCGCACATAAATAATTCTTGGATACTTCGCGACCGCGCTTAGGAAGCGAGCGACGTTTGCATGTGTGCCCTGTATCTGGGCCGGCATCACGCGCTCGTTCAGACTGATTTGCGGTTGGGCCGGTTGCGCGGTTGCGGTGGCTAATGTTGCAGGCGGCGAAGCTGTTTGGGTCGTTGGGTTTGTGGATTTCGCGCCGGGCTTGGACGCGTCGAACATAGTCACGCGTACCTGGTTGGTGCGAGCCATCTGTTGAATAGCGTCGAGTACGTTTGAGACTTCAGCTTCGCTTGGCAATAGTTCGCGCGCGGTGGTGTAGTTACTAATCAGGCGGCGAAATTGGTCGAGGAACTGCGGTTTTGTTTCCTGGACCATGCGAGCGATGGCGTTTTGTTTGCGCTTGTTCGCAAGCGCTTCTCTGAGAGCGTCGTTCGCGGCTGCCTGCGGTGTGATGTACTGGTGGTAGATCAGGGCGCCGAGTGCGAGCGAGAGCAGGCTCGCGAAAACCAAAAGCTTGGTGGTGCCTGCTTGAAGAGCCCGGTCCCTGAGCTTAGTGGCAAGTTTGTTGGCGCTTGACTTGTTTTTTTTGCGTCGAGCGTTTTTTTGTTTGAGTGTAGTCATTACTTTGTTCCCTGTGACTGCGGTGGTACTGGCAAGTTAGGTATCGGGCCGGACGGAAGGACGGAAGGGCTGGCTGCTGGTTTGGGTCCTGCTTGGGGACCATTTGTTAAAGACGGCTGTTGTAGTGAGCCCATCTGCTGCGGTTGGGGCGGTGCGGCCACTGCTTTGCCTGGGGTGGCGAGCGGCGCATAAGTGGAGAGAATCGTAAATTCGATTACGCTTGAGCGTGGGGCCTGGCTTTGTTGTTGCGGGGCGGAATTCGGCGAGTTTCCCTCGACGTTGTTGCGAGTGAGTATCCCGGTGAAGAGTCCGTTGCTGAATTCCAGTGATTTGGCAAACGAAGTGATGGCCTGTTCGTTTTTGGTTTTGCCCTTAATTTCAACGTTTGCGCCTTTGACATTGAGTTCCGAGATGTACCAGGTTGGGTCTTGGGGCCAACGTTGATTGAGATCGCTAAGTAATTGGTGTGCAGCTGGTTGTCGTTGTCGAAGCGTGATCAAGTTGTCGAGCAGCGAGTGGAAAGCGGCGAAGTTAGCTTTGGATGATTCATAGTCAGAGTTCGCCTGGGCTAACTTCTGGCCGGTTAGTGTTTCCTCTTTAATTCGCGAGTTGAGTCGGACGTGTTCGATACCGTTGTCCGTCCAGGCTGCCATAGTGAAAGCAATCACTGCGACGAGTGGGATAAGGATCGCCAGTACAGCCGCGCGGGCTTTGTGGGAGTTAGCAGTCCTGACCTTTAGGTTGCGTTCGCGTTCGATCTCATCAAGACGTATCTGCGGAGTGACCGCGAGATTGCAGGCGGGGATTGTTTCGTGATCGAGGAGTGAACCGATAGCAAAGGCTGTAGGTTGATCCAGGCGCGTCGCATCGCCAATGTTAATGGAGACGTGTTCTATCCGTATTCCGTCCAGTTCCGGGGATTCGTTCAATAAAGCAAGCATCGAGTCAGCGTAGCCGTCGGCTGCCGAAAGAACGGCGTTGGTGACCTCGGGAAGTTTGAGTTTAGCGAGGCTTGCTGGTGCAACGAATTTGGTGAACATGTCGCGGGCGTGCTGGCATTTGATTTCAATGCCGGCGCCGGGTTCAAACAACTCTTCGGTTTCGTATACGAGGCCTGTTTCTTCAGACCAGAGTCCAATTGTATAGTCGTTATCGCCGATGACGAGGATGGCGGCCGTGCCGGTAGGTTGGATATCGCCCAGGCTGGCTCTCCAGAGGCGGGTAATTGCGCGCGTTCTGGTTTCGGCGCGCAGGGTCTTTTCCTGTGGTTGAGTGTGCTCGGGTTGCTGGTCGTCGAGCCATTGGTCGGTTCGCCTAACGATCTCTGTCACGGCCAGCGCTTCAACCTGGGTGACAACGATCCGAGCGTCCGGGGTGCGCGTGAAAGCGAGTACGTGCGATTGGTCGCCCTGACTTCTTTCGATGATTGTTCTGAGGATGTCTTCTTCTGCGGCGCCCGGGCTGACGGGAAGGGAAGGCGCGTCGGTATGGGCATTTCCCTTTGTGAGAGTAGTGCGCAGATCGGTACTCGCCAGATTGACGGAGCGGCGCTCGCCGATGATGGTGCGGTAGATGTCGAATCCGCCATTGGCCGCATATTCGGCAATAACGATCTGTCCGTTTCTATGGTCAAAAGCGAGACCGCAGGGAGACTGGGGTTGTGCCGATTGATGACGGTTGAACATGAAAGCTCCTGTTTTCCTACTTCAGTTGAGTTGGCTTCAGTTGAGTTGGTTGGAGGCAAGGTTGAGTGCGCGGGGCCTGGATCTGAATTCGATAGTGCCGCGCGTTTCGTCTGAAGTGGTTGCGTTTGTTTCTATGCCTTCGGCGGCGATGGTTATGTCTACCTGAAATATCATCGCGGTAGAGTTGAATTCGACGTAACGATTGAAGTTTGCACGTCGTAGATTGAAAGCGATGGTGGAGGCACGGTCCCCTTCCATTCGGACTAAGCGGGAATCACTGCTAAGAGCGTAGGAGACCGGTGCTTGGAGTTTGGTCAGTGTCGAGCCAGCGGCAAAGCTGTGTGCGTGATCTGCATCGGTGGACCAAAGCCGGGCCCAGGCGGGATTCTCTTTACGGACTCGCGCGATCGAGAGAGTTACTTTGTCAGTGGTGGAGCTGACGGATGAAATCAAGCAAAGGGATGACGCCGCTCCGCCAAGGCTGGAGGGATCGAGGCTTCCCCAGTCGATGATGAGCACATAGTCACCTTTGTTAAAGGAGCCGCGCTGCGGAGCGCGCGCGACGATGTCAGACGAGCTTTGGTCAAAATCTGCGACAGTGGTGACAGCATCGGTTGTATGGTCGCCAGACAGGACTGTGACTCCGGAGCCGCCGCCAGTTGTTGTGATAGGCGCGGTAAGTTGTGTGTTGATGTCGTAAGGCAGCGGGGCAAACTCGGTGGCGTTGCCGGTAAGAGCGATCAGCGGCGCGCCGGTGATCTTAACGTTCGTAAATGATTGATTCTGGCTGTAGACATTAAGTCCAAAGGCGATCGGGTATGACGGCACAGGCGCATTGCTGGTCCATAGTGGCGCTGGCACGTTATTGCGCACTCTGTAAAGCTTGGCAATGCGCTGCGAAGGTCCGTTTTCTATCTTGAAGTTGTAGGAATCGCCGGAGAGATGCGGGGAGACGGTCTCGTTTGGTGGATGACAACAGGTGGCGGCGACTTCCACGCCATTGACGTAAACGCCCATCCATACACCGATCTCCGGGTTGCCGAATCCGATGACGATGGCGAAGCTGTCGCCGTTGGGTCCGTTGATGTACGCGCTTCCTCCGGTTGCTGGAGGTGTAAAGCTAAAGGAACCAAGGCCGCTCGCGAGCGCGTGAGTGATGTTTGCCGGATTGTCCCATCCGGTGGCGCCTGTTTTAGTGATAGTGCCGTTAGACCAGGTGTAGAAATCAAACGAGGTCAGGGTAGCGAAGATTGTTCCTGCCAGCGGAGGAGAGGGGCGAGTTAGATTATGTCCAGCTCCGTCGAGATCGGCGCGAAGTAGAGTTTCAGAGGTGCCCCTGGCTTCCTCCATCGTACTGACTTCTGTGAAGGCGCCGACAGTTCTTGCGAACTTCGTCATGAGGCCAACAGCAGCGATTACAGCGATCACGGTTATAGCCATTGAGATAAGGAGCTCGAGTAGGCTAAAGCCGGTTTGAGTCCTGCTCAGGGAGCGGGGCTTTCTCTGCGTGGTCGTGGTGGTTGTTCTGTGGTATCGCATTTTCTTTTCGAGTTCCAGAGATCCCGAAAGCGGTCAGAATGTTTTCACGCTGACGTTGGTTGAGCCGCAGGGCGACGAGAAGTTAACGCTGCCGTTGCTGGCCATCACGTTGACGGTAAAGGTGGCCGGCGAGCTGTCGGTAACCTGCTGGGTTAATGGTGAAACAGTGATATGCGCGCCGGTGTTGGCTTTGGCGGTGATAGTTCCAGTACCGCTGAAGGACCATAAAGTGACGGTCACACTTCCTGAGCCGTTCTTAGGAATCAAAAGCGGGCTGGGGCTAGCTCCTATAGAGCATGGTCCGGGAGTAGGCGTCGGAGTTGGAGTCGGGATCGGCGTTGGTGTTGGCGTTGCGGTAACGCTTCTATTAGAAAAGCCGTTCCAGGTGCCAGTCTTTTCGTCATATTGCCAGAGTTCGACTAAGCCCGATGGGTGTACAGCAACCGCGCGGGCGGCGCTGCCATTAGTCAAGTAAATAGCTGGAAAAGGACTCTCAACGTCGGGGTTAGTGTTGGACGTGGCTGACGGAAGCGACAAAGGATCGAGTTTGCCGTCCGCGGTAAAGCTGAGCGTGGTCGTCGGTGTTCCGAGTGGAATCAAGGGAATAGGGGAGAGTTGCGAAACGGAAGCAGCAATACGCCATCCTGAGGGAACTTGAAGAGACGTTCCCTGATAGACGAAATTCCATTGCCCAGTTCCGCCCAGAGAAGGGGGTGCGCCGAAAGATGTTCTCTCTTCTCCCTCGACGCCTTCGACAACAAGCGGAGCAGTAGTCGAGAGGTTGGAGAAGTCAATACTAATAGGTGGCTGCCGGAAATTTTCGAGCAGCGTTGGTTCAACGAGCGCGTTGATTCTTACGGCAGAGGCGCGGCGCTCACGGATTCGAGCGGCCACGTCTGCCATAAAGCGGCCGGCCTGGTCACGGTTGGCGAATGAGGCGAGGGAAAGGGCTGCGACGACACTAACAATGGCGCAGACGATCACCAGTTCGAGCAAGGAAAAGCCCGCAGCCGCCGCGCTACGCGAATTAGGAGCTGTTGAAGTGGTCATTGGCCGTTTCATTTTTATGGACACCTTTAATGCCGTTCGGTCGCGGAGGCGGACGCAGGTACACCAGTCCTGTTAGTTGAAAACCAGGTTCCGTCTTTGGCACACCCTTCAGCAGTTTTCCCTGAGGGTGTCTTGCTTGTTAGAAGTTCACTCAGTTGCAGGCAAGAAGGATTGCGTGGGTGAAGGTGAACTCGATATTTCTTTTCCTCGCGAAGCCGGTTTGGCGCCAGTCCCGTTTGTCGTGGGCCATCGGCTTCGCTGGTGGAGCGACAGTGCATATGGTGTGCCGCATTATTTAGCAGAGGATGAACGTTGTTTTGGCTGTGTGTAAGGTGAGGTAGGGTGAAAAAACCTCAATGCTTGGAAAAGCAAGGAGCAAGAGTAGGTGTTAAAAACATCTATCGTTTTGAATGCTTGGTGGAGTTTGTCGATTTGTCGATGATTAAGGGGATCGTTGCGATGGCTTTCTATTTGCAAAGGGTCGTGAGCGAGCTGGAGGATAGGACTTCAGCGTTTTGCTTACTTGCGTATGCTCTTGCCAATGTCAGCAATCAACAATCAGGGTGTTCGCGCTTGGAGACACTGGTTGTTCGTTATGGTGTTCGTCGCTTGTTGCCTCTGCGTGGGGACAGGTGAAGTTTCTGCTCAGGGCGTGCGCATAAGTGATGCGGATGTGAGTCTGACGGACATAGCTGTTATCAGCCACGCTGTGAAAGAGGAATCGGTTAAGATGCAGGGGCGTTTAATGCCTGGAGTAAGGCCTCGAGCCGGTCGTCACCCGCTGGTTAAGCTGACGAGTTATAAAAGGACTGCTGATCAAACAATGTTGGAAGAGGCCGTTTATAAGGAGGCGGCACGGTATAGTATTGATCCGGACTTGGTTTTTGCTCTTGTGTGGCAGGAATCCGGTGGACGGTTGAATGCGGTATCGCCGAAGAATGCGCGGGGACCACTACAGTTGATGCCAGGGACGGCAGCGAGATTTGGGGTGCGGAATCCCCACGACGCAAAAGAAGCCGTTCGGGGCGGCGTGGCCTACCTGGTTTGGTTGTTGGATAAATTCGGGGGCAATGTGTCGCTGGCGCTGGCGGGCTACAATGCCGGCGAAAGTGCGGTAGACGCCTATTGGCAAGGTAAGACTATTGTCTTGAGGGACGGAAAAGTGATTAACCGCCGGGGAATACGAACGGGAGGCATCCCGCCTTATGATGAAACAGAAAATTATGTGCGGCAGATTGCTGAGCGTTATCGGATGATGCGTGCCGCGCGGGCTGGGCGTTAGAGATTTGAATAAATCGTAGAGGACTATTGGAGTATTGGAGATATGTCTATGTCGACTACTGCTGTGGGTACGGCTTCGGTGACGGATAGTGGGATCGGTTCCGGGGATTATCCGGCGGGTGTGCCCGCTTTGGTGGTTGACGATGACGCCGATGTGCGGAGTGTGATCTCTAAATGCTTACGCAAGTTTAAGGTTGGGGTCGTAGAGGCGGAGAGCTTGGCGGAGGCGCGGGAGATGTTTGAGGATGGCGAACAATTTTCCATCGTCTTTTTGGATAGGTGCTTGCCGGACGGCGATGGGGTTGATTTTTCAAGGGAGGTTATGGATCGGCAGCCTGGGTTGGCCGTCGTCATCATCACAGGACAAGGAAGTACAGACAACGCGAATGTTGCGATTGCCGGAGGTGCTTTTGGCTATATCCCTAAGCCTTGTCAGATCGCTGAGATCCGAAATGCTTTGCTTAGAAAATACCCGACGCTATCGGATGCGTTTCATGATGGATCTGCGATTGGTCCTGTGATCGATGGGTCAAGCGCTGATGAGGAGGAGGAAAGCGGAGTTAGGCTGATTGGGAATAGCAGCGTGATGATCCGCGTGGCGCTTGAAATAGGTGAGATTGCGAAGATGACGAGGCCAGTTTTCATAACGGGAAAATCAGGCACAGGCAAAGAAGTAGTCGCCCAGAAGATCCACGAAATGAGTTCCAGGGCGGGCCGGAAGTTCGTTGCTGTGAATTGTGGGGCGATGCCTCAGGAGTTGATAGAAAGCACGCTTTTTGGGCATATGAGGGGAGCGTTCACCGGCGCAATAACGGATCGTAAGGGCGTCTTTGAAGAGGCTGATGGCGGCACTATTTTCCTGGATGAGATCACGGAGACGACGGCCTCATTTCAGGTCAAGCTGTTGCGGGTCTTGCAGGAGCACCGCATTACGCGGGTGGGATCGAATCAAGAGATTAAGCTGGACGTGCGGGTGATTGCGTCAAGTAATCGTAACGTAGTGGACGAGGTTGCGGCCGGACATTTCCGCGAGGATCTCTATTTTCGTTTGAAAGGTTCGGAGATTTTCCTGCCGCCGTTGAAGGACCGGCGAGAGGATGTAATGCCTTTGGCCTTCCATTTCGCGGGAATTACTGCGAGAAAGACTGGGAGGAAAGTGGCGTTTTCGACTGCGGTGATTGCGGCGCTAAAGGCCTATGACTGGCCGGGAAATGTGCGCGAGCTGGAATCAGCAATCGACTCGGCGGTACAGCGATGTAATGGGATCGTGCTGCTTAGCGACTTACCGCGGGATCTGAGGGCAATTGTCGGTGATTTGAATGAGAATGAAGTCGCGGTTGTGGGTGCCTTGGTTGGCAACACGGAAGAGATGCAGACTATGGAGGAGGTCGAGGATGCGCACATGCAGCGGGTTTTGCGTCACTGTAACGGGAATAAGACACAGGCGGCAAGGATGTTAGGTTTGGATCGTAGTGCGTTTGGGAAAAAGTGTCGAGAGAAGGGCTGGGGGGTGAAAATAGGCGAATAGTAGATAGAAAGTCGCTTCGTCTGCCGCCGGGCTCGCTGGATTTAGGACAGCGTGGCCGGCTTCTTGTTTGGGGATGAAGGCCTAACAAATTGGTAATTAACACGACATGCTTGCGGATTAGAAGCGAGGTTAAGGCGCGGATTCTAAATAAGTTAGGGCGATAATACGGGCGCTGGCGGGCTTTCTAAGGCGTTTTTGGAGGGAAGTGCGGGCTAGGTGCTGGATTTTGAGAGTATTCGCTCGATGGTTGCGAGTAGGATATTCGGCGCAAATGGCTTATGCAGGAAGTCAAAGCCGTCTTTGGTTTTTCTGGAGTTGCCCTCCAGTTCGATTCGATAGCCGCTGGTGAGAAGTACGCGGGCGGTTGGATGCTCCTGCCTTATCGTATTACATAGCGTGCGCCCGTCGGTGCCTGGCAGACCAAGGTCTGAAATGAGCAATGCTGGCTGGTTTCCCTGCTTTGTGAGCTTCCGATAAAGCTCAAGCGCCGCACTTCCATCTCCTATAATTAATGTCTCATAGCCGGCTCGGGTGACGACTCGTTGAATGAAAATCTGGACGTCGGCTTCGTCTTCTGCGACAAGGATTAAAGAACCATTGGGTAGATTGGGTAGTCGACCTCCGGGGCTTAAAGCAATTTGAGTTGGCTGACGGAGAAGATGCAGGACAAGCACTTCATCGTCGTCTTCAACTGATGGTGGGGTTATTGGGCCCGGAGGTGTTTGCGGAAAATAAATATCAAAGCGAGTGCCTTTACCGATCCAGCTTTCAACGTCGATGTAGCCTTTGAATTGTTTGAGGATAGAGTAGACGGTAGGCAGACCCAAGCTCGCGAGATCTGGTGTCTTATTGGAGTTGGGAATGTCGAAGATGCGTTTGAGTGTTCCCGAATCCATGCCAGCGCTCGAGTCAGTAATGCTGAGCCGGGTGTAACTTCCTTCGCGAGCGCCGGGATGCGCCGCTACGAATTCTGCATCGAGAAAAACTTCTTCGGTTCCAATGGTGACGCGGCCTCCGGCGGGCATTGCGTTTTTGCAGTTAACGAGAATGCTGAGGAGGATCTGGTCGATCCGAAGCCGGTCCATGTAGATTTGTGACAGATCTTCAGAGGGAAGGAATTCGATTTGGATTTTGCGGCCGAGCAGACTTCGGGCCATGGTGATGGTTTCGGTTATCGCTGTATTGAGGTCGAGTGTCCGGCTGCTTGTTGGTTGTTGTCTGGCATATTGTTGAAGGGTGTTGATGAATTGCGCCATTTCTCGTGACTTGCGCACGACGTCTTGTATTTCTGGCAATCCTTGATCAAGCAATGGAGTCAGAGGCTCAGGGATTGGCGGCTTCAGAAGGGCCGATATCTGTTCTTCGATAAGTTCAGCGTTTCCGATGATGGAAGTCAGTGAATTGCTGAAGTCGTGTGCAATCTTCATTGTTAGTTGGCCGAGAATCTGCTGATAGACAGTAGCCGTGGTGTGATCTTGCGCTTGGGTGGAGATTTGGGGTGTGACGATAGCTAGTGCTGTAGGTCGTGGCTTGAAGGCTGCGAAATATGGAATGTAATTGAGAGGCAGAAAAGTGGCCGAGTGTGGTACTGCGTGTATTTTGGCTCGCAGAACGAGTAATTCCTTTGGGGGTAGTTTTATGCTGGTGACTTTCAGCTGCGTTTGAGGATTTTCGAGTGAGAGGATGGACTCGATTTGTTGCCCGATTAAATTTGTTTCCTCGAGTGTGGTCATTTGTTGGGCAGCATTGTTTGCAAGAATGATCCGTCGCGACCGGTCGATTAAGAATAACGCTTCGGAAAAGATATCCGCGGCGTTCTTTAACATTGCGGCGGTGTCAGTGGGTTCGGGGTTCCGTTTATTGCTTCGGCTGGGCATAGGGTTTTCTTGCTGGTCTAACTTAGGGGGTGGCCGGGTGGAGGATTTCGCTTGATCCCAGGACGTCGCGGACTTTGCGGATGACGTCGGCATTGGTGAAAGGCTTTTCTAAAAAATCAACGCCTTCTAGCAGGACGCCGCCGCGATCAGTGATGGCATCAGTTGGGTGGCCCGAGATGTAGATGATTCGCGCGGTGGGCCTGATCTTGTTGATGAGTAGGGCCAGCTTGCGACCGTTCATTTGCGGCATTAAGACGTCAGTGATGACGAGTTGTATGTCGTGTTGGTGTTGCTGGAAGAGTTCCCATCCGTCGCGTCCGTTAGCGGCTTCCAGTATTTTGTATCCGGAGAGGTGAAGGGCATCGCGGAGTACCTGGCGAACGGTATGATCGTCTTCGGCAATAAGGATTGTTTGGGTTCCTTTATGATCGTCTGTGGGTTCGGTGGGGCTCTCTGGGAGTATCTCGAGATGTTCTTTAGCGATCGGGAAGTGTATCTTAAAGATAGTGCCCTCTCCTTCTTTACTATATAGCCATATCGACCCGCGAGATTGTTTGACGCTGCCGTAGACGGTCGCTAGTCCTAAGCCTGTGCCTTTGCCTTCTTCCTTGGTGGTGAAAAATGGTTCGAAAATGTGCTTCTGAGTTTCAGCGCTCATGCCTGCGCCTGTATCAGTGATTGAGAGCTGGATGTGAGGATGTGTTTTAGTTTTGGAATATTGCTGGGGCCGTTTTTTGTCGAGATAAACGACAGATGTTTCGATGATTATTTTGCCACCCTGCGGCATGGCGTCTCGAGCATTTACGGCAAGGTTCATGATGATTTGTTCTAGTTGGCTTTTGTCGGCTTTTATCTGCGGCAGATCTTCGACCAGATTGCAGGTGATTGAGATATCCTCGCCTATGAGTCTGGCGATTAACCGTTCCATGTCTGTGACAACGGTATTCAGGTTTAGATTGACTGGTTGAAGGACCTGCTTCCGACTGAATGCCAACAGTTGTCGTGTGAGCATGGCCGCGCGTTTGGCGGAGTCTTTTATATCGTGCACATATTTGCGCAAAAAATTGCCTGGGTCGAGGCCTCTCATTAGCATGTCGCAGTTACCATACATTGCGGTTACGATGTTATTAAAGTCATGCGCGACTCCGCCGGCAAGGTGGCCAATCGCCTCCATTTTTTGCGCTTGTCTGAGCTGGTTTTCATGCTCTCGTTCGCGATTTAGTAGTCTGACGTTTTCAATAGTATTCGCGGCGAGATTTGCCGCCATCTGTAGAGCGGTAGTGTGTTCGGTTTGATACGCGTTGTCAGTCGTGCATTGAATTTCAAGCGTGCCAATAGTTCGACCCATAATCGTCATCGGAACGGTCATAGCTGAGGCGGGTTTAAGATCTGTGTGTGAGTACTCAAAAATTGTTGGAATGGGGTGATCACACTGGGATGCGGTCGAGATGATAGTTTGTCCGGAGACTATGGCTCGCCGAACGTCGGAGTTGGTGGTAACAGGGATTGGTTCTAGATCTGTGATGTCAATATTGTTTCCTTCAATCCAGAGAAAATGTGGGTTGAGTTCTACAAGTTCATGATCGTATAAGGCAATGCCGAGTGCGTTACATGGCAGCGAGATGGTTGTGAATTCAAGTAACGCTTTGAAGATTGGGGCCAGGTCTCGGGCTGAAGCTAGTACCTGCGCAAGATGTGCAATTCGCTCCAGGAGTGTCTTGTATTCCGTGATAGCGCGCCGTTCAGCCTCAAGTAGGGATTGGCTGACTTGGCGGAACTGTTCTTCAGCCTCTTTGCGCGCTCTGATGTCCCGGGCGATTCCTTGAACTCCAGCCGGTCTGCCGTTTTCATAGATGAGTTGTGTATTCACCTCTACTGGGATGACTGTGCCATCTTTCGCCAGGATTGAGACTTCATAGATGGTGGAAGTTTCGTCGCTGGCAAGTTTGCGGCGAAGCATTTCTCTGGCAAGGGCTACGTCTTCTCGGGTTGCTAAGTTGGTGAATTCCAGCGCTGCGGCTTCTTCACAGGTGTAGCCGGTTATCTGCTGTCCTTTTTTGTTTAGTGACGTGTAATGACCTTCGAGATCGTGCGTGTATACGATGTCGTTTGCATTGTCGAAGAGCTCACGATAGCGTTCTTCACTGCGGCGCAGGGCTTCTTGGGCGCGTTTGCGTTCGATCAGTTGGCCGACCCTGGCGATGAGTTTGAGTTGGTCGTAGGGGGCTCGGAGAAAATGGCCGGCACCGGTTTCGATTCCTTCGATGGCGTTCGAGGTGTCGCCGCGAAAGTTACTCAGGAGCAGAATTGGGGTGCTGGCGAGCTCCAGTCGGGCGCGCAGACGGCGGGAGAGCTCGATGCCGTCGGTCTCCGACATGGAGAAGTCGTTGATGATCAGGTCGGGTTTTTCGTTGGCAGCCAGTCTAAGGGCAGCCTTGGGGTTTGCGGCCTCGAGGACATCGTAGCCGGCGGTTTTGAGCGTAGATCTCAGTAACTGTAGTTGGTCCGGCAGGTTGTTTATGACCAGAATGGTGCCAGGACTAGGGCTTCCATTTTGTCCTCGCTGTGTACTCTGATCTGGCCCATCGCCGAGCGATACGCTTAAATCCGATTCTTTCATACTTCCTGCGTAATCCTCCCAGTGTTCAATGGAGCTCTCTTCATAATTCGGTCTTCTCGGCCCGACTCACTTGCCCGTGTCGGACGCGTTTTATGAAGTCCGTAATTCGGAGTATCGCTAAATGATTATCGACAGCAGGTAGGCTTTGTGGGGGAGGTTCTCCTAGTCATGAGCGTTTTTATGGAGCTTGGCACGAGCAGACTAAATAAACGAGAGCATGGCAAAAACACAGCAGAATACACTAGCGACAAAGAGATTGTCCGTCACTAACCAGACTCAGTCTGTAACCAGACATAGCTAAGAGATCAGTTTCAAGCAGTGAGAAAATGCTCGAGAGTTTCTGCCACAATCCGGTAGCACTCACAGGCGGCCTCTTCGAGACCGCTCCTATCAATAATGGTAATTATGCCGCGCTTGTAGCGGATCAACCCTGCGTCCTGAAGGGTGCCAGCAGCCATCGTGACGGCAGTGCGTGGAGCGCCCATCATATAAGAGATGATTTCCTGAGTAAGATGAAACGTGTCTCCATCCACCCGGTCGTGGGCTATCAAGAGCCAACGGCAAAGCCGCTTCTCGACTGTGTGGAAGCGATTGCAAACGGCTGATTGGGAGACCTGGATAAGCAGCGCTTGCGTGTAGCTGAGTAGCAGATCATGCAGCGCGCCTGCGCGCTTGAACTCCGCCCGGATGACATCTGTCTTGATCCTCATACCCTCTCCTGGGAGCTGGACCATGATCTGGTAGGGTGCATTTTTAGCTCCGAGGATAACGGGGATACCCAACATCCCTTCGTTACCCACCATCGCGATCTCAACAGTCGCGCCACTTTGAGTGAGGGCGAGTAAAGAGCCCATGCCACTGTTAAGAAAATATGCGTGTCGGATAGAGTCGCCGACCTCGCAAAGGGTTCGGCGGTTGGAGAGCTGGACCAGCTCCAGATGGGGTTGAAGACGCTGGTATTCCTCATGCGGCAGGGCAGCCAGAAGCCGATTCTTAATTGAATGAGGATTTCTTTCCATCAGGTCAATTCTCCTGATGGGGGTAAAGCGTTTCGACGAAATCGCCGAGCCAAACGAATTCGTTTTAGCTGACCGTTGAGTTTTGTTGCCGCCGGGAGTTGGTGTCCTCTTGAGCCCGTCGCGGCGCCCATCATTATCTAAAGCGCCTCCCGTAACGAACTCCCAACCTTCGCATCTCGTGCCTCATAAAGAATTCTGTTTCTGGGAAACCGGTGTCTACGAACTCTAACTTCTGGAGCAGACTTTCGTACTCATCACGCGGCAATGACGAGAGTAGGCGATTGGGCGGAGTCGAGAAATGGTTTCGCTGGTTCACAATCGGTGGGGCACAAATAGTGTCTACTATTGAACACGTGCTCGTTGCCTTTCACAACCTCTCAAGTGTGCGCATGAAGAGCTCAGTGTCTGAGAGATCCGGCAGAACGGCGTCTGGATTACATACCAGCAGGTCATCGATGGTGTATGAATGTCCAGTGGCTACGCCAATCGAACGACCGCCGAAGTGATGAGCGCAAGCGATATCATCCGGTGTGTCACCGATGATGATGAACTCCGATGGCGGTAGCTCAACGTTCAGGTGAGACTTGATTCGTTGAGCCGCGCGCCGAGGAAGCTCGCGCCGGTCGAAGGATTGATCACCGAAAGCGCCGGGCAGATCAAAGTAATCTGAAAGGTCAACGAGGTTAAGCTTGTACCGCGCAGTTGTCTCGAAGTTTCCTGTCAGAACTGCGCAGCGATAGCGCGGGTGTTGTGATACAGATTCCAGCGCGACACGCACGCCTGGCAACACATGGAACTCGGCACCGTTCGAAGCCGCTCGTTCGATCTCGCAAAAGTAACGAGCGGAAATCTCGCCAATCCTCTCCAAGATCGCCTCGGGCGTAATACCTTCGGAGCTTAAAGACTCGGCGATGTACTGAAGATCAGTCATGCCGGTGAGCGGCACTTCCTTAATTCGTCCGGCGGTGCCGAAGACCTCCTCCAAAACGAGTCGTGTGTATTCGGCGAATGTGGTCGCCTTTGTCGAGCGCAAGATCGAGCCGTCAATGTCCCACAAGAGAATGCGCACGTCATTATGATCGGCAGGCATCGCTACTTGGTGGGCAAGGGAGTCTTCTTGTCGCCTTCGGCTTGCAGCTTCCGCAACTCGCGCCAGCGTGCGTACTGATCGGCTTTGGCGGCATCGGAATCTTCTTCACCTTTCAGCCAGAACCAGAACCAGTCCACGGCCCCCTGCTGGGAAACAATCCTCTCCCAGGGTTTGAACAAAACGTGCGCTGCGTCGGGTAGATAAATCAACTCCACGGGTTTGTTGAGGTGTGAGAGCCCAACATACCACTCCCATTCGCTGGGGGCGTCGCCCCCTCCGTAGGCATGCGTCTCAAGACGCACCGGAGTGTCAACTTTATCTAAATTGAATCCGGGAGAGTTCTGCAACCAGGCAGCGGCACTCTTACCCCATGGTAGACCTCCATTGAGTCGATCGCCGACCGACATGAAGATCCCGCCCTGAGAAATGTACTGGAAGTAGCCCGCGTTAATGCCATCCGCCATTATTGCGGCAGCGAAGTGATACTTCGAATGCGTCAACGTGTATGCCACGTAGTAGGCAGTTCGGCTGAAGCCCACGAGGCCGACGTGATCCCTAGTGATCAGATTACGGCCATCAAGCCAATCAACCGCCCCTTCAAACGCAGCCATTTGAACAGGCGCTTCTTGCGGTCCCTCTCCGTAGCCGGGATAGAGCTTATTAAAGCCGTTGACCTGCAACACAATGAAACCGCTGCTTGCAAGAGGACGGGCGGCGGAACCGGGATTATAGAATCCGTCCATCGAGAATCTCGCTGGGTCAAACCCATGTGTCTGAATTACTAGCGGATATCGCTTCCCGGGCTCATAGTTCGTCGGCCAGAAGAGCCCTCCCCAGAATTCGTGTCCATCCGTACCGTTCCAAGTGACTCTCTCCACTCTTCCGAATTCGAGATCCGCAAACTGCGGGTTGAGATCAAGAAGCAGTGACTTCTTTCCCTCCTGAGAAGTGACGTACATCTTAGGCGGGGTGTTCATGTCCTCCTGAAACATCACGTCGAGCGGAGCTGCAGTTCCGTGGTCATCGGGCCTTATCGTAGCTTCTCTCCAAACGGAACCATTTTTTTCGTAAGCAGCTGGCACGGAACTATCAGAGACAAATCCTTTTTCCAGGAAGACTCGGTTCAGACCCACCCACCTTGGTCGGAACGGAGCGTAATGCTCGGTATCCTGCCTAATCGTTAAGACTTCTTTACCGGGAACGCGGACTTCAACAACGTAAACGTTCTTGTCATGCCCGTCGCGCCCGAGAGCTTCTCCTGGATCGAGTGGGAGACGAACCGCAGAGAGGAGAACCGAGCTTCCATCTGGCGCCCAAGTGACCCCATTGCGCCACAACGTGGGAGTATTCAACAAAGGCGTTAGCGATGCAGTCTTCGTGTCCAACAACATATATCGAAGGAGCGCTACCCAACTACCTTTGGGTCTCTTTTCGGCGAGACGGTTACTGACTATCGGCTGATAGCGCTCCCACGTTCCTGGAAAATTGCGAGCGAATACTTGCACAACTGCATATCTGCCGTCAGGTGAAAGCGAGATCGGCATTCCGTGGTCAATATAATCTTCGACGCTTACTTGGGTAGCTCGATGTCCCAGTATCTGAACGAACAGTTGTTCACCTTCGCTGTTAAACGGGGGATACCTATCACCCGTCAGAATGTCCAATAGATTCTGTGTTGAAACCACGAGTCCTTTGCGGCGCGTCTCCGGCGTATCAACGCTCTTTCTTAATGGCGGTTCGGCTTCGAAAATAATCACTTTCCCATCGCTACTGATGTCATAGCGAATGATTGGCGTAGCATGATTCGTGACTCTATTGAGCCGTTTAGTTCTGATGTTGAAGGTATATACCTGAGGCACTTCCCCTGAGTTTTCACCCAGGAAAGCCACCGTCTCATTGTCGGGAAGCCATCTGATATTTTGAATGGCCTCGCGATTTGATGATGAGATCATGGTCAGCAGAACTTGAGGCTTCGGCGAGTGCCAAACTTCGGACGTTCGAAAGAGGAGAACCGAGCATTCGTTTGTGTTGCTCTGGAGGTTTCCTTTCTCGACGACGATCAGGAACTGACTACCATCTGGCGAGAACTTTGCCACGTGTCCTTTTGAGGCTCCAAGATCGTAGTCAGAATCGGACAATCGAGTCATCTCAATTGAATCGGGAACAGTCACGGCGCGCTTCTTGGTAGGCCCGACTTGAAATGCTCCTGCTGCATGCCCCATCAGAAAACTCACGGCCAGACACGAGAGTACTAACCGACTAGATTTCCACATAGCATTCCTCATATCTGGGTTCTTCATCGCTCTTCCTCAACTGTTTGCAGTCTTCCAAGGATCTCGGAACCCCAAGTTGCTTGGGAGACTCTAATCCCATTACTCATGGCCTCGCGTTGAAAGTCTGCCCTTAACGCAACCTTCGGCCCAATGCAACCATTGCCGCACTCAAGCTAGAAAGTTAAGCGTAGCGAGAACTGAAAGGAGCGCGGACCACCCTGCTGGAACAATTGGTTTAACCCTCCAAGACCCCGGCTCAGCATTTGGGTAGATTTGAGAAAGTTCGTGGATGTAGTTGGAGTTATGAAGAAGGGGTTTGTGGGATTAGCAAAATTCGGATGGTTAAGGACGTTGAAAGCATCGGCCCGAAATTGAACGGACATCTTCTCCCCCAGCGGAAACTTACGTGCCATTGAGAGATCCACTTGTGTCAACCCGAAGCCGGGAATGATATTTCTTCCCTCGTTTCCTTGTTGTCCGGCTGGAGCGCTGACAAAAGCATTCACATTGACGATTCTGCCCCCCGGCACAGTGTTGTCCAGAATCCAAAGAGGTTGCCCAGCTACGATATTCGGACGGCCCTGCACAATTGTTCCCTGCAGCGAATTAAGAGGAGTTACAACAGTAAATGGAAATCCGGTTCGCGCAACTACGATACCTTCAAGCGACCAGTCTCGCGTAACATAGGAGAGGGCCTTAGAATTTTTCACGGACGGAATCGAATAAGTGAAGGCTCCAGAGAAGCTCTGACGAACATCAAAGCTGGAGTTGCCGCGATCCAGCAGATTCGAGACCGTAACCACAGAGCTAGACACAAACGCCGAAAAATCATCGGACGCGTTGTCCAAAGAATGCGACCAAGTGTAATTGAGGAGAGCCTGCAACCCATGGAACTGTGACCTGCGATATTGCAACTGCAAAGCTTGATAATTGGAAATGGCGCTGTTGTTCGAGAACTGAAAATCGCTATTGGGAGCAAAGTTTGTATTAGAAGTTGGCGGTACGAAATTTTCGGCCCGAAGAAGGGCTCTCCCCAACTGACCTACATACGTCGCCGACACCGCTTGATGCGAACCGAACGATTTCTCAAGTGCGATGTTCCATTGGTACGACTTGGGCAGTTTTAGATTTGGCGCAAATCCCATTATGTTGCCACGCAAGGCGTCGGTGTATGGAGGTGTCAGCGCCGGGAGTGTTGGCAAGAAAGGCGTCGGATTGCTGACTGGCAGCGTGACATTAGGGGTGCTCAGACTCCTTCGGTTAGGCCACGCGGTTGTAAGCCGTCCCGCAGCTCCTGAGCCGAGATCATAATAGAGGCCACCTCCAGCCCTGAAGACGAAGTCCCCTCCTCGGGTCAGAGCGTAGGTGACTCCGAATCGCGGAGCAAAGTTTCCGTAAGTTGTAGTCCAAAGAGGAGTGCCGGCAGGAGCGACCATCGTAGCCGCAGGATTATCGACATTTTGCCAAGCAGCAAATATTGTTGAGCCAAGAGCACGGGGAGCCGGGTTCAATTCCCATCGTAGGCCGTAGCTTATCGTTAACCTATGGTTAAGCTTCCATGTATCCTGGGCAAACGCTGAGAACGCTTGAGAGAGCGCTCGGGCGTGATTGAACACTTGTCCCGTAAGAGTGACTTGTCCTGTGGTCAGAAGCGTCTGAATGTTGCTAGAGGAATAGCCAAGCGAATACAGAAGTGGCTTAGCGTCAAGCCAAATGGCCCGATAATCACCTCCGAACTTCAGCTCATGGTCGCCGATGATAGCAGTAAGCCCATCATTAATATTGACCTGCTTTGTACGATTCTGTGAACTTGGCCCAACGCTGTAGCCAAGAGTGCCGGTGATGCTGAAGGAAGCTTGACCTCCGGAAGGAGATAGCGTCCCAAAAAGGAGACTCGGTGAAGGCGGCACTGCACCTCCGAAAGAATCCAAACTGTTAATTGAAGTGGTGTACTGTGTCGAATAGTTGGCTCGGATCATATTGGTCATGCCTGCCCCAAGTAGCATATCGACGCCGCCAGTTAATGTTTGCACGTTAGCGGCGCCAGTGTTTGTGACGCTAGGACTGAATCCAGGCCCTCTGAGAACTAATCGAGAAGGGGCGTAGTTGTAGCGGGCGAAAATCGAGTACCTCTCATCGAATCTATGATCGATACGCACACTGGTCGCGTTCAAAGTTGCCGCGTTGGACCACGATCCGGTAAGTTGCGCCAGATTTGGGTTGCTTGCGTTAACCGGGCCGTTCGGCAATGAGAAGGCATTCAAGTAAGGAGCCACTGCCGCCGGGGCACTTGTTCGCGCTGCTTGCGAAGGGACGTTGCTGACCTGAGTAAACGGAAGTCTGAGCCGAGCGCCTTCGTAAGAAAAATAAAAGAACGTCTTGTCTTTTTTGATTGGGCCTCCAAAAAAGCCCCCGAAGTCGTTATGCCGCTCAGGAGCGCGCTTGAGTGCAGACGCATTGTTGAACCAATCATTCGCGTCGAATACGTCGTTTCGGAAGTACTCAAAAATACCCCCATGAAAGCTGTTCGTGCCAGAACGGGTTGTGAACATAACTTGGCCGCCGGGCTGACGACCAAACTCCGCTGATGATGACGAGGTCTGTATACGGAATTCCTGCAAGTCGTCCGCCGACACCAAGGCACTTGTGCTACCCAAGGCACTAAATGCTTGTGTCCCACCAAATCCTGATTGGTTACCAAGACCTGCCGGGGCTGCAAAATTGGCCGACACGCCATCCACTACGAAGTTATTGGAATCCGTCCTTTGCCCAGCAATACTGAATTGCCCCGGTCCAATGCCGCTGGCCGGCGCAATAACGACCCCTGGAGTAA
>WNFT01000848.1_pt1 | contig 49248 bp, 43 predicted proteins | sample 5400191 | NCBI WGS metagenome assembly WNFT01 (sample SAMN13153359, study PRJNA577476) | soil metagenome | isolation source: 80 cm saprolite under Madrone tree | place: USA:California | collected 2016-06-14 | reverse complement strand
GCGATGTTGTCCGGATCAGTGGTGATCTCCACGTACGGCAGGCCGACTGCCTTGGCTTCCGGAAGTATGAGGCGTAGCGCTGACTTTGCATACCCGCGGCGCTGCTTCCACGGCACGACCGCGTAGCCGATATGCCCCAGACAATGGGGCGGCAGCGCCGTAGTACCTGGCTGCCACCGCAACCCGATGCTTCCGCAGAACTCGCCGTCCCAGAGCCAGCGCTTAAAGCCCGGGAGGCGCTTGGCCGCCGAACCGTCTGGAAGAGTGATGGGAGGACCCTTAGCTTCGCGGTCTTCCATGCTGGCGAGAAACGCCGCTGCATCGGCCTGAATGCGGGAGAGCTCTTCGCGTGCGGCCTCGACACCGCGCTCGTTGTCGGCAGACCACCCACGCTCCAGCGCAGCGACGTAGCTCGCAAGGTGTTTGGGGCCGGGACGCACGAGCTGCATACTAGGCGCCTAACGAGACCAAGCTCAGCCACGGCTCCGGACGGCGCAAGTGGCAGCGGGTTGAATCACACAAGCTAAGATCGACATCGAATACTCAACGCAATGGAGCCGTTGGCTGCAGCGCTTGGTTAGGCGGTTGGGGTGCTCAGGTCCGGATAAAGTGCTGCAAATGTTTCAAGACAGAGCCAGACAACGTGGAACGTAATAGCCACTCGGACAATTCCGAGCGTTCCCATTGCCTCGAATACCTGTAATGAAGAGAGAGCCGCGATTAGAGGGGGACAGTGCGCTAGTGCTCCAACCACATTCCATTTCCTCGCATTCGCTTGACCGGAGCCAATTACCAGTAATACCGCAATAATCGTCATTAACAGATAAGCCTGGATCAGCCCAACCCAGACCATGGGGTTCTGCTGCATGAAACCAAACAGGCCAGTGCCAGTGATCCGGCCGATGGTCGTAGTGATAGCGCTCCCCAAGGCAACTAGCGCCAAAATCGTGCCATGGATCCGCAGAAGCCACCGCCGAAACGTAATACTAGAAGTAGGTTGGGGAGTCTTGAAGAGTCTGGCGTTCATCGCGATTTCCCTTGCAGCCTAACGAGATACAAGATCAGCGACCGCGCCCGGGAGCGCGCGTGGCGGCAAGCTGGAATAAGTAACTACTCGAAAGTTACGCATCAGAGCGGGGCACGGTTCGCTGCATCGCATGGTTAGGTGTACGCCCATCATGTTATTCCGGGAGCGGCGCCCCGGCCTGACCAAAAACATAACGCCAGCCGGTTGGCGTACGTATATACGTATCGCTGAACCACAACTTGAAGTTAATCGCGCCGCCCTTGGCTTTGGTGCCCTTCAGCCATAGCTTCGCCGTCACGACGGCGGTGTCGCCCCAGACTCTGACCACCTGCGAGTTATCGACTTCCACCTGGTGTTCCCAGGTGTACACCCTGTCGCGCGCCCGCTGTTCGAGAAAAGCCCCCGTCTGGACGGTTCCATCCGACAACACAAGAACCATATTCTCGTGGTGGATGCGTGCCATGGTTTCCGCATCATTTTTTTCGACCGCTGCTTGATAGCGGGTATCAAGTGCGGCAACAATCTTCTTGTCTTCGTCGACGGATGCTGCTGCAGGATTTATCGCAGTCATCGCAAGGCCAATTAAAGCCAAAATTTTTGAAAAATTAATTGATTTCATTGGGAACTAGTGGCGATGATTTCAGGCAATGACATGAGATGACACCTAACGAGACAGAGATAAGCCACCCAGCACTTTGAGAATTAAAGTGCGCATTGTCTCTGTGGTCGCAACAAAGTGCTGGGTTGGCTTCATCGATTGGTTAGGGCGCAAAACGTCGAGGAAGCGACGATGTGCCCGGCTAGAAAAGTGTGAGACGGTGCGCTCACTGAGGTAGGCGCTCCTGCAAAAACAGGATTGATGACCGAAGCCATCCCGACGCTCCGGCACAAGACCTCGAAGCCGGAATTCGGAACGAGCTGCACCGCTCACGACTAAAGGCTATCAAGATCGACGCAAACTGAAAAGCCGAAAAACAGGCGGCGCATTTGCGGCCTAACGAGAAGTAGGCGAATGTTCGTAAAAAGTCACGAACATTTGTTCGTCTAATTCGGAGTTGCAATCTCTGTAGAAAATCATTTAGGGTGCGTGGCAGTTTCCAACCCGATGACAGAGCATAAGCCAGCCGATCGCAAGCCAAAATTTATTGAGCAAATGCGTAGCTTCATGCGGGCTCGCCGCTACAGCTTGCGCACTGAGCAGGCCTACTTCGATTGGGTCAGGCGGTTCATTCTCTTCCACGCGAAACGTCACCCGCGCGAAATGGCAGAAACCGAGATTGTGGAGTTTCTCACCCATCTGGCGACGCAGCGAAATGTTGCTGCCTCTACGCAAAATCAGGCTCTCAGCGCATTGCTGTTTTTGTATCAGCAATTTTTAGGAAAAAAACTGGGCCGTCTGGACGGGGCTTTGCGCGCAAGCCGGCCACCGCGCCTGCCAGTCGTGCTTACACGCGAAGAGGTGCGCGCAGTGCTCGCCCACGTCCGTCCGCCGTATCGTCTCATGGCGGAGTTGCTTTATGGCAGCGGCTTGCGACTTCTGGAATGTCTGCGGCTGCGGGTGAAGGACGTGGATTTTGGCTATAGCCGAATCGTTGTGCGCGACGGCAAAGGCGCTAAAGACCGCGTGACAATGCTGCCGGGGCGATTGCGTCAGCCGCTCAAGGAACATTTGGCCCATGCGAAAGCGGTGCACGAACGGGACCTGCAACTGGGATTTGGATCGGTCTATTTACCAGACGCGTTGGAGCGGAAGTATCCCAACGCTCATCGGTCGTGGATGTGGCAATACATTTTTCCTGCGGCGAAACGTTCAGTCGATCCTGTCTCAGGACGCGTGCAGCGGCATCATGTCCTGGAGAAATCATTGCAGAATGCTGTCGCAAATGCAGTGCGCGCCACCGGGATTACAAAACCGGCGAGCTGTCATACGTTGAGACATTCATTCGCGACCCATCTCCTGGATGGCGGCTACGATATCCGCACGGTGCAGGAGTTACTAGGCCACAAGGACGTGAGCACGACAATGATTTACACGCACGTGCTCAATAAGCCAGGTATCGGCGTGAAGAGTCCGCTAGATTGATAGTTCGTGATCGACGACGCCATCGCCATCATGCGTAACGCGCACGCTACCGGGTTGCACGCGCGTTTCGCGATTATGCCCGCACGGGCACACTGGCGGTGCGCTCGAGTTTGCCCCAGCTGACCCATGCGCCTTTGATCGCGCGCAGGATCGCTTTCCAGATGCAGTAGCTGAGCATGGGACGGTAAATCAGTCGCATTGGCAAAATGCGCCAGGCGCGCACGATCGGTTCGCGTTCCAAAATGCAAGCCAGCGTGGCGAGGAGCACATCCATCGACAGGAACGTGATGATAAACGGCAGCACCGCGCGCCACGCGCCAAACGGCAGCGATCCGAGTAAGAACAAGTCCACCATCGGTGTAACAGCCACCAAGATGATCTGGAAAAACCAAATACTCGGCAAACTGAACCAGCCCAGCGCGCGATAGTTCCAGTTAAACACCATGTCGCGGTGTTTCCAAAGACATTGCAGCGTGCCGTAGGCCCAGCGAGAACGTTGTCGCGCCAGTGTGCGCACGCTTTCGGGCGCCTCTGTCCACGCGATCGCGTCGGGCACGTAAACGATGCGCTGTCGATGTCTGTGCAACGAGAGCGTTAGATCGGTGTCTTCGGCGAGCGTTTCCAAACTCAGCCCGCCGGCTTCGTCGATCGCGTCCTTACGAACGGCGCTGATCGCGCCGGGCACCACCGTGATGCATTCCCAGCGGTTGTAAGCGCGCCGGTCCAAATTAAAACCGCAGGTGTATTCCAGCGCCTGGCAGCGCGCGATGAAGGTGCGCAAATTCCCGACCTTCGCGTGACCTGAAACCGCGCCAATCCGCGCATCGGCAAATGGCTCGAGCAAACGCGGCAGGGTATCGCTCTGACATTGCGTATCAGCATCGATGAAAACAACGATCCCGTGACGCGCGGCAGCGAGGCCGCGTTGCAGAGCGCGCGCCTTTCCGCGATTTTCCTGCTGCAACAACCGAACACGCGATTCGTTTGCTGCGACACGCTCAACTTCTGCTGCAGTTTGGTCGCGCGAACCATCGTCCACGACGACCACTTCGATTTCGCCTTTGTAGTCCGTGGCAAGCAGCGTGCGCAAAGTTTCGGCGATCACTTTCTCTTCGTTGTAAGCAGCCATCACCACACTGACCGGTTCCGCAAAATTTGCTCTCGGCCCGCGTCGAAAACGATAGGCAAGCCAGATAACAATCAGAGTGCGAACGACCACCAACGCCGTCGCAACGATCATGAACGCCCAGAGAAATTGTTCGATGCTGTGATAAATGCGAAATCCGGTGCTGCTCACGAAGCGGCTGAGCGATTGTCCATTGGCTTGCAGGGGCGGCATCACTGCGTCGCGCGTTGTGCCCAGCAGCGTGCTCAAAGGCACCACGGTGTCGCCTCGATTATGCAGCCAATCCAGAATGCGGGGAAGCGCTTCCACCGTCTGCGAGCGGTCTCCACCCGCATCATGTAGCAGGATCACGCTGCCATCGTGCCTTTGTTGTTTGATTCGCCGCAGGATGATGTCCGCTCCGGGCTTCGCCCAATCTTGCGGATCAATATTCTCGAGGACTACGAGGTAATTCAGATCTTCGGCAATTTTCAGCGGAGCCAGATCGGTTAGTTGGGTCGGACTCGAATCCGCAGCGTAAGGCGGCCGGAACAATGTGGTGGCACGGCCTGTTATCGTTTCGAGCAAAAGCTGTGTGGCATTCAGCTCCAGCCGGATGTGTTCGGGCCAGCAGAGCGCCAGGTTCGGATGATAATAAGTGTGGTTCCCGATCTCGTGTCCTTCGTTGACGATGCGACGGACAAGCCCCGGGTAGCGTTCCGCGTTCACTCCCACGAGGAAAAACGCGGCTTTTACATTTGCTGCCTTAAGAATGTCCAGGATCTGTGGCGTCCAGCGGGGATCGGGCCCATCATCGAACGTGATTGCAACCTGATGCTCGCCGCCGGCGCCCTGGTGATAAAGCGTTGGGAATTCCGCAAATTTCACGTACTTCGCGGTGAGATAACCGTCTGCATCCACGGCGAGCTTTCGGGTCCCATCCATGCGATTCTCATCAACCGTCACAATTTCGCCATCGCCGACGTCAGCTATTGTGTCGCTGGATGGTATGACTTCGAGCGCCTGTCGCGTTGGATTGTCGAGTTTGAAATCTCGCGGGACGCTTAACGCATCCCAAATTGCAGGGTCTTCGCTGCCGAGGCGATAAAGAGCGAAGCCGCCGGCCTTTTGGTCGCGCACCTCGCGCGCTTGGTTGAGGAAAGTTACGGCATCCAGAAACCAGACGGCGTGTTCCTTGTCTTCATCCTGAAAATAAAAGTACGGGCTGTAACTCGGTCCGCTCACCTCTACGCTCTTGATTTCGGCATCATTGGCGCGGCTCATCGCTTCGGAAAAACTGATCAGCTCGCCTTTCTTCCCGCCGATGGTCCAGTCGTATCCGTAGCCACCAATTGCGATGATCCATTGCTTACTGTCGGAATCTTGCAGCAGAACGCGCACCCAACCTTCAAACCACGAGCGGGACGCCAGCGGCCCTGGCGGATCAGTGTCGGACGTCTCATCAAACAACATCGCCACAAACCGATCAACGTTGTCAGCGAGCGTATCGAAATCGATGTAATCGAGCTCCTGGCTTGGTTGAACACACAGCCACAGCTCTTTGTGGTCGTCGTGTAACGCGTCGGCGAACTTGTCGATGAATTTGGTGATGTCTTTTTTGTAAGCCGGGTCGATTTGCTGCCAATCGACGACCACGCCGGAAGCTTTCGCGTTGCGCAAAACAGAAAGCACACGTTCGATAAACCGATCCTGCCGTTTCGCGGGTCCGTGCGCGAGATTCTCAATCGCTTCCGGCTGCCAGATGTCACCGACCTGGTTCGTCAGCAGTGGCATGAGGGCAATCCCCTTATTCGCGGCCAGCTTTGACACACGGGTATCGGCATCGATTTGCACGTCCCCCATACCATCGATGACGGTCATCCATTCCGGACAAACGTGCGTAATCTGCGCTGCGTGTTGCTGGAGGGACGCGTAGCTGTACGGATCCCCGTTGATGTAGAAGGCAAGTCGCACTTCGTTGTCGGGCGGTTTCTTTCGCGGCCGTGGCGAAGGTGTTGGCGCTGTGCCAGTCAGTTTTTTTGCCGCCTGTCGCGCGGCTCCAAATTTCTGCCACAGCAGCGAGCTCGGCGACAACTGGCCGGCCGGATTTTCCTTTTGCAGCGCTTTCAATTGACCTTTTAACTGCCGCAGCGAAAACGGCACATTCATTTGCGGCGTGACAAAAAGCGTTTGCACAAACAGCACTGTGCCGAGGAAAAACAGCACGCCGCCGATCAGCAGAATTAGGCGCAGACGCGGCCAGCGTTTACCGGTGGGGTCCGAGAAAACGAATGGCGTAACTTGTTCCGGAGGAAATTCGGGCATGCGGTGCCTATAATCGCCCAGGCGCGGAAATAAGAAAATCCGATTCTCTCATTTCAGGGTTGGACGTTGGACGCGGGATGTTAGACGTTCGGTCTTAAATGCATATCGAGCCAGATACCCTGCCCACTGGACACGCGGGCATCGCTGCGCGTTTAAAAAAAGGTCCTACAATTCATTCCAGCGCATGGGTTGTCCCGGCCGCGACGGTGATTGGGGACGTTACCCTCGAAGAGGAATCGAGCGTTTGGTACGGCGCCGTGCTGCGCGGCGATATCAATCGCATCATTGTCGGCCCGCGCTCGAACGTTCAGGACAATGCCGTCGTCCATCTTGACACAGATTATCCCACGTTGGTGGGCGAACTGGTCACCATCGGCCACAGCGCCATCGTGCACGCGTGCAAGGTCGATAATGAAGTGCTTGTAGGGATGGGCGCAATTCTTCTCGACGATGTGGAAGTCGGCGCGCGCTCGATCATCGGTGCAAACGCGCTCATCACAACCGGGATGAAAATTCCGCCGGGCTCACTTGTGCTCGGGTCGCCTGCGAAAATTCGACGACAACTTACCCTCGACGAGCAGAAGGATATTGCGCGGTGGGCGTGGAGCTACGTCGAAACGGCGAAGCAGTTCCGCGAATTTTGCTAAGGGCATTGGCAACCGCAGTATCTATTTAGCAGCATAGCCGCTATTCAGTTTAAGCTTGGGGCATCGCCCAGGAATTTGATCGTTCCATAAACAAGCGCTGAAAGCGCGACTCATCCGGCTGCTTGGGTGAAAGTGAATCGCGCTTTCAGCGCTGGCGACTCGCGCTTCCCCGAACCCTGGGACGTTGTCCCAGGCTCGGGATGAACTCCTGCGCCCTTGGCGCTAGACACGGCAACCGAAGCGGTTGCCCTACAATGTTTTTGCCAGCGCGCGCGCGTTCTCGCACAATAATTTCGCTGCGCGTTTCATGTTTTCTTCCTGACTCATTCCCGGCCGCGCGTTCTCGTAAACGCTATCGAAAAGTTTGCGAACTTCTGGATCATTCGCTGTGCGGCCGACAATTGCGAAAACACGCTTGCCAAGTTTCCGCGCCAGTCGCGCCACGCCCGCAGGCGTTTTTCCTTCGAGCGTCTGGCGATCCAAACTTCCCTCTCCTGTAATCACAATGTCGGCATCTTTGATTTTGGCTTCGAGCGCGACCGCTTCCGCGACGACGTCAAATCCCGGCCGAATTTTCGCGCCGCAAAAACTCATCAGCCCAAATCCGACTCCGCCTGCCGCGCCAGCGCCGGGCGTATCCCGATAATCAAAACCAAATTCTCCGGCCACCACATCGGCGAGCGTGGTCAATGCCCGTTCCAAAATGTCAATCTTATCCTTTGTCGCGCCTTTCTGTGGACCGAACACTCGTGTCGCGCCGTTCTTTCCGAGTAACGGATTCTTCACGTCGACCGCTGCGATAATGTTCGGCAAGGCGCGTTGTAGAGGCGGCTGTGTCAGCCGCCGGCTTTTTGGTTGGGCCCTTGGTACAAGCGCCCCCGCAACTTTTGTCGGTAAAGTAATCTCCGTGAGATTTGCCAGCTCGCTCACGCGTTCGGTCAATTCCTTCGCACCGGAAAAAAATCGGAAATCCAGAGCGCGCGCCATGCCGAAGCCACCATCGTTTGTGGCGCTGCCGCCAAGACCGATGACGATTTGATCTGCGCCCTGGCACGACGCATCTGAAATCATTTCGCCAACGCCGTACGTGGTGACGAGGTCCGGATTCAGCTCATTGGCCGCTAAACGCTTCATCCCAGCGGCCTCGCTCATTTCCATCACCGCGAGCTTCTCCCCAACGATCCAGCCGTAGCGTGCGTCGATCTCACGCCCGAGCGGATCGTGTGCTTTGCACTGCAACCAAGAGCAGCCGCGTGCACTGCAAATCGCTTCCGCGGTTCCCTCACCGCCATCCGCCATCGGCACAATTTCGATGTCCACATCCGGCATGGCATCGTACAGACCTTTCGCGATGTTTTCCGCGACCTCGCGCGCGTTCAGCGAACCTTTGAATTTGTCTGGCGCGATCAGGATGCGCATTGCAACAATTGTAGGATGGCTGTCGCCGCCGAAAAAAAAAGGCGTTTCACAGAATGGAGCCGCGGGGACGCGAGCGACATGGACGGACGGCTCGTTAGAGCGAGAGAGCGGGAGCGAGCGAGTCAAACGCCCTACTAAATCGGACCGCTGCAGCGCGGTATCCCTAAGCTTTCAATTTCCGTTCCAAGATTTCGCCGGCCAATTGCGGATTGGCCTTTCCATTGGACAATTTCATCACCTTGCCCTTAAGAAAATTCAGCGATGCCACATTGCCTGCTTTAAAATCCGCGACTGGTTTTGGGTTCGCTGCAATCACTTCGTCACAGAGCGCTTCAATCGCGCTCGAATCGCTCAGTTGCTCGATGCCCTTTCCCTTCACAATCGCGGCTGCGCGTTTGCCGCTCGCAAACATTTCCGCGAAAACTTCCTTGCCTTGCTTACCGCTGATCTTTCCGCTGTCGATCAAATTGACTAGTTCATCAAGCGCCTCCGGCGGAATCGGGCAGTCATGGATGGTCTTACCAGCAGCGGTCAAGGCGTTCTGCAGATCGTTCAGAATCCAGTTTGCGATGCTTTTCGGTTTCTTTGCGCCTTTTGCAGCGGTCTCAAAATATCCTGCGAGGTCAAGATCATTCGCCAGCACGCCTGCGTCGTAGGGGCTCACTTGATATTGCTCAACGAAGCGTGCGCGTTTCGCTTTTGGTAACTCCGGCACGCGCTCTCGCACATCGGCCAGAAGAACTTCGGTTTTCACCGGCACAAGGTCGGGATCTGGAAAGTAGCGATAATCGTGCGCGAACTCCTTTGTGCGCATGAGAAAGGTTTCGCCAGTCGCATCATCCCAGCCGCGCGTCTCCTGTTCGAGTGGTTCGCCCCTTTCCAAGGTACTGATTTGACGCTGAATCTCGTAAGCAAGGGCGCGCCGCACGCCACTGATGGAATTCAGGTTTTTGATTTCAATTTTTGCTCCAAGTTCGGTTTGCTTTTCGGGCCGCACGGAAACGTTGCAATCGCAACGGAGTTGCCCCTTCTCCATGTCAGCGTCACTCACCGCTCCATAGATTAAAATTTGCTTGAGCAAAGTGAGAAAGGCGAATGCTTCCTCTGGCGAATTGAGTTCCGGTTGCGTCACGATCTCCATCAACGGCGTGCCGGCGCGATTGAAATCAATCCCGGTACTGTTCTCGAAATGGAAACTTTTCGCCACATCTTCCTCGAGATGAATCCGCACCAGGTGCACTTCCTTGTCGGGGGTTGCGATATTTTTCTGCGCATCTTTCGGATAAGCGAGGTCGTGCAACGCGACGCTGCCATTCGTGCAAAGCGGCATGTCGTACTGCGAGATCTGGTAATTCTTCGGCATGTCGGGATAGAAATAGTTTTTGCGGTCGAATTTGCAGATCGGCACGATGTCGCATCCCAGCATGAGCCCGGTTAGCACCGTCAGGCGCAATGCCTCATGGTTCATAACTGGCAGTGCGCCAGGCAAACCGAGGCAAATCGGACACGTGTGCGTGTTTGGCTCGCCTCCAAACTCCACTGGAGAAGCGCAAAACATCTTGGAACGCGTCTTAAGCTGAACATGCACTTCCAGGCCGATGGTCGCGAGGTAGTTCATTCAACGTTGCGGGGAGTTCTGAGATTTTGTCGCATAATCAAGCGCGGCGTGAAAATCGAATTTCTTGATGCGATCGACGAGCGCGGGGTCATTTGCGGCATCGACGATCCGTTGATTCTGAAGAAGGTCGAGAAAACGCTTCTGCGCAATGATTTCAGAGATCTCCGGGTCGTCACGTAAAGCAACAATTTTCGGATGCTCACTCAACTCGCGCGCGCCTGGAAATGACAGAAATTTCCGGGCGCGTTCCGGATTGGAAAATACCGCGGCGAATTTCGCCAGTGTGTCGTAACTCTTTTGCGAAACGGGATCCATCTGCTTGACCGCGTTTCCCAAGGCGCCAAGCTCGAGCGAATTCTTTAGACGCGCGATCGACGCAGCAAACGCAGCAGATTGTTGATTTCCGTCCCCCAGAAATTGCCGCCGGACCTCAAGAGCATGTGACATGGCATCCGGACCGGTGTGCACGGTAGCTGATCGGTTTCGGACTTGCGCGTCCGCCATCGCGCCGACAGCGCGCACGCTTACCACGATCAGCCACAGAGCGAAGAAACCGAAGAACAATCCGAGAATTGCCCCTGCAAATCCGTAAACAAGTTTGGCGATTCTGGACTCTTGTTCGCCGGTTTGTTTGAACAAAAATGCTCCCATACTGCTCACCACTGCGTAAGCAACAAATGCCAGCGTTGCGCCGCCCAGCGCCGACAGCGCGAAGTCAGGCATTTTCAAAACTAGTCGGGCGATAGGAAGAAGTAACCTGCCGCCGAAAAACGCCGCCGCATACGCGGCGACAAGCGCGGCAAGGCGCATCAATTGCCGAAGCAACCCCAGTCGCCAGCCACGCACGACTTCGAACAAAACCAACACCACTGCGAAAGAAACGAATACTATCTGCCAAAGCAGCGAACCAGCTATCGGCTGAGGTTCGGACGTCACTGCGACCGACCACCAATCGCTTGGTGCCGCAGCGCATGATCACAAAGCACGAGCGCGCCCATCGCTTCCACGATTGGCACTGCTCGAGGAAGAACACACGGATCATGACGTCCGCGGGCTGCAAGCTCGCTTTGCCGCCTGGACTTCGTGACGGTTTTCTGCCGAAGCGTGATTGTAGCTGGAGGCTTAAACGCAACGCGAAAGTAAATGTCTTCGCCATTGCTGATTCCGCCTTGCACACCTCCGGAGTTGTTTGTTTTTGTCCGTATTTTTCCCTCGCGCATTTCAAATGGATCGTTGTGTTGCGAGCCGCGCATCCGCGTCGCCGCAAATCCCGAGCCGATCTCAAAACCTTTTGTGGCCGGTATGCTCAACATCGCTTTGGCCAGGTCTGCTTCCAGCTTGTCGAAAACAGGCTCTCCAACGCCAGCTGTAACGCCGCGCGCAACGCACTCAATAACACCCCCGACCGAGTCGCCTTCGCTGCGAACTTGCTCAATGAGCGATATCATCCTTTTCGCCGCCGCCGCGTGTGGGCAGCGAACAATATTTTCTTCCACGTCTTTCATCGTCACGGCGGAACGATTGATCGTTGCAATGATGTCGTGAATTTGTGTTACATAGGCGCAGATCTCGAAATCCGAATACAACGTTGATAAGATCTTTTTCGCGATCGCGCCCCCTGCGACACGGCCGATCGTTTCCCGGGCAGACGCCCGACCGCCGCCCTGCCAGTTTCGGATTCCGTATTTGGCCTCGTAAGTATAGTCCGCATGTGATGGCCGAAATTTGCGTGCGATCTCGGTGTAATCCTCAGGGCGAGCGTCCTTGTTGCGAACTGCAATCGCGATAGGAGTGCCGAGCGTTTTGCCTTCAAACACACCGGAAAGAATCTCGCAGCGATCTTCCTCTTTGCGCTCTGTCGTGAGTTTGCTTTGCCCCGGGCGACGGCGATCCAGTTCTCGTTGAATATCCGCTTCAGAAATGTCGATGAGCGGCGGGCAGCCGTCGATCACGACCCCGATGCCGCCGCCATGCGATTCACCAAAAGTAGTGACGCGAAAGAGCTGGCCGAATGTGTTGCCCATTGCGTTGCAAAACTAAAACCGAGCTCGCGCATTCACAATGCGCAATCGCGGTCTCTGGGGAGCGCACGCGGCCCGAGAGAGTCAGATCGCTTCGAGTGCGCTTTGCAAATCGTCAATGAGATCGCGCACGTCTTCGATGCCAACGGACAATCGGACCAGTGAATCGCCGATATCAAGCGCTTCGCGTTGTTCCTTCGGCACGGAAGCGTGGGTCATTAGCGCAGGGTGATTGATAAGGCTTTCCACGCCGCCGAGGCTTTCCGCCAACGCGAACAAATGCGTGTTCTCTAGAAAACGTTTCGTCCCGGCGAGATCGGTCTTTAGTCTGATTGTTACGATTCCACCGAAGCCACGCATTTGTGTGCGAGCCAGATCGTGCTGCGGGTGCGATTTTAGCCCGGGATAACTTACCGACTTCAGCTCTGCCTGTTCCTCCAGCCAGCGCGCAATTTCCAGCGCGTTGGCGCAATGGCGCTCCATGCGCAACGGCAGTGTTTTCAAACTCCGCATGACAAGAAAACTGTCGAACGCCCCAGCGATTGCGCCGACCGAGTTTTGCAAGAACGCGACTTGATCGCCGAGCGCCTTGTTTTCGCCAACGACGACAACACCACCCACCAAGTCGGAATGTCCGTTCAAATATTTCGTTGCTGAATGAATCACCAGATCGAACCCGGCTTCGATGGGCCGTTGAATCCACGGGGTGGCGAATGTGTTATCGGAAACGGAAATGATTTTGCGTTCGCGCGCACTCTTCGCGATTTCTTCGAGATCGATGATTTTAAGCAGCGGATTGCTCGGAGTTTCGATCCAAACCATGCGTGTGTGTGGCTTGATTGCGTTTGCGAACCGGTTCGCATCGGTGAGATCGACATAAGTGAAGTCGAGATTCGCCGAGCGACGGCGGACTTTTTCGAAAAGCCGGAACGTGCCGCCATAGAGATCGTCGCTGACGACGACGTGCGAACCACTATCGAGCAGGTCGAGCGCGGTGGACATCGCGGCCAGTCCAGAGGCAAAGGCAAAGCCACGCGTTCCGCTTTCGAGGTCAGCGATGCATTTTTCGTATGCGAGGCGCGTTGGATTGATGGAGCGCGCGTAATCGTAGCCCTTGTGCTTGCCCGGGCTTTCCTGAACGTAAGTTGACGTTGCATAGATCGGCGTCATCACCGCGCCCGTTGACGGATCGGGTTCCTGGCCGGCATGAATGGCGCGGGTGGCGAACCCTTTTTGCTTTTTCACGTGAATTTAGTTTTGAGGCAGATGAATTTGGAAACCAGGAAGCCACGAAAGATTTCGTCCTTCGCTTCCTGCATTGTTGGCTTCCAGATCAGTTATCAAACAAACTCTCGTTCCGGTGGCGTGTCCGATTTCGGCATGTGAAGCCGGAGATAGGAAAGCAAATCTGTGCGCGTAATTAGTCCCAGAAATTTGTTGTCCTCCATTACAATAGCGACCCGGCCGCGATCGAACACGCCGAGCAAATCTGTAATGTTGGCGTTTGGCGGCAGCGTTTCTAAACGGTCGGTCATCGCTGTTTTCACTGGATCATTGAAGTGTGACGGAGCGCGATGCACTTTCACCAGCAGATCAGATTCGTCGATGATGCCCATGGCGCGGCCGTTTTGATCGACCACCGGGAGCTGCGAGACGTCGGAGTCGCGCATTCTCCTAAAGGCTGTCAGCAGCGAATCGTCCGGCCCGATCGTGATCACTTCGCCCGCTTCGTATCGGTGCGAAATCAGATCACTCAAATCGCCGTGCGGCGGCCGATGAATGAACCCCTGCTCAGCCATCCAGAAATCGTTATACATTTTGGAGAGATATTTGTTGCCGGTGTCAGGAACGAAACTAACGACACGTTTGGGTTTTGTTTGGGCTCGGCAATAACGCAGAGTGCCTGCGACGAGCGTGCCGGTGGATGAGCCGCCGAAGATTCCTTCCTTGCGCAAAAGCTCGCGTGCCGTCGCAAAGCTTTCTGCGTCATCAATCTCAAACGCATCTGTCACTAACGACATGTCCGCGATTTCCGGAATGAAATCTTCGCCGATGCCTTCGACTGCCCAGCTTCCCGATTCGACCAGCTTGCCCGTCTTCACGTATTCGTACAAAATCGAACCGGTCGGGTCGGCCAAAATCATTTCGATTCCACGGCGTGGTTTGACGCGATTGAAAAATCGGCCGAGTCCCGTCAGCGTCCCGCCGGAGCCGACACCCACGACGATTGCATCGACATCGTGCCGCATTTGTTCCCAAATTTCAGGCCCGGTGGTGCGCTCGTGCGCCAGAGGATTCGCCGAATTTCCAAATTGATTTACGTAAAAGCCACCTGGAATTTCTTGCGCCAGTCGCGCGGCCATGTCCTGGTAATATTCGGGGTGGCCGCGCGTCACATCAGATCGCGTAATCCGCACTTCGGCACCGAGAGCTTTCACGTGCGAGATTTTTTCCTGCGACATCTTGTCCGGGATCACCAACAAGACGCGATAGCCTTTGGCGCCGGCAACAAGCGCCAGACCCAAACCGGTGTTCCCTGCCGTGGCTTCAACCACCGTGCCGCCGGGCTCCAATTTCCCCTCGGCCTCAGCCGCTTCGATCATCGATAGCGCGATCCTGTCCTTTATCGAGCCACCGGGATTTTGATTTTCAAGTTTGAGAAAAAGTTGACACGGGCCGGTATCGAATTGCGTAATCTCCACCAGTGGTGTGTCGCCAATGAGCGACAGAATTGCGGGCGGTTTATCGTGCGCGATCGCTAACGGTGGTGAGGTCTCAGTCATGAAAAGACTACTCGATGGGCGGTTCGCCCTTGTGCGACCATTCCGACTGGCTGTCTTCGAGAAATTGTTGGAGCACAGGGAAACGGACTTCGCCGTAATTCAATGCGTAACGGAGATCACCGCCTTTGTAAATCCAAGTCGTCGGGATCCACGAAAGCGGCAACCCGGCAAATTGTTTGATTTTGCTTTCGCCACGACGGGGGCCGGAATCTGCAAGAACTGTTACATTTGGCTGATCGATAATGTCGAATTTCTCTAGCATCGCACGCCCGTCCTGGCCATCATTCCAAACCGAGACGAACCAAAATTTCACGTTCGGATGTTCGCGTACGATTTTCGCCCAGCCGCCGCTCTTGAGTTCAGCCTGACAATTCGAGCACCATGGCGCCCAAAGATGAACGACGGTGAGATCTGGCGATTTGATTGCGTCGAGGACCTTTTGTTCAGCCGGAAATTCGGCGCGTAGTGAAGCCGCAGCCGCCAGCGCGACCAGTACCGGGAATCGAGCTATCCACATGTTCTGATTTAAGCATAAAGAGGAACGACCAACGCTCAACGTCTAACGCCCAACCCCGATGCAGTGTTTGACCTTCGGCACAAAAACGCCTACTGTGGCGTCCCCGTTTCCGCTGCTTTAGCTGCGCGTAAACATCGGCGTTCTTTGAGACCGCCGCTGTACCCATAGGAGGCCTACTTAATTTATGATTCAAATGCAGGACGTGATGTCGAAGCCGATGCCCGACTTCCGCGAGGGAAGCATCGTCAAAGGCCGGATCTTGGAAATTCGCCCGCGCGAAGTGCTGGTTGATGTGGGATACAAATCCGAGGGCGTCATTCCGTTGACCGAATTTGATGATGCCGATTCGCTGGAAGTGGGTGACGAGGTGGACGTTCTCCTGGAACGATTGGAAAACGAAGAAGGCATGGTCGTTCTCTCGAAGGAGAAAGCCGCCTACCGCCAAAACTGGAATAAAATCGTCGCTGTCTTCGAAGGTGACGGCCTGATCAGAGGGAAGGTGAAATCAGTGGTCAAAGGCGGCCTCATGGTCAACATCGGCGTTGAGGCGTTTTTGCCGGCGTCCCAGATCGACGTCGTTCCGCCAAAGGATCTCCAGCAATTCGTCGGCAACAACTACGATTTCAAAATCGTTAAGCTCAATGACGACCGCAAAAATGTCGTGCTGAGCCGGCGCGAGGTAATCGAGCAGGAACGTAGCGAAAAACGACAAAAATTTATGGAAGGCGTGAACGTCGGCGACCGCGTAACTGGCACCGTAAAAAACATCACCGACTTCGGCGCATTCATCGATCTCGATGGCATGGATGGTTTGCTGCACGTCACCGATATGACCTGGGGCCGGCTTGGACATCCCAGCGAGTTATTGAAGGTCGGGCAGCAGTTGGAAGTCGTTGTCCTCGACATCAACAAAGAAAAAGAGCGCGTGTCGCTGGGACTAAAACAAACCCAAAAGAATCCGTGGGACCAGATCGAGGAGCGTTTTCCGGCGGGCCAGCGCATCAAAGGCAAGATCACGAACCTTGTTCCGTATGGCGCATTTGTTGAGATCGAGGAAGGCGTGGAAGGCCTCATCCACGTTTCTGAACTTTCGTGGACGAAACGAATCATGCGACCTTCCGATATCCTCACTGTCGGCCAGGAAGTGGAAGCCGTCGTGCTCGGTGTGAATAAAGAGGAGCAAAAAATTTCATTGGGCTTGCGCCAGCTCGAACCCAACCCGTGGGATGAAATCGAGAAGAAGTTCACCATCGGCAGTCAGGTGAAAGGCAAGATTCGCAACATGACTGCCTACGGCGCATTCGTGGAGCTGGAGGAAGGCATCGACGGCATGATTCACGTGTCCGATTTAAGCTGGACCCGCAAGATCAATCATCCTAGCGAGATGTTTAAGAAGGGCGACGAAATCGACGCGGTAGTAATCGACATCGACAAAGTGAACCAGCGGATCAGTCTTGGGATAAAACAGCTCACTGAAGATCCGTGGAAGACGATCGATGAGAAGTACAAAATCGGCGACTTGGTAAAAGGTAAGGTGACCAAGCTCGCCAGTTTCGGTGCGTTCGTGCAATTACAGGACGACATCGATGGGCTCGTGCACATCTCGCAATTGAGTGAAGATCACGTCGCGAAAGTGAAGGACGTCCTCAAGGTGGGTCAGGAAGTCGAAGCGCGCGTTATCAAGGTGGATAAAATCGAGCGCCGCATCGGATTGTCCATCAAAGCAGCCAACTATTCTGAGGAGCAACTACGCAAAGAAGTAGAGTCCTTCGACACGCTCCGTCCTGGCGAAGATATGGTCGGTCTGGAAAAAGCTTTCGCCGCGGCCGAACAGGAAGAATACCGTCCCGGGGATTCCAAGCTCGCAGCGAAGGAATCAAAGGAACCGAAGCGCGAGTCGAAGAAGAAATAAAGTTTCCGACTTTTTTCTCGCCCGCAGGAAACACTCTGAGCAAAATCTAAGCCGGAGTTTCATGCGAGTAGGCTTTTCTCAATCGAGGTCCAGCTTGAGGATAATCGCTTCGGCAGCCTTGCTGTGCGCGATCGTCGGCTGCGGTAAACACAGTATCATCGGCAAATGGCGCATGGCCGGAGGTTCCAGTTCAACGGTTTGGGAATTTTCGAGTAACGGCGCCGTCCTTGTCGGGGATGTGCATGGCAGATACAAATTCGGTGACCAGGAGCGAATTAAGATCGAGACGCCGTTCGCAACGACAGTTTATCAGCTGAAAATTTCCGGCGACCAGATGGTTCTGCAGGAGCCCGGCGGTCCGAAGCTCGAGTTCGCCAGGATAAATCAGACGCAGCGGTGACGTCTGGACTCAAGTAAGCAGCGAGAGATTCCTCGACGGAGCCTGTCCTGAGCGAAGTCGAAGGGCTCGGAATGACAAACGGGCTAGAACTCGGCGCTGCCGGGGGTTCGAGCGAATGGGATCACGTCGCGAATGTTTGGGACGCCGGTGACGAACATCAGCATTCGCTCAAAACCAAGGCCGAACCCGGAGTGCGGCACAGTGCCGTAACGGCGAAGATCGAGATACCATTTGTAATCAACGGGGTCCATGTTGTGCCGCCGCATGTTTTCCTCCAGCATATTGAGTCTCTCTTCACGCTGGCTGCCGCCGACGATTTCGCCAATGCCGGGCACGAGCAAATCCATGGCGGCCACAGTCTTTCCGTCATCATTCAAGCGCATGTAAAACGGTTTGATCTCCTTCGGAAAATTGAAAACTGTGACCGGGCATTTGAAATGTTTTTCGGTGAGCCAGCGCTCATGCTCGGATTGCAAATTCAACCCGTAGTCGATCGGGAACTCAAATTTCTCGCCGCTCTTTTTTAGAAGATCGACAGCGTCGCTGTATGTGATTCGCTGAAATGGCCGATCAACGACGAAATCGAGTCGAGCAAGTAACTCCTTGTCCACGAATTTGGCGAAAAGCTCCATCTCGTCGGGACAGTGCTTTCTCGCATCTGCGATCAAATATTTAACGAACTCTTCCGCGAGGGCCATGTTGCCGTTCAAATCGCAAAACGCCATCTCAGGCTCAATCATCCAGAACTCACTAGCGTGGCGGGACGTGTTGGAGTTCTCGGCGCGAAACGTTGGGCCAAACGTGTAAACTTTGGACAACGCCAGCGCGAACGCTTCCGCTTCCAACTGGCCGCTGACGGTCAGATAAGTCGGCCGCGCGAAGAAATCCTGCGCGAAATCAATCTCCCCGTTTTTCCGCGGCGGATTTTTGATGTCGATCGTGGAGACGCGAAATAATTCCCCTGCTCCCTCGCAATCGCTGCCGGTGATAATTGGAGTGTGAACATAAACGAAACCGCGCTCCTGAAAAAATTCGTGAACAGCAAAGGCCAGGCGGCTGCGCGCGCGAAAAATACTACTGAAAAGATTTGAGCGAGGGCGCAGATGAGCGATTTCGCGGAGAAACTCAGCCGTGTGCCCCTTTTTCTGGAGCGGGTAGGAATCATCGGCTGTTCCGATAATCTCGATCTTGTCCGCGACGAGTTCCCATTTTTGGCCCTTGCCCTGTGAAGCGACCAGGACGCCAGTCACATTAATGGATGCGCCGGTGGTAATCCTTTGCAACGCCGCATAATTTGCCAACGTATTTTTCGCGATGACCTGAAGATTGCGCAGGCTAGAGCCGTCATTCAGCTCGATGAACGAAAAATCTTTGGAATCGCGTCGCGTTCGCACCCAGCCTTGGACCTGAATTGAATCGACAGGGGTGACGCTCTGCAAAGCATCCTTGACGGAAGTCGGAGAAAGAGGCCTATCCATAATCCAAAGCAAACGCTCAACGTTCAACGCTCAACTTTCAACGTTCAGTTCAACTGTAGCCGTTTCGCTCTGCGAAACGCGGCATTGAAATTGTTTGAAACGCGCACCCCGCGCTGACTAGGAGGCCGGCAACCACAAGACTTAGCTCAGCGGCAGCCAATTGCCTGCTTGAGGCGCCGCCGCATTGCCGTTAAGCGAGAGGTAAGTGTATTCCTGCAAAAGCCGCTCGTAATCGGAAAGAAGCTTCATCGCGTCACTCGGCTTGAGGAAATCGGTTTTAATCGCGTCGTCGACCTGTGATTTCAGCAGTCGCATCAACTGAACCTTGTCCCACTGCGTCATGGCAAGAACCTCCCCAATCGTGCTGCCCTCGATCACCTCCTCGATGTACCAGCCAGATTCTTCATCCGGATCGAGGAAAACATGCACTTCCGTCACGCGGCCGAACAAATTATGCAGATCGCCCATGATGTCCTGGTAAGCGCCTACCATGAAAACGCCGAGATAATAAATTTCTCCCGGGTGAATTCGGTGCAGCGGCAGCGTTTCCTTTACATCTTGCAGGTCGATGAACTTGCAGACCCTGCCATCTGAATCGCAGGTGATATCCACGAGGGTGCCGTGGCGGTCCGGCGGCGTGGTGAGACGATGGATCGGCATGATGGGAAACAATTGGCCGAGCGCCCAGTGATCGAGCAGCGACTGGAACACAGAAAAATTGCAGATGTATTGATCGCCCAACGTTGTTTCGAGCTCCTTTACTTCGTCGGGCACATAACGAAGGCCGCGATGCATGTTGACGATTTGATGCGCGACCTGCCAGTAAACGGTGTCGATCTTCGCCTTTGATTCGAGATCGAGCAGGCCGAGATCGAACGTTTGCTGCGCTTCCTCCTTTATTTGTTGGATGTCGTGCAAACTCTCGAGGCGATTTCCACGCTTTAAGCGCTGCTTCACGTCGAGGATGTCGCCCACGAGTTTGTGATCTTTCTCGCCGGCTTCGACCTTGAGCTTCGGCGCAGTTTTTTCGATTGAGCTAAACGCTTCCAACACCAGCACCGAATGGTGCGCGACAATTGCGCGCCCGCTTTCACTCACAATGCTCGGATGCGGCGCACCTTCGGAATCGCACACGTCCATAATGTTCCAGACCACGTCATTGGCGTATTCCTGGAGCGAATAATTCGTCGAGCTATCGAAATCACTGCGCGAGCCATCGTAATCCACGCCGAGCCCGCCGCCGACGTCGAGATAACCGAGTTCGTGTCCGAGTTTGCAAAGCTTTGCGTAATAGCGCGCCCCTTCGCGCACAGCTCGCTTGATCGTTGAGATATCTGGCACCTGCGATCCGACGTGGAAATGAAGGAGTTTGAGGCATTGTGTCAGCCCGGCCTCTTTTAACATCTGACTCGCAGCAACCAGATTGGTGGTGTCAAGGCCGAACTTGGCGTTCTCGCCGCCGCTCGGCGACCATTTGCCGGAGCCTTTGCTGTACAAGCGAGCACGAATGCCAATGTAGGGCTCGACCCCGACCTCGTTGGATGCGCGAATGATCTGCTCCAGCTCTTCCAATTTTTCAGCGACGATAATGACTGATTTGCCAAGTTTGCGGCCAAGGAGCGCGATGCGAATGAAAGCGGGATCTTTATAGCCGTTGCAGATGATCAAACTCTCAGGGTCTTTCTGCATGGCAAGCGCAGCAACCAGCTCGGGTTTGCTGCCTGCTTCGAGCCCAAAATGAAATTGCTCGCCCGCATCGACGATTTCCTCGATGACCTCGCGCAGCTGATTGACTTTGATGGGAAATACACCGCGATACTGATTGCTATAACCGAATTCAGAGATGGCGCTTTGAAATGCGCGATTGATTGATTCGACGCGATGCCGGAGCAAATCCTGAAACCGAACCAGTAAAGGGAAACTGAGGTTTCTGGCGCGCGCTTCGTTGACGATTGCCAGAAGATCGATGGAGCCGCCGTTATCTTTTAACGGCTTCGCCTCCACATTGCCCGCGCTGTTGACGGTAAAATAACCCTCGCCCCATCCATCCACGTTGTATGTAGTGATGGCGGACTCAAGGTCCCACTCAGTTTTCATTTCGATTCATTCACCCGGCCGCAACGCTGCGAAAACGCATATTCAATCAGCGCGTCGAACATTCAAGCCCGCGGCACAAAATTTTCATGTGGTTCACATGTTCCATCTGTAATGAGAGGGATGTATAGACCCCGCCGCTTGTCTTTCACTTTCGCGCAGGTACCGTTACGCGATGAACAAAACGGTGATCGAAGTGCAGGTGCGCGCGGTTTTACCGACGAGCGGCGGGTGCGCAGTGTTTATCGGCAACAACGAGAAGGTGTTCATCATCTATGTCGATCAAACGGTGGGCAGCGCGATCACGATGTTCATGCGCCAGATCACCAAGGAGCGCCCCCTCACCCACGATCTGATGGGACATTTGATGACAGCCCTCGGCGCAAAAGTCGATCGAGTCATTATCAATGATTTGAAAAATGCCACTTACTACGCGCGGGTGATCATTCGGGTACAAAACGAATTACAGCAGAAAAAGATCATCGAGCTCGATGGACGACCGAGCGACTGTATCGCCATGGCCACCCAACAGAAGGCCCCGATCTATGTAAGTCAGGATGTGTGGGACGAAGTGGATGATATGACCGACGTCTTACGCAAGATGGAGGAAGAGGGGCTGAGGCCGGAATCGGAAACGGAAGAATAGGGCGTCAGCCCAACAAATCACCGTAACGCTTGTCCGCCACTTCCAGGCAACGTGCCAGAATTTCCGAGGCGGTATTGAGCTTGAACGTTTCCTCGACCAGTTCGCGACATTCAGGAATGGCCAAACTTTGCACGGCGCGCTTAACTCTCGGGACCAGGATCGCTGCGGTGCTGAGCTCGTCGATGCCCAGACCTAGCAAGAGCGGGATGAGCGCGACATCTCCTGCCATTTCTCCGCAGACACCTACCCAAAGTTTATTGGCGTGAGCTGCGTCGGCGATCATTTTGAGCAAACGCAGTACTGCCGGGTGGGTCGGCTCGTACAGATGCGCGATCTTCTCGTTCATGCGATCGACCGCAAGCGCATACTGAATCAGATCGTTCGTTCCGATACTTAAGAAATCGACCTCGCGCGCGAGCACGCTTGCACAGATGGCTGCGCTCGGGATTTCGATCATTGCGCCAACCTCGATTTTTTCGGGCAGCGCGATTTTCGCGCCGCGCAACTCTTGTTTGCACTCGTCGAGCACTGCGATCGCGCGGCGCAATTCGTCCAACCCGGAGATCATCGGAAACATGATTTTTACGTTGCCGACGGCGCTGGCACGCAGAATAGCGCGTAACTGCGTCTTGAAGATTTCTATGTTCTCAAGACAGAAACGGATCGCGCGCCAGCCAAGAAACGGGTTCAACTCGTCGGCGATATCCACCGTACCTGGAGCCAATTTGTCGCCGCCGAGATCAAATGTTCGAATAATCAGCGGATGCGGCCGGACGCGCTCCGCAACTTGGCGATAGATCTTATATTGTTCGTCCTCAGATGGCAGAGTAGATCGGTTCAAATAGAGGAACTCGGTGCGATAAAGTCCGATGCCCTCGGCGCCGTTGGCCAGCACGGCACCGACGTCTTCCGGGAGCTCGATGTTTGCTGAAAGGACAATGTGGCGGCCATCGCGCGTGGTTGAGATTGTCTCACGCAGCTCTTTCAGTTTCGCCGTGACTTTGGCTCTTCTTGATTCGATCTGCGCGTACTGCGAAAGCGTTTCCGGCGTCGGATCGACGATCAAAGAGCCGTCATTCCCATCAAGGAGAACGTGCTGGCCAGTCTCGAGCTTTGCAGTGATGTCGTGCAAACCGACTATTGCCGGGATACTAAGTGAACGCGCTAGAATCGCCGCATGCGAGGTGCGGCTGCCGAGATCCGTCGCGATCCCGAGCACATTCGCTCGGTTGATGCTTGCGGTGTCCGAAGGAGTGAGATTATGCGTGACCAGAATGTGCGGCTCGGTCAGGGCAAGAAATGTCTTGGGAGCTTTCCCCTGCAGGTTGCGAATTACGCGCTTCGTGACGTCCTGGATATCGAGCGCGCGCTCTCGCAGGTACGGGTCATCTATCTTGTTCAGGGTCTCGGCATACCGCGTGGCAACTTCCTGGAAAACCCATTCTACGTTGGAAAGGTCGGTCTCCAACTTGCGGAGCACTTCGTCGATTAACGTGCGGTCTTCGACTACGAGTAGATGAGCATCGAAAATGGCTGCATCTTTTGCTCCGATCGATTCTGCAATGCGCTGCTGCATTTGCAGAATCTGCATGCGCGTTTGGATAAGAGCCGTTTCGAAGCGCGCGATTTCATCCCCTACTTGGGAAGGCGCAATGCGGTAACGCACGACCTCATCGAACTCATCGCGCACTACATGGACCTTGCCGCGGGCGATTCCGGGCGAGACGCCAGCTCCTTCAAACCGAATTTCTTTTTGCGTGGTGTCGCCGCTCATCCACTTGGGAGAGTAAGGCAGATGTCAAACATTGCGAAGTCGCTCTGGGTTCATGGTAGGGCGCACTGTCCCGCACGCGCGGGAGTCGTCCCAGCGCGACGAGCCTACGTCAATCTTCGTTGAAGCGCGCATTGATCAGTTGCTCCAGCTCCTCTATGGCTTTTTCGGCATCCGGGCCTTCGCAACGAATACGCAGCTTCGATCCCTGCCCAGCGGCCAGCATCATCAGGCCCATGATACTTTTGCCGTTTACCTCCTCGCCTTCTTTCGATACCCAAATTTCCGAGCGGTACCGGCTCGCAATTCGCACAAACATGGCAGCCGGCCTGGCATGTAGCCCGAGCCGATTCACGACTGAGATTTGTTTCTCGATCTTCTGGACGGGTGCCGCGCGGTTTGATCTTCGATACAATAAGGCCATTACGTCGCTCCTTTTTGCTCCATGATTCCGAGCAGCTTCGCGTTGAAATCAACGGCTGCATTTTGGCCCAGTCCCTTCAATTTTTCATCCATCGCCGCGACCTCAATCAAGCGCGCCATGTCACGGCCAGGTCTGACTGGAATCGTCACATGCGGCACTTTAAGCCCCAGGATCTCGTAAAATTCCCGGTCAAGCCCGATCCGATCGACCTCGTCCACGTCCTGCCAGTCCTTAAGCGTCACAACGAGGTCCAGACGCTTTTCGACCCGAATACTGCCAATCCCGAAAACCTTCGCTACATCGATAATGCCGATCCCGCGCACTTCCATATGATTACGGGTAAGTTCAGGTGCCGTGGCGATGAGCTCGCGCCCCTCCAGCATCGTAATCCGGGTCACGTCGTCAGCCACCAGGCTGTAGCCACGTTCAATCAGCCCGAGCACACACTCGCTTTTTCCAATGCCGCTCGCCCCGCGAATTAAAACACCCACCCCAAGAATGTCCACCATGCTGCCGAATTCAGTCACCGTGGGCGAAAAATCCATCTCCAAGGCAATCGTGGCAGCGTTAATGAACTTCATTGTGATCATTGGGGTGCGAAACACCGCGATCTTTGCCTCCGCTGTGACGGCCAGCAACTCCGGCGCGAGATGAAATCCGCGCGACATCACCAGACAAGGGATCTTCCGCTCGCATAACTTGCGGAATCTCTTTACCCGAATGTTTGAGCGCAAACTTTTTAAATATGAGTACTCGGCCGCGCCCAATACCTGCACCCGTTTCTCGGCGAAATACGTGTAGAAACCGGAGAGCGCGAGCCCGGGTCGGTTAATCGTTGGCTCGCGAATTTTCCGATGAAACCCCAGACGCGGGCCTTCCAGCTTCATGTGGAGCTTTTCGGCGTGAGAATTGTAAAACCCTTCGACCGTGACAACCGGAACGCTTTTCTGCTGATCGCTTGTGGATGTAATCGTTTGGGTCCCGCGTCGTTCCGCCATTAGACGTAACTTCTAGCGTGGATACCGCGCAATTTCCAATTCACAACGAGACGGAATGCGGCGCAGCAGACGATGACAATCTACATCTTGAAGCGTTCGCCGAGATAAAGCTGACGACTAATAGGATCGTTGACCAGGAAGTCTTTTGTGCCTTCGCTCTCCACGCGGCCATCGTAAATCAAATACGCGCGGTCCACGAGCGAACGCGCGATCGTTAGTCGTCGCTTCTCGCCGCCGCTTAGGGTAAGCGCCGTATTTTTCGCGATCCGCTCGATACCAAACTGGTGCAGCAGTTGATCGCAACGATTCCGCCGCTCGGCCCTGCTCAGCGGAAGCGTTTCCAAAATCGCGAGGATGTTTTGTTCCACCGTCATCTTCCGAAAGATGGATTCCTCCTGCGGCAAATAGCCCATGCCGAGCCGGGCTCGCTTGTACATGGGATAGTCCGTCACATCGGTGTCCGAAAAAATCACGTGCCCGCTGTTTGGCCTGACCAGACCAACGATCATGTAAAAGCTGGTGGTCTTGCCTGCTCCATTCGGCCCCAGCAGTCCCACAATCTCGCTGGCGCGAACATGCATGTTTATCCCGTCCACCACTGCCCGGCCGCCGTAAATCTTGACCAACTGCTCAGTCGTCAGAACAGTTTCCGCTTTCGTCGTGACCGGCGAACCAATTTTCGGAGTCGAAACAGGCGCAGCTTGGCTGATCATGGTTTTGGAAGAGCCGCAGCCGGTGGCGTCTGGGTGGGCGAAGCCTGGGCGGGTGAAGTCTGAGCTGGACTCGCTTTGTCCTTCTTTTCCTCGTTTGGCTGCTGACGAATCTCCGTGCGGCTTGGGCCGTGGGTAGACAGCTGGCTGTTTTGGTTAATGACCATGACCGTATCAGGGCTGGTCGCCACATGCATGTTCAATCCTTCCTGCACACGCGGCGTTCCCCTCAATTCAACATCTCCAGTCGCAGCCGTATAGGTAGCTTTATCTGCTCGGCCAACCGCGCGCGTGGGCGCTCCGCCGTTTGGGTCCGGCCGGTCGCGCACCAGTCCAACGTTCCCTTCGGCAATAGCTTTCTCCAAGGCCTGATTTTGTCCCTTTGTAATGAACACTGTCAATTTGTCAGATTGAAGATTGAAACGCGGATCGACTACCTTCACTCGGCCGCTAAAGATGCCCATGTTCTTGGTTGAATCAAAAAAAGCCTCGTCCGCGTAGATTTGTGTTGTTGTCGGTTCATTCGACTGTAACCCTGCGGCGCTCGAGCCAAATAAGTTCGTGGCGGACGATTTGTCTTCTTTCTTTTTCGCTGGTTTCTCCGACTTCTTCGCCGACGCAGGGGAACCCGCTGGCGCAGCGGCGATTTGCCCCGGCAAGCGTGCTCCGGTTGCGCACGCAATAAACAAAACCAACACCGCTATTCTCTTCATTCGCTCGTGTTGGGTTTCGCCGTCAAATGGGATTTGTCAGTGATCACCATTTTGACATTTCCGATCAATCGTCCCGTCCTCGAGTTTGTGTCGAACTGCACTGAATCACCAGCGATGTTGAAATCTGCGCGCTGAATTGTTGTGCGCTCCTGCGAGCTTAGGACCCGTGTTTTCAAGTCAAGCACCGACGTGTGCATGTCGATTTGCAGGTCGGGCTGACTCTCCGGTGTGTAGGTCGTAATTTTGAGATGTTGAAACCCGATGTGTTCCTGATCGATCCGACGCGCCGTTCCTGCTTCAAATTTTCCACGGAGACGGCCTTCGCCATCGAAATCCGGCAACACAAGGCCCTTGGCTTCGTGGCCGATTGGCAGTGGAATGTTCGTCAAGCTTTGTTCACCCGGAGATGCACTCGGCGTCGCTGTAGCGCGGCCTCGTTTCTTGCGGCCTTTTGACTCACCAGACACCTGAGGCGCGGCTATCAAAACTGATAGCACGACTGATAATGCCCAAACTGGTGATATCCAGCGTAGGTGGCTGTTCATCCGTCTTCGGCAGCCGCGGCGATCTACGGCGTGACAGCCCCGAACCGCCGGTTCCCCAGACATGACCTTTGTGCCCGGGCGATTGGGGTCAATCGCCCCTACCTGAAACGGCAGCATGAATAGCCTTTAACATGCGCAGGTGCTTCGGCAAATCCTTTAGCGGAATCTGATTCGGCCCATCCGACAATGCGCGCGCCGGATTTTCATGCACCTCCATAAAGATTCCGTCACAGCCTGTGGCCATTGCGGCCCTGGCCAGCGCCGGTGCGAGAATGCCGTCACCGGACGTGGAGTCCCCCGCCCCGCCGGGCCGCTGCACAGAATGTGTCGCGTCAAAGATCACGCGATATCCGGCTTCGCGCATCCAAAACAGCGAACGCATGTCGGCGACGAGATTGTTGTAGCCAAACGTCGTACCGCGCTCGGTAAAACAGAATTGTGAGTTGCCAAACGCGATCAGTTTTTCGGCGATATTTCGCACGTCCCACGGCGCGAGGAACTGACCTTTTTTAACATTGATTGCGCGACCCGTTTCCGCAGCAGCGCGCAGCAGATCCGTTTGTCGGCAGAGAAACGCCGGGATTTGTAACATATCGATTTTTTTGCCGGCGATCTCCGCTTCATTCGGTGAATGAACATCCGTCGTCACTGGGATTTTCAAGTCGCGGCCGATGGCGGAAAGAATCTCGCAGCCTTCACCTACGCCAATTCCGCGAAATGAACGCACCGAACTTCGATTCGCCTTGTCGTACGACGCCTTGAAAATGAAATCAGCATCCTCGGCGGAGCAGATCTCAGCGATCTCCTTCGCCATGCGCCAGACAAACTTCTCCGACTCAATCACGCACGGGCCGAGAATAAAGGCCGGGCGTTTTCCCCCGATGGTGACTTTCCCCAGCCGTAATGGTTTTGACTTGGCCATGAATCTCTAAGGAAAGCAGGAACGCAGGAATTTTAAAGAATTCCTTCCTGCTTTCCTGCATTCCTCAGCGATTTCCCTGTTGCAAGATCGAAAATGGCAAATGGCGCATACAACCCGAGAAAAAAGAGCAGTGCGACTCCGTGCAATTGCAGAAGGTAAAGCGGGCGCGAATCGGAGAGAAAACTTAAAATGGAAAACGCCTCCGGTTTGTGCAGCAAAAACCCGTAGTTAAAGCCAGTCAGCGCATCGACAATCAGCGTAACCAAAAAATAAAACTCCGACCACAACCACACGCGCACGATCGACATCGGATGTGGCCGGTACCGGCGGGTCAACATCAGGAAAACCACGCTGACGATAATGACTGAATGCGATGTGAAAAAACTGATGAACCGCCAATCCGGAAAGCCAAAGCGCAGGTTTGGCGTGAGAAGAGCTTGCAACGTGCCGCCGATGCCCCAGAAGTATGCCACCTCGAACCATCGCTGGCTGCCCGTCCACATCGCCACGATCACAACGACCATGCCCCAGTCGCACATTTGCATCGGCAACATTTGCCGCCAATCCACAACGCCATGGCTCCGGATAAAAACTAAATAGACGATGTAGTTCAAAACGAGCACGGCTGAGAGGACCCCGATAATCACGTTTTCGAGACGCTGAGATTTTGTGCGACGCACGATCGCCGCAAGCGCGAACGGGAGGACGATTGTAAGAAAAATGACCGTGACATGCGGCAAGCCGTACGGTTGAAATTCAGGCTCCATACGTTGTTGTAGCCTCGGTTGTATCAACAGCCGAATCGGATAGGAAGGCGCTTGACACAAACGCCTCTACAAATCAGGCGCAAGATCGACAACTAATTCACCGAATCACCCAGAGATTGCACGGAATAACATCGGTAATCCAAGCGATGTTACTGGGAAGCGACCGACTCGGTTTGCCCTTTGTCTGCATCGGCACTACCAGCAGATCCGCTTTCACCGATTGAACAAAATCCGACGCAACCAACCCGGTATTGCCGCGGACACAGCGGACCTCGATCGGGACTTCAGTTGCGCCGGCGGATAAAACAAATCTCTCCAGCGCGTCTTCTTCATCATCGTCCGATTTTGTATGCGCGCGAGTCGAGGCACGGGCCTGATCAAACGTGGTAATGATGCGAATCACATAAAGCCGTTCGCACGATTCAGCCGCAGCGAGCGGCAGCGTTCCTTTCAAAGCCTGCAATCCGTGATCGGAATAATCCGCAACGAAAACGATCCGGCGCAGCGGCGTGGGTTTCACTGCTGGTTTGGTGAAAAGCATGACCGAGCACGGCGCTTCTCGCACGAGACGGCGCGCGACGTTGCCGAGAAATGGATGTAACACCACCTCCTTTTCCAGCGCGCCGGCGACGATCACGTCGATCTTCTCACGAACGATCGCGCGCAAAATAGCTTCGGCCGGGTCTCCCTGTTCATAATGAATCATCGAATCAGCCGGAAGGTGCAGTTCCGTGAGCGCGTCGCTAAATTTCTTTGCCGTCTCGTCATTTCGCTCGCCCACGTAGATCAGATGAAGATCGGCCGGAAAACGCTCTCGGATCCGCTTCGCTTCGGCAAAAACCTGCTTGAAGCGCGGCGAAAACGTCGTCGCCACGGCAATGATTTTGTATTGCGATGGATGAACCATTAGACTTGTTGGACTGTCGCGCTCGAGCGCAATTCAGCAAGACAAAGACGGCGCCCTGCGCGTGCGCGCCTACCAATCCGCTTTTCATTTCCAAGTTCCTCTGCGAATTTCCGCAGATGCGACGCGCAATTTATCCAGGCAGCTTTGATCCGGTGACCAACGGTCACTTGGATGTGATCGAGCGCGCGAGAAAACTATTCGATGAAGTCGTTGTGGCTGTGGCTCATAACGACGAGAAGAAACCGCTTTTCTCGCTAAAGGAACGCCTCGATTTGCTGCGAGAGACGGCCGGCAGAATTGACAACGTGCGAATTGCTGAGTTCGAGGGATTACTCGTCGAGTTCGCCAAGGCAGAAAAAGCCGGAGCGGTAATCCGCGGTTTGCGCGCGGTCTCTGATTTTGAGTTCGAATTTCAAATGGCACTGATGAATCGAAAACTGGATGCCGCGGTAGAAACGATTTTCTTAATGCCGAAGGAGGAATACACTTATCTTAGCTCTCGCATCGTAAAAGAAATCGCGCGCCTCGGCGGCAATGTCTCGAGCTTTGTTCCTGCTCGTGTCGCTAAAGCGCTGAGCAAGAAATTTAGTTGATCAACACCGAAAGGTTTCTCGGGTGAAAGTGCATCTGAAACAAATTCCAACTCAGGGTCTGCACCTGGAAGGGGAGGAGGATTGCCCAATTCAGGAACTGGAATCGGAGGGAATTCGTTGCGCTGGCCCTTTGCATTACGACATCGATGTCGGCGTTGCAGGCGGCGGGCTGTGGGCGAATGGCTCGCTCTCACAGCCGGTGGAGCTGCGCTGCGTATCGTGCCTGGAAAAATTTGTGCACGAAATCGAAGTGGCTGCGTTTGCCGTGCACATGGAGCTCCCTGGGCCGGAAACTGTCGATCTTACCCCCTTTATGCGCGAGGATCTTTTGTTAAACCTACCGGCGCATCCGCATTGTGACAGGGACGGCGATCGGCTTTGCAAGGCGAACCAGATTGAAACTGCGGAGCAGGAGACAAAGCGAAGATCGGATTGGAGCGCGTTGGATAAGCTGAAGATCGAGAACCGTTAAGTCGTTACATCGCTAGATCGGATCACGAATTACGAATCACGAATCACGTTTGTCTTTTTCACACGACATGCTTTAGTCGCCGCCTGCCATGGGAGTCCCAAAACGCAAAACATCCAAGATGCGGTTACGCACGCGCAAAGCGGCGAACCGCTGGCGTGCTGCGCATCTGAACAAGTGTCCCCAATGCGGAAGCACCGTCCCCTCGCACATTGCCTGCCCATCGTGCGGCTATTATCGCGGGCGACAGGTGTTGACGCTTGAGGGCAAGTAGTGTTGGAGCGATAAAGAGATAGAGCGTCTGTTCGCTTCCCGCTTCAACGCTTCACCCCTTTTGACGCTTTAACGGCCTCTCATTTTTCACTTTGCATTCGGCGGCTAAAGTTCGCAAAGTTTCGGACTAATGAAGATCGCCCTCGACGCGATGGGCGGTGACTTTGGTCCGCCTAACCTCGTAGCCGGCGCCGTTATGGCGTTGCGCGATTACAAGCAGATTACGAAGCTTTATCTGGTTGGAGACTCCGCCAAGATCGAAAGCGAGTTGCGCAAACATCAGTGCAACGATTCACGGATCGACATCGTGCATGCTACGCAGGTAGTCGAAATGAGCGATCGCGCGTGGACAGCAGTGCGGCGCAAGAAGGATTCATCAATCAGTCGCGCTGTCGATGTGGTGAAGCGCGGTGATGCAGATGCAGTGGTGAGCGCCGGGCATACAGGCGCAGCTGTCGCGGCAAGCATGATTAAGTTGCGCACGCTGGAAGGGGTCGACCGCCCGGGCATCGCGGCGGTGCTTCCCACCGAATTTAACGTCTTTGTTTTGATTGACGCGGGCGCAAACATCGATGCCCGTCCGGAACAGCTTCTTCAATATGCATTCATGGGTACGGTTTATTCGCGCCATGTACTCGGCTACAAAAATCCGACGGTCGGCTTGGTATCGCTCGGCGAGGAAGACGTAAAAGGCAATGAGATGACCAAGGAAGTCTTCAAAATGCTTAAGAAGAGCTCGCTCAACTTTGTCGGCAACATTGAGGGCCGCCATCTTTTCGAAGATCCTGTCGAGGTCGTAGTGTGCGACGGTTTTGTCGGCAATGTGATTTTGAAAACGTGCGAATCGATTTCGGTGGCGATTTTCCAATGGCTCAAGCACGAACTAATGCACACGAAGATGAGGCAAGTCGGCGCTTTTCTCGCCCGAGATGCGTTCGACACCATCAAGGAAAAAACAAACTACGAGGAGTACGGCGGCAGCCCACTTCTTGGCGTCAACGGCATTTGCATCATCGCGCACGGGGCGAGCACGCCGTTGGCGATCAAAAATGCGCTACGTGTGGCGGCCGAGTCAATTGAACAGCAAGTGAACCCGCATATCGTCGAGGAGATTCGCCGTTATCATGAAACGACAGCCTCGCTTGAGCCCGCGGTCCCATAAAGCGCTGCGCACGGTCTCAATCATCGGCACAGGGAGTTATGTGCCCGAAACGACTCTGACCAACGCGGACCTCTCGCGCATGGTCGATACGAGCGACGATTGGATCACTACCCGCACCGGCATCAAGGAGCGCCGTATTGCCGCAAAGGATGAAAACACGAGCGATATGGCGGCCAAAGCGGCACTCAATGCAATCGAGCAGGCGAAGATTTCGCCGAAAGAGATCGATCTCATAATCGTAGCAACCGCCACTCCCGATATGCTTTTCCCGGCCACCGCCTGTTTTGTTCAGAAGAAAATCGGAGCAACCAACGCTGCCTGCCTCGATATTGCCGCGGCCTGCGCGGGGTTCCTTTTTGGGTTGGAGATCGCACAGCAATTCATTACGTCCCATACACACGAAACCGTACTTGTAATCGGTGCCGAGAAATTGACGTCGATCACCAACTGGACCGATCGCAACACTTGCGTTCTTTTTGGAGATGGCGCCGGCGCCGCTGTGTTGCGCCACCGAGCCAGCGCTCATGGCGTAATCAGCACCCACATCGGCAGCGACGGACAGTACACAGACATTTTGTTCATGCCGGGCGGCGGTTCGCGGTGCCCCATCACACGAGAAAATGCGGACATGCATTTGGCAACAATCCACATGACCGGGAAGGAAGTATACAAGCAGGCTGTCACCGCTATGCTCAAGGCAGCGAAAAAGGCCCTCGACCAGGCCGGCCTTTCCATTGAAGACATTGCCTGTGTAATTCCGCACCAAGCAAACCTACGCATCATTGAGGCCATAGCCGACCGGCTTGGCATTTCGCGCGACAAGATGTTTGTGAATCTGGATCGCTACGGCAATACCTCCGCTGCGGCCGTGGCGATCGCACTCGATGAAGCTAATCGCAGTGGGCGGATCAAGCGCGGTGATTATGTTCTGATGGTTGTTTTCGGGGGCGGGCTCACTTGGGCGAGCACGATTTTGGAATGGTAATTGGAACGTTAAAGCGGTAGAGCGTTGAACCGTTGAAGCGGTATCTCTTCCGCGATACGCTTCAACCCTTTAGCGGTTCAATACCTCAACTCCGATGCTAATCGAAACCCACGCGCATCTCGATTATCCCGATTTCGCTAATGATCTCGAGGATGTGCTTCGTCGCGCGGCCGAGGCGGGAGTAACGCGCATCATCACTATCGGGACGTCGCTCGAGAGCAGCCGGCGCGCGATCGATCTTGCGGAAAGATATTCCGCCATTTACGCGGCAATTGGCGTTCATCCAACTTGCGTTCAAGAAGCTGAAGAAGATGTTTTTACGCCACTGCGTGACCTCGCAAAGCACCCACGTGTCGTAGCGATCGGCGAGACGGGACTCGATTATCACCAGTTGCCGAGCGAAGAAGTAGCGAAGGAAAACCAGGTCCAGGTTATGACCGCACTGCGAACCGAGACCGATGAAGAAATCGAAGCGCAAATTCGCGACGGCGCTTACAAATCGAAACAAGCGAGTTTGTTTCAACAACAACTCGATCTGGCCGTGGAGCTGGGCCTCAATGCAGTGATTCATCAACGCGACGCCTGGGAAGACACGCTAAGAATTATGCAGCCACACACCGGCAAATTGCGCGGTGTTTTTCATTGTTTTGGCGGTTCGCTCGATCAGGCGAATGAAGTTCTCGAGCTTGACCACCTCGTTTCGTTCACTGGAATTGTCACTTTCAAAAACGGCGCAGCTGTGCGAGAAGTCGCGGCGGAAATCCCTCTCTGGAAATTCATGGTGGAAACCGATTGCCCATATCTGGCGCCTGTTCCGTTCCGCGGAAAACGCTGCGAACCCGCGCACACACGCATCGTGGCGGAAACGATAGCGGGGGCACGGAGCGTGTCACTGGAAGAAGTTGCCGAAGCAACAACCGAAACCGCGGAGAAGTTTTTCAGGTTTAATCGCAAATGAAAATCGAGAATCGTAGGGCGCGAACTGTAGAGGCAGCCGTGTCGGCTGCTGCACTGGATCTTGCAGGCGACACGCCTGCCTCTACAGCCCAGGACGGCGCGGCGATCCGTTTGTACCAGTGGATCGCAATCCTGATTCCAATTATTATTTCCTCGTGCGCCGCGCCTGACACGCAGCATCACATCGTGATCAGCACGCGCGAACAGAAGCTGGCCCTTCTCGACCGCGGCAACGTCATGGCCATCTATCCCGTCTCCACCTCCAAGTTCGGTCTGGGCGATTGGCGAGGCAGCAGGTTTACGCCGCTCGGCCAATTGCAGATAGCGGAAAAAATTGGCGGTAATGCGCCACCGGGCGCGGTATTCAAGGACCGTCGGCGCACCGGCGAAATTATCCAAGCCAACGCGCCTGGTCGCGATCCGATCGTGACGCGGATTCTCTGGTTACGTGGACTCGAAGCGCAAAATGCCAACGCATTTGGGAGGGATATTTACATCCACGGCACGCCTGAGGAATGGAGAATCGGTTCGGCTGCGAGTTACGGATGCATACGAATGCGCTCCAATGACATCATACAATTATACGACATCGTGGGGGTCGGCGCCGCGGTAACCATTGTAAACACGCCGCTCGCCACCGCGGTTCCCGGCCTCGTTTCGGCCCATTCAATGTCCGCCGCAAACCCGGCGCCGTTTGTGATGCGATAGGATCGTGATGCAGACGATCCTGTCTGCATCTACTTGCACGCAGGATCGCCTGCGACACTCACGGCAGTTTGCCGAGGCGCTCTCTGGGTGTGTTGCGCGAGAGCAAATCCATGTCCGCGTCCACCATGATTCGCACGAGCTCGTGAAATCGCACTTTTGGTTCCCAACCAAGAATTTTCTTTGCCTTAGAAGCATCACCAAGTAGCAGGTCCACCTCGGCTGGCCGCTCATATCGCGGGTCGTGCTTTACGAATTGCTTCCAATCAAGATCGACGTAACCGAAGGCGGCTTCGACAAACTCGCGCACAGTGTGCGTTTCGCCGGTGGCCAGGACGAAGTCGTCTCCTTCTCCAATCTGCAAAATTCGCCAGATTCCTTCGACATACTCAGGCGCATATCCCCAGTCACGTTTTGCATCCAGGTTGCCGAGGAACAACTCCTTTTGTAGACCATGCTTAATCGCGGCGACCGCCCGCGAGATTTTGCGAGTGACGAAAGTTTCGCCGCGCCGCGGACTTTCATGGTTGAACATGATGCCGTTACAGGCGCAAAGACTGTAGCTTTCCCGATAATTAATGGTCGCCCAATATGAAAACACTTTTGCCACACCGTACGGGCTTCGCGGCCAGAACGGCGTTTTCTCTGTTTGCGGCACTTCTTGCGCCTTGCCAAACATTTCGCTGCTCGACGCCTGGAAAAAACGGGAACGCAAACCGGCCTCGCGGATTGCTTCGAGAATGCGGATCGTGGCCACGCCGGTGACGTCGGAGGTATATTCTGGAATGTCGAAGCTCACGCGCACGTGGCTCTGCGCGCCAAGATGATAAATCTCGTCCGGCTTCAAGTCGTAAAGAAGCTTCACAAGGTTCACCGAGTCGCTGAGGTCTCCGTAATGCAAAAACAGTCGCACGCCATTGACGTGGGGATCCGCGTAAAGGTGGTCAATCCGCGAAGTGTTAAACGTACTGGCGCGGCGAATGATCCCATGGACTTCGTAGCCTTTCTCAAGCAGCAGATCAGCCAGATAACTTCCGTCCTGGCCGGTGATGCCGGTGATGAGCGCCCTCTTCATGTCGATCTTGCGCTTTAGCTTATCGTTTCAGGCGCGGCAATGATTTAGTTGTAGGGCGTTTCTGTGAAACGCCATTTCCCGCCGGCGTCTGACACAGACGCCCTACAATTTGATCCAAGCGCGTGATCAAGTCTCTGGCGGTGTCACCATGATTCGCGCCAAAACCGCACGCTGAGCACCGATCAATTCACCGATTCCTTTGCGTCCGAGCGTGAGCATTTCATCCAGCTGTGATCCGGAAAACGTCGCTTCTTCACCGGAAGCTTGTACTTCTACGAATTCGCCGTCTTCGGTAGCCACAAGATTAAAATCAACAGCGACGAGCTTGTCCTCTTCGTAATTAAGATCCACTATGGCATGTTCATCCAGAATGCCAGCACTCACTGCGGCGACCAATTTTTGCATCGGAGGCGCGTCGAGCTTTTTTTCCCTCACAAATTTCCGACACGCTATGGCGAGCGCCAGGCTGGCGCCGGTAATTGCGGCGGTCCGTGTGCCGCCATCAGCTTGCAACACGTCGCAATCGATCCAGATCGTGCGCGGCCCAAGCTTCTCGAGATCCATGACCGCTCGAAGCGACCGCCCAATCAAGCGTTGAATCTCAACGCTGCGGCCGTCGATGCGGCCTTTTGCGATATCGCGAGCTTTACGTGGCTGCGTCGAATATGGAAGCATGGAATATTCGGCAGTGAGCCAACCTCCGGTCACCCCTTGCTCCTTCATCCAGCGTGGCACCCCTTCTTCGATTGTGACGGCGCAGATCACGCGCGTTTTACCCATCGAGACGAGCACCGAGCCGCTGGCATGCGGCGCCACATTCAACTCAAAGTTGAGCGGACGGATCTCATCAGGCCCGCGACCGTCGCTTCGCTGCATCGGTTGGAACTTAGATGTAGCTGGGATATTGCGCGACGAACATTTTACACCGCGTGAAAGACGCAAGTCAGGCGCAGCTTCCCATAGCCATCCATCGCCTGTGACTAATCAGCTTGACGCACTGCGTCGCCCATCGTTGTTTAAGCATTTTGAGTGAAAAATAGCGCTGATACCCAGACGGCGGTCTGCATTTCCGGGGCGCACCGCTCAGGCACAAGCATGGTGACGCGGCTTCTTCATCGCTGTGGGCTCGAGCTCGGTCCCGAATCAGACTTGATGCCGCCGCAGGCTGATAATCCCGAAGGTTTTTGGGAACATTTAGGGTTCGTGGCGCTGAATGAGGAATTATTGAATGAGCTCGGCGGCGCGTGGGATCTGCCGCCAAAGGCTGACGAGAACTTTACGCACGCGCGGCTGGATCCGTTGCGTATGAAAGCGCGGATGCTAATTGAGGGCTTTGATTCGGTAAGAGTCTGGGGCTGGAAAGACCCGCGCAACAGCTTAACTCTGCCGTTTTGGCAGGACCTCTTGCCCGGGCTCAAAACTCTCATCGTCGTGCGGAATCCGCTAGAGGTCGCTTACTCGATGCGGGAGCGCAACGGAACGTCCTATTCGCTTGGTTTGCGCCTTTGGGAAATCTATAACCGCCGCCTGATTGAAACAGCAAATGAGCAACAGCGGCTTGTTACTCATTACGATCTGTTTTTCGGCGACGCAGAAACCGAACTGCGGCGAATTGCGGAGTTCATTGGCCTGCCCCATGCAGAAGCGCATAATGCAGCGGCGCTGGTAAAAAAGCGAAGACGCCACACCCATTTCACGGTCGAGCACTTGATCGATGCCCGTGTCGCTCCGGCAGTAATCGAACTTTATCATGCTTTAATTGGCGAAGCATCGGCAACGGGAAGAAACAAAGGAAAGATCGCCAAGAGTCGCGAAAGCCGGAGTCCGGACGAGGCCGACTTGCTCCCGGGATCGGTCAGCCGGCTCAACACCTTTGTTCCGGAACGGATTGCGCAGATCGAGCATCTCTATCGCGAGCTCCTTGCCCAAGCGGAAGCTCGCCACAAGGCGCAAGTTGAGGAACTCAGCGAACTTCTTCGCGACAAAAGCGTCAGCCTGGCGGAGAGCGAAGCGCAGGGGGATGAACTGCAAAAGCGTTTGCGCCAGCAACTGAAGGCTACTGAGAGGCTTTGCCGGTTTTTAGACGATACTGACCACGCAGCAGCCCAGCTTCCTTCTTCGGCGCGCTGGCAAATTGCAAATCCGGTGGCCGCCATAAAGGCAAAACTTTCTCCCTCGCAGTCGCGGAGCTTGTTAGGCTACGGGCATCTGGAAAAGATCGTCTCCGCGTATCGGAAGTGGCTAACTACCCATCCAGAAGTCACTGCGATTGATGACCAAATTCAGGCTCTGATCTCAGGCGCAGTTCCAGCCCTGGGGCAGAGATTGGCACCTGTTGAACCACCCGAGCCCACGTGTCCGATCGAGTTTCCGGTTCACGAGCAGGTCGAAATTTCAATCATCATTCCAGTTTTCAACCAGCTCCGTTTCACCCAAGCCTGTCTGGCGTCGCTTCAGGAGAATCAGGGAACGGAACGCTTTGAAGTGATTGTTGTGGACGATTGCTCGACAGATGGCACCGCTGAGGCTGTTGCGCTTATGCCCGGGGTTGTTTATATGCGCAATGAGACGAACTCCGGTTTCATCGCCTCATGCAACCGCGGTGCAGAGAAGGCGCGCGGCAATTATCTCACTTTCCTCAACAACGACACACTTGTCAGGGACGGCTGGTTGAGCGCGCTGGTGGGAACCTTTGCCGAAGAGCCGCAGGCGGGCGTTGTCGGCTCAAAACTTGTGTATCCAGATGGCCGTTTGCAGGAAGCAGGCGGGATTATCTGGCAAGACGCTTCCGGATGGAACTACGGCAAGTTCGATGACGCTAGTAAGCCAGAGTACAACTATCTCCGGGAAGTAGATTATTGCTCAGCGGCAGCGTTGATGATTCCAAAGGCGCTTTTTCGTGATGTAGGTGGTTTTGATTCACGCTATGCACCTGCCTATTACGAGGATACCGATCTGGCGTTCAAGGTTCGTCGAGCCGGCTACAAGGTGTTATATCAACCGTTAAGCGAGGTTATTCACTACGAGGGAGCTACTGGCGGGACCGATCTAGCAAGCGGTACAAAAAAACATCAAGATATTAACCGCTCGAGATTTGCGCGAACGTGGGCCGCTGAACTAATGACAAAGCCAGCCAGTGGCGAGATGGCATTTCTGCGTCAGGCGCCGCCGGGTCGAAAAAATATCCTGGTGATTGATCATTATATTCCCAGCCCGGATCGCGATTCAGGATCGCTGCGGATGTTCCAAATCCTCAAGCTCCTCCGGCAACTTGGCCATCGCATTACTTTCGTTCCAGATAATCTGACGGACATCCGACTTTACGGTGACGAATTACGCAGGCGCGGAATTAAGATTGTCCGTCATCCCTATGTTAAAAAGGTCCGCGACTATCTGGTCTCGCACGGTTCTGAATTCGACGTTGTGATCCTGAGCCGGTGTGATTTTGCGCATAAACACATTGCGGATGTCCGGCTGCATGCGCCGCAAAGCCGCATTATCTTTGACACCGTCGATTTGCACTCGCTTCGTGCGCACAGAGAGGCTCAAATCACATTCGATCCGGAGGCCCGAGAAAAAGCGCGGCAGATGAAAGAACTGGAATACGATCTCATTCGCCGGGCTGACGAGACGTGGGTAACGAGCAGCGTTGAAAAGAAACTTCTCCAGGAGAGATGGCCTGAAGAGTCCATTCAGCTAGTTTCGAACATTGTGGATGTTCCGGGCTCGCGCACTCCGTTTGAGTTGCGGCGTGACTTTCTCTTCATCGGTGGTTTCCAGCATACGCCCAACACTGATGCTGTTCTTTTTTTCCTGAAGGAGATCTATCCCACGGTGAAGGAGCGGTTGCGCGATGCCAAGTTCTACATCATTGGCGATAAGGCGCCCCCGGAGGTGGTTGCATTGGCCGGCGAAAATGTTGTGATAACCGGATTGCAACGAGACGTCAGCCAGTTTTTTGAAAGGGTGAGATTATCAATTGCGCCGCTTCGGTTTGGTGCCGGTGTAAAGGGCAAGATCAACCAAAGCATGGCTTGGGGTGTACCCGTCGTCGCAACCTCTGTGGCAGTGGAAGGGATGGAGCTTACTTCCGGTGAAGATGTCCTCGTTGCGGACGAACCGGAAGAGTTTGCACGAGCTTTACTGACGCTCTACGAGTCCCCTGAACTTTGGAATCGGCTCTCGCAAAACGGGATCGAGAAAACTCGTTCACTGTACTCCGTCCAGGTCGCCCGTGAGAGGTTGGAGCGCTTGTTCAATAATCAACACGTCCAGCCTGCGGAAGTGCTGTCTCAGAGGTTGAAACAACGCGACCCCGCCGTTGGGATCAGTGCGTGAGACGCGCGAGGCTTTCGGTTTTCAAACGAGTGATTAAGAGCCCTCAACGAAAGATATTCACAGGCAAGCTCGTGGCGACACCGAATCCTGTGCCTTCTGACGAAGATTCTCCCATCGTGGTTTCATGGGAAACAAACGATCCGCGTGGTGGTGAAATTCGCGTTGCAGCTCCGGCCTCTGCGCGTGAAGAAAAGCTCGTGGCCCGGGGAGGAAACTCCGGGCAAGTTGAGATTCCCTGGATTGCCGAATCCACTGAATACGAGTTCCGTCTTTATCCGATAAGCCGACCCGAGACACCGGTTGATTTGGTTAGGGTTAGACGGAGGAGCAGCTCGTTAGACACGCTGCTGCAAGAAGTCGCGCTCCAAGAAACACGCGGAAACATCGGCGTGACCGCGCTCTCTCGTTTCCTGGCTAAAGTCGTGCCGCGCTGTCTGCGTAGTGCAAAGTTTCGGGAGATCTTTCGGCTTTGGGAGCAACACGGTTTCCACGTTACGCGAGTACACTTTTATCAGCCGATTCCTGATACCCGGTCCCTGCCCGAAAGTCTCTGGAATCGACGTAGCGACCTTGTCGGCATCGACATGAACGACGCGGCGCAACTTGATCTACTGCGCAATCACTTTCCAAAATTTCGCAGCGAATATGATCGGTTCCCAGCCAAGCCGAGCGGGGAATCGGGCCGCTTTCATTTCAATAACGGGCTCTTTGACGGCACTGACGCGCTGGTCGCTTATTGTATGATCCGGCACTTTCAGCCCCGATTAATCATCGAGGTTGGCAGCGGGTTCTCTTCCCTCGTCGCAGCCGAGGCGATTGCAAAAAATAAGAAATCGGACCTGATCTGTATCGAGCCGTTTCCCCGGGATTTTCTCCGGCAGGGATTTCCGGGGTTGCATTCCTTAATAGAGAAAAGGGTGCAAGACATCGACCTCGAATTCTTCTCGCAACTCCATTCTGGCGATATTCTTTTTATTGATAGCTCCCATACGGTGAAGATTGGGGGAGACGTTAACTATCTGTTCCTGGAAGTACTGCCGCGTCTCAATCCCGGGGTCATCGTGCATGTTCACGATATCTTTCTCCCTTTCGATTACCGGCGCGACTGGGTAATGGATGAATTTCGTTTTTGGACTGAGCAATATCTGCTACAAGCGTTTTTGAGCTTTAATTCCGAGTTCGAGGTGCTAATGGCCAACGGCTACCTGGTGTACCGCTACCTAGAAGACTTCAAGGCTACTTTTCCGAATTCACCATGGTGGCGTCCAGGTAGTTTCTGGATGCGTCGGCGGTCTAGGAGACCAGACTCATACCCTACATCACACGGATGACAGTTTCTCAGAGAAGAGACTCACCGGGCGTTTTTGTAATTCTTGATATCATGAGTGCAAGGCTCAAAAGTTTGAAAAAATGAAGAGCCATCCTAGCCCGCACTGGCGTACAACAATCGGTTACCGTACCCAAATTCGTGACGCGGTGGAACAGCTGGACCCCAAATGCAGGATCAGATAAACAAGCCGGTTTTTGTCGTCGGATCACCGCGCTCGGGAACAAGCATCCTGACATGGTGCCTGGGACAGCACCCGAACATGTTCCCAGTGCCAGAGTCAAGTTGGATGGGGGACTTCGCGATCAGCGTTGCTATTGGCCACCAGATTGGTGCGGCGCGCGGTGACCGCTCTATCTTGAGCGCGATGGACATTTCGCAGGACGAATTGTTCGCCATCCTCGGTCGGAGCATCAACGACTTGATCCTGCGCCATCGCAAGGATCTGGAAAGAAAGCGCCAGGTTACGAGTGAACAGTCGGAACCAAAAGGTCGCTGGGTCGACGGGACACCAGAATACTCCTTTCATATCTGTGGTTTGCGCAAGCTGTTTCCCGACGCTCTCTTTGTCCACATCTGCCGTGACGTCCGCGCGGTAGTGCGCTCGATGCTCAATTTCCATCGCATAGCGGGGACCCAATTGGTTCCCAACGAAGAACAGGCTTATCGGTACTGGCTCCGAACCGTCAGTGCATGCATCAAAGCGGAGCAGGCCTATGGGCCGACTGTCGTTTATCGTATCCGATATGCAGATTTGATCGGCCATCCAGAATCGGCGATGCGCTCGTTGCTCGATTTCCTCCAGGAACGCTATACAGCCAACTGCCTCGAGCCGCTTGGACGACGGATCAATAGCTCTAAAGTCGCCGATGATTTTGTCGCTGACGATCCGGCCACCGATCCGGCACTGGTCGAGCAAGCAACAAGACTTTCGGCTGAATTGGAGACAAACCCCCAGTCGAGCGAACCATCGCCTGCTGCAGCGGATGCACTCGAGACCGAATTTCAGCAACGGACACAATACGTGGCCGCCTTGGACAAGACCTGCGAAGAAGCTCAACGGCTTATTCAGGTTCTTGAGAAGCAAAACCGCGGCTATGACTGAGGTCTTCGAACACGCTTAAAAAAATTCTGATTAGTCTTCGCCTGGCTGTGCGCCCTGGATTGATCAAATTCCCAATGAAAAAGGCTCCACGCCGGATTGAACTTCGTAAGATCAGAACCAACGTACAGAACCTTTCTCGCTTCTCACCCCGTCGGCGCGCCTTGCTTATCACTTGTCTCCTCCTCGTCGGCGCCGTGGGATATGTGGATTATCTGACTGGATACGAGCGCCCGCTGCTTCTGTTCTACCTTCTGCCCATTTCTTTGGCCGCCTGGTTTGGCGGGTTCCTTACCGGTCTGGGAATCGCGGTTGTCAGCATTGCAGTATCGATGCTGTCAGACGTTGCGGCCGGGATCCCTGCTCTCCGTTTCTGGAATGCGGGAATGGCCTTTGTATCCTATGCGTTGTTCGCTGGAATGCTATCCAAGCTGCGAACACTGGTGGGTGAACTGGATCGACGCGTTCAGGAACGGACAGCAGCTCTCCAGCGCGAGGTGGCTGAGCGCCAGCGGCTCGATCGGGAAATCGCGCAAGTGGCAGATCGTGAACGACGACGCTTGGGACAGGATCTCCACGACAGGCTCGGCCAACACCTGACAGGCACCGCTCTCGCGGCTCAAGTGTTGAAGGACAAACTCGCCACAAGATCGGCGCCAGAGGTAACGGAGGCAGAGAAGGTCGTGTGCTACGTCGAGGAAGGGATCGATCTCACCCGTAATTTGGCGCGAGGTTTCTTTTCGCCGGAACTCGAAGCCGACGGCCTAAGCGTAGCCTTGGAGGGTCTTGCCGAGAACATAAGCGAGCGATTCGCGATCAACTGCATTTTTCACGGAGAAGAGCCGATTCCAGTGCGCGATTCTACGGTTGCTACGCAACTCTACCGGATCGCTCAGGAGGCAGCCACGAACGCAGCCAAACATGCTGCCGCGAAGAATATCGACATTCGCGTTACTGTGGATGGTTCCGAACTTACTCTCGCGATCATAGATGATGGAGTTGGGTTCCCAGATAAGGTGTCAGATTCAAAAGGGCTTGGAGTTCGCTTGATGCGCCATGGCGCGGCGCTAATTGGCGCAGTGTTGAGCGTCCAGCGAAATGGCGCGAGCGGAACGACTGCGACATGCAAGGTAAGGATTCCAAACCACAGCGAATCAAGTTTCGCGATATGACCTCAGACCCTCCCATCAGCACGCCGCGCAGGCGTCGGATTTTTCTGGTAGACGACCACCCACTGGTCCGCGAGGGGCTCACCAACCTTATCAACGGACAGAGCGACCTCATGGTCTGCGGCGAGGCGGAAGATTGGGCTGGAGCCATCGATGGCATCGGAAAAACGCGGCCAGATGTCGCGCTTATCGATATCTCCCTCAAAAACGAATCCGGGTTGGAACTAGTCAAAAATCTGGATAATCAATTCCCGCTAGTTGCACTGATCGTTCTCTCGATGCACGACGAAGCATTGTATGCCGAGCGCGCTCTGCGCGCTGGTGCGCGTGGTTACGTCATGAAACGCGAGACCACCAAGAGCGTGCTAACCTGTATCCGCCGTGTGCTTGAGGGCGGAGTTTACGTAAGCGAGAGGGTCGTCAACAGCATGGCCCGCCGACTCAGCGCCTCGCCCAAAACCGCAGAGGCCTCTCCTGTGGAACGATTAAGCGATCGCGAATTAGAAATATTCCGGCTCCTCGGCCAGGGGCGTACGACTTCGGAGATCGCGGAGGACCTGCACCTGAGTCTAAAAACCGTGCAAGCGTACTGCGCGCGCGCAAAAGAAAAATTCGGCGTCAGTTCCCTGGGCGAGCTGCTCCGCGCAGCCATTCGCTGGGAAGATGCTACTAACGTAAAGTGATTCTTCGCGCTCTGGCAGCGCGACGGGAAAGCAGAAGGCGTATAGGGCATGGTACTACAACAACATTCGGCGAGGTCTATCTGTCGGCGGCGATCGGCTGCGCCAGATTATGGCGTGATACTAAAACGCCTTTTCGGCGCTGAGAACGGCAATGCCCCCAAAATAACGCTTTCGGAAGAACTCAGCCAATATTCTCGCTGCCATTCGCGAACTGCGGGCGACCACGCACCAGACGGCAGTGCGCGTTCTCTTGGAGCAAGGCTCCAAGCAGAAAGTTATCAGCGTGCTAAGTCTCCACTTCGCCAACTGGCGATGACAGCCGAGCGCGATCTTTGGGAGATTAAGTTGGCGCATCGGCCGAAGTCATTCTGGTATCCTTACCACACGCTGCAGAACGTCGGCGTCTTGGAGCGGCTCCTCGCAGACGCCGGGCTTGATTTGATGCAGTTATGCCGGGGCCCGCATGGGAAAATCGCCGACATTGGAGCGGCCGACGGAGATCTTGGGTTCCTTCTGGAAAAAATAGGGCTGTCAGTAGATTTAATCGACAACGAACCCACCAATTTCAATCGCCTGGAGGGAGCACGGATTCTTAAGGGAGCTCTGGACTCAACCGTTACAATCCAAACAGTTGATTTGGACTCGCAATTCACTCTCTTTGGCGAAAAATACGACGCCATCTTTCTCCTCGGACTTCTCTATCACTTAAAAAATCCTTTCTTCGTGCTGGAAAAGCTAGCTGCAATCGCGAGGTATTGCTTCCTCAGCACCCGCATAGCTCGGCAAACGGACAACGGCCAACAGATTTCACAAGAGCCGATGGCATACTTGCTCGCTCCGCAGGAATGCAACAACGACAGCACGAACTTCTGGATCTTCTCGGAAGAAGGATTAAAAAGACTGATCAATCGCACGGGGTGGAGCCTTCTGTCGTACTTAAGCATCGGCGTAACTGCCAACTCCACACCAGCCGATCCTGAACGGGACGAGCGGGCGTTCTGCCTTCTGCGAAGCGAAAGTGTGCCAATGGTCACCGCGTCGCCAAATCCAGTACCGGCTCACAAAGACACCGCCAGGACTATGATTTCGTGGAGCACAGGTACGGCCAATCCCGGAAAGGTTTACGTTTCGATCGATGGCCAACAGGAATTGTTGTTCGCAACTTCACGCCAGGGTTCCGCCCCTGCAAATTGGATCCGAACCGGCCGCACGTACGAGTTCCGCCTTTATGATTGGGATCATACCCGGCTCCTAGACAAAGTTGCGGTTGCTACAGCAACACAATAATCTCCAAGTCCACGTGCCACAGCGGCACAATAATCGCGGGCGGCGAAGAACGGATTTTATGGGGGCTCACGGCCGTTCAACGATCTATGGGCAGAGTTTGGCCGATCACCGTTAGTCGACGAGTGCTCTAGCGTCTGTGCTCGACGAACCGTCCGGTGCTCTGCGACGGTTCTTAGTCTTATAAGTCCGGTCGCCAAAAGGCCTAACATTCGCAATATTGTTGCGTCACTTCGGATTGTTTCAGATTAGTCTAGGAGACGTTAAACTGATCGTTATCGACCAAGCCCGAAGCGGTTCTTAACCACTTGTCGGCATTTTAAGCATATCGACATCAAGCGGAAGGTAACTAACGTCATGCGGTACTGCATGGATAGCTTGAAACCAGCTTTTTTGATGTGTCGCAACAAAGTTTCTTTCATTTTACTCTCGACTTGCACATTCATTTCTTTTACTCACCACAGTATTTTCGATCTTGGTCGATTGTGAACCCAGCGAGTGCGCCAGATCGGTGGCGATATTGTTTACTGTGTCTACATTGATCGGCAAAAACATCGGCCAGGCTGAGGGCGCGTATTTTTCAATTTCAGCACGCTAATATGGAGCGCATTCCGTACTTGGATCTTCAAGCTCAATACGACGGCATTCGCACCGAAGTGTTAGCGGCTTTGGGGGAAATTTGCGAATCGGGCAGATTTGCCCAAGGACCAGCCACATCAGATTTCGAGGTGAAATTCGCAGCCTACTGCGGAGTCGATCATTGTGTGAGCTTGAACAGTGGCACGAGCGCGCTCCATCTTGCCTTACGCTGTCTCGATATCGGGCCGGGAGATGAAGTAATTACAGTTGCGATGACTTTTATAGGAACTGCCTGGGCGATTAGCTATGTCGGCGCAAAACCAGTTTTTGTAGATATCGACCCTGCGCGTCGAACAATGTGTCCCACCAAGCTTGAGGCGGCGATCACGCCACGAACAAAAGCGATTGTCCCAGTCCATCTCTTTGGCATGCCAGCAGAGATAGATCGCATCAAGGCGATTGCTGATCGACATGGCCTGCCGATTATTGAAGACGCCGCGCAGGCCCATGGAGCACGCTACCGCGGCAAGCGCGCTGGCCAATTTGGACAAATCGCGTGTTTTAGTTTTTACCCGAGCAAAAACTTGGGCGCCTACGGCGAAGGCGGAGCTTTAATTACCAATGATCCGTCCATCGCACAGCGCGCGCGTTCGCTGCGCGATCACGCACAGAGCAAGAAATACCTGCATGATGAGATCGGCTATAACTATCGAATGGACAGCTTCCAAGCGGCAGTGCTCGCCATTAAGCTAAAGCAACTCGACGCTTGGAATACAGCGCGGGCTGAGCGCGCGGCATACTACACTGAACTACTTAAACACTCGCCGTACAAGTTGCCGACCCACTTTTCGGACTCAGAATGTGTGTGGCATTGTTACGTTATCGAAGCTCCAGAACGCGATCGCGTGCGCGCGGCTTTAAATGATGCCGGAATAGAGACTGGCATCCACTATCCTGTTCCTGTTCACTTACAGAAGGCCTACGCGCATCTTGGTTACAGACCTGGCGATGTTCCTGTCACTGAAAAGCTGTGCCAGCACTGTCTCTCTCTCCCCATCTATCCGGAACTCTCCAAAGAGAAGATCTTTACCGTCGCTTCCATCCTTCTGGACCTTGAGAGGTAAAACCCTTTTAGCACACGTGTTCGCGTTAAGCGGGTAAAGAAGTGCTCCTTCGCAGCGAACCGATAAGCTCGACCGGGCGGCGCCGCTCCTGGGTATTGGGGATTGCCACTCCTCTTCGACGAGGGGTTTGAAATGCAGCCGCACTGAGCATCGGACCCAAAAAAGTTCGCCATACGCCAGCCGAATGCCCACGGCGATGTGTTTACATAAAGTCCTCTGTCCCAACTGACTGCAGCGATCAAAAATTCCTGTAAAATTTGTGCGACTACACTTGACTGTCGTCCGTCTGTTGCTATTTTAGAAACCCCGCTGGAAGCGGGGCTTCACTAGTTTGGAGTGCGTTCTACGTACATTTTGGGACTGCAAATTGGAACTCAATTTTGTCCCGGCATGATTTATCGGAGCTGCCCACGCTATGGCGCGGCAGACCGAGTTCAAGTCGGAGTCGAAATTGAGTTTTTTTGTCGTCTGAAATGTATGTGAACGGCTGGTTCTTTGACATCTACATACAGGGTAGTAAGAAAATACAACTTTAAGAGCTGAGTCTGAAATCAAAGCGGCTGAAGGTTAAGATCTTCAGCCGGAGAGTTTCAGTTATCAAAGAATCTCTGGTCCCGCAGTCGCGGGATCAGAACAGATTGATCAAGCTACAAAGAGCGCATCATGGATGCCTTGGTGCCAATAGGCGATGAAGGACGTGGCAAGCTGCGATAAGCTACGGACAGCGGCAAACACGCTTTGACCCGTAGATTTCCGAATGGGGTAACCTGAGCGGGGTAACACCTGCTCGAGTTCCTGTGAATCCATAGCAGGAACATCGCGACACCCGGTGAAGTGAAACATCTCAGTAACCGGAGGAAAAGAAATCGAAAGAGATTCCGTCAGTAGTGGCGAGCGAAAGCGGAACAGGCTAAACCGATCGATTTATCGATCGGGGTTGTAGGAGCCCGACGTGGTAGTGCAAAGGTTAGGTGAAGCGAATGGAAAATCGTTCCATAGAGGGTGACAGGCCCGTAACCGAAAACTGGAGCACGCCTAGGGATTTCCTGAGTAATACGATGGACGTGAAGCTTCGTATGAATCTGTGCGGACCACCGCATAAGCCTAAATACTAATTGGCGACCGATAGTGAACAAGTACCGCGAGGGAAAGGTGAAAAGAACCGCTGTGAGCGGAGTGAAATAGTACCTGAAATGATGTGCTTACAAGGTGTCAAAGCCGGGCAACCGGTGATGGCGTGCCTTTTGCTTAATGAGTCTGCGAGTTATTATCAGTGGCGAGCCTAAGGCGTTCTGCGCTGGAGGCGAAGCGAAAGCGAGTCCGAAATGGGCGAACCTAGTCGCTGGTAGTAGACCCGAAGCGGAGGTGATCTACCCATGAGCAGGATGAAGCGCGGGTAAAACCGTGTGAAGGTCCGAACCGGTGAAAGTTGAAAATTTCTCGGATGACTTGTGGGTAGGAGCGAAAGACTAATCAAACCCCGTGATAGCTGGTTCTCCCCGAAATAGCTTGAGGGCTAGCCTCGTGTGCTGACCTGCGGAGGTAGAGCACTGGATGAACTAGGACCCATACCAGGGTACCGAACTCAATC